>Ga0126342_10021788_pt1 | contig 10648 bp, 15 predicted proteins | sample Cyp1metagenome_FD_92528 | JGI IMG/M metagenome (GOLD analysis project Ga0126342, IMG submission 92528) | Coral microbial communities from Lord Howe Island, Old Settlement Bay, Australia - Cyphastrea 1 metagenome | ecosystem: Host-associated > Invertebrates > Cnidaria > Coral ...
ATGATGATTTAATTTATAATATATATATAGTATAATACAATATAATATATATAGTATAATACAATATAATATATATAGTATAAGATAATATAGTATAATATAATATAATATAATATAAATATAGTATAGTATAGTATAATATAATATAATATAATATAATATAAAGTAGTACAATATAATATAATACAATATAATTTAACATAATATAATATAATATAATATAATAGAATACAATAAAATAAAATAAAATATAATATTTGGTATCATAGTAGGTTTTGCTCGGGTACGGCTACGAAGTCTTTATCTCTTAATATTAATATGATTTCCGATTTGGTATGATGATCTCCAAGTTTCCAGGGTGTTGAAACAGCAGGAGTAAAGGCTGACCTAGAACGAAATTCCTAGTGGCTTGTGAACTAAACATGAAAACAGGTGACTTCACCAACAGGAGCTCCAAACCAGAAATGATTGTCAGTAGTAGTGGGCTTGTACCAAGTAGTTTTTCATGGGGATAAAGAAAAAATCCGATATTAGAGAAGCCTGGGAAACAACCAGTAGGTCTGGAGATGACAGAGGGTGAACTGAGCATTCGACTGGGGTGTTTCAGTCAGGAGGCACTACAGATCTGGGAAAGTCACCATTTTCAGATGATGTTGCTGAGCTCTGTGTTTTCTTGGTCCTTTGACTGCGCCAGGGCAGCCTCATGGTGTGGAAACGCCAGGAAAGCGAGCGTCCAGGCAGCTCAAAGGGATGCCGTTTGTTGTTTTTGTTTTTTGGGTTCCAATAGAATTCAATACACAAGGTAAAATGCTACATGACTTTCCTGTTGACTTTCTGGGGAGCCCACATTCCTCAGGTCTGCAGCTCATCCAGCAGTTGGCCATCCAAAGTGATGAGGCCCTGCCGATGGTTTCAACTTTTTCAAGTTTGGGAATTCGCCCACACCCAAAGAACATGGAGCAGCATAGTTTCTTACCATACTTCTTCCATCTTCATAAACCATTGAATCCCATTAAATCCCATTAAATCCCATTAAATCCCATTAAAACACCATTAAAACACCATTAAATCACCATTAAATCCCATTCAATCCCATTAAAACACCATTAAATCACCATTGAATCCCAGTTGGTTGCTACAAAGGCTTTTTGTCTGCTGTAGATCACAGGAGTTGAACTCGTGGCGAACTCGACTCCAGGACTTCCCCGAGCATCCCGAGATGTTGCGCTTTGTTGGCACCAAAGATGTTCAGGCGCTGGGAATCTCCAGCGATTTTACCGTTTTTTTTCATCGAAAAAGAACAAGCCGATGAACCTTGAGGATTTGGAGGGCCAACAAATTTTTTCCAATGTTTTGATCATGATACGGCTTGGTTGATGATATCATATCATTGCAATCATATCATGATGATATCCATGATGATATCCATGTTGATATTGATTTTTCATCAGCCCAAGTCACATTCTGTTGATCCGGGACATTTTTTGAGAGCCCTTATTCCTGGCCAGCAAGCTGGCCAGGCCTTGGTGCTGGCATCGGCCAGTGGTTGCGACCTCCGGGTCTACAGCTTCAGTCCAAGAAGCCCTTCGCCCGTCAGGGTGTCCCAGGGGATCCAGGGTCCAGTGCTGGGCTGTGAGCAGCAAGAATATTTGGTCAAACAGTATATAGCCATAATATAGCCTATATATATATAGCCTCTATATATATACATATATATATATGACTTGAAGCATCAAATACTATCAAATCTTTTTGGAGATAGGCCCGATAGGCAAAGGTTTAGTGTTGTTTCGATGCTTGCAGGCAGATTACGTGTTAGTAAGCCAATGCTGTGGATCCCATGCTTTTGTAGGCAGAGCATGACAGGGGAATGACTGTAGGGAGTTATACTGCCATATTCTACCCTTTATACATTGGAGATTATCACAATATTTCCAACCCTATTCTTAACAAATAATCCAGTAGAATCCCATCAGATATTCTTCGGGCTGAAAACGCGTGTTTCCCCCGACAACCAGGGGAACCGTGGCCCCTCGCGCACCCTCCACGTATGCCACGTTTTGGGGTGGTGTGGGTGGAGCAATAACGTCATTTGGCACTTGCACTCACCTGCTACGTTATAGATGGGGTGGGGTGGGGTGTGGTGGGGTCGGGGGCTAATAACGTTCCTAGGCACTTGCACTCACGTCTCATGTTAACTTGTACCATGGGTCTTACGTCACGAATGTGTTTTTCTGAGGGGTTCTGCGTTGCGTCATGGGTTTGGGGTAGTATGTCTCATGTTAACCTGTACATGGGGGATGTGTTTTGCTAGAGATGTTCTACGTTACGTCATGGGGTTTGGGGGTAGTACGTTTAATGTTAAGTTGCATCTTGGATGGAGAAGTATGTTTTAAAACAATACGAAACTGTTTTATATACAGTAAATGCTTACTTCTATCGGGGAACGGTTGGCCATATGTGTGTTTGGAAACTAAGATGAATATGTGATCCTACGATGTACAACTTCCAAAGAACAAAATGGTGCCCAAGACGTTTCTGGAACGCGCGTGTTTACGACCCGGCCGGGCGTTGTTGGTTGGTGGTTGGTTATGTACATACCCAATGACTAGCCAATGAACTGGGAATCCCCATGGCACCTGACTGCCAGGTGGGACCCTTGATGCAATTACTTCGCTTGGCTCCTGCAGGTGGGTCTGATCATCACCATTCTGAAGTGATTGTCATTATATGTCATTATAGTATCTTACAATTTACTGCCATTTATCATCATTATGATTGTTAATTGTTACCAATCAGATAATGAACTGATATTTCCCATAGATATAGATAGTGATTTGATGGTTTCCAATCAGATAATGACTGTCAAGACTTATCCCATCCTCAAATCTTAACCACCTACGAAAGTCATTGGCTCAGGTTCCAGCGCCATTGCACGCTTGGAGGTGGACAAAACCGAGTGAGCCCGGCGGGTTTTGTCTCCGGGCGAAGTTCACTGGGGCTAAACTGGATCCAGTTTTGGGGCTACGCGGCTACACTCAACCAACCCAACTCAAAAAGTGAAATTCATGGGATCCAGTTGATATAGTTGATGATTTCCCGAAGAAACTGAACTTTTCGCGAACAGCAAACTGAGAGGCACCGCACGCTGGCCGCGAGCTTCACGAACCGCAATTGCTTCATATTGCTGCCGCTGGTCCAGGGCTGGTCGACTTCCTCCAGGAGACACCCAGATTTCACCGAGACCCTCGAGAGGTGTTGGTTAAGGGCTATGATCATCTGGTTCATTAACCAAAAATAAGATGTCATGATCTATTTACCATGAATTCCCCTAGATAACCATACGATAAGGTGTCATGATCTATAAAATGATTTCCCCATAATTCCCCTAGATAACCATCATCTGGTGAAATATCTTGCGGCTTCCGGTGAATTCTGCTGGTTCCTATGGCTGGCAGGATCGCTTTTCCTTTCGCCCAGCGTTTTGGAGCTTGTGCACCTTGTAGCCATCATGCTCTCATGCCCGGGCACTTAAGGTTCTGGGAGGTGTGAAACGGTGATCAAAATTCCGATCCATTTTTGGTGTCTACCAGGTGGTTTCTTGAGGATCGCTTGATTTAGAACTATCATGAACTATCTATTTTTTCATTAATTCTGGAGGTTGATGATAGCCCTTTCAGCAATTTTCTGCCTCTCCGTCTGCTGGGTCGCAGAAATTTTTCGAACGATGCCATGGACGATGCCATAAGGACAGCGCTTTCGCTGAAGAAGACAATCAAGGATTTGTTCCTCTATCGAGCGACTCGCGCGGTCGATCAGGCCAAAATCTGGTCGAAAACAGCAGCAGCAAATGCAGCAAGACCTTCCCACACCGACTGTCGCAGATTGGAGCTGTCAGGATGGAAAATGGAATATTGTGGTCCACCAACTTCCAGAAAATATGGTGCGACCGCAGGTCCTGTTGCGTGTGGCTGTTAGCCGTGAAATGACCAGTTTGCACATGATATTTGAGATGACTATGCCGGTGGAAAGTGCTCCAGGAGGCAAAGCTCAAAGTGGAAGTCAAGCCTCCAGAGCAGAAACTCAAAGTGGAAGTCAAGCCTCCAGAGCAGAAGACCCCGGAGGACTGGAGTGCGCCGAGTGATCTAAGCACACCAAATTTCGATTATTCCCAGCACAGACAGATGGTGGGAAGAGTCATTCGGCGGCCCCGATTTTCATCGATTTTCCGTTCCACTCCGCCCCAGGAGCAGTCTCCAGAGGTATCTCCACAGGCTCTTGAGTTTTCCATCCCAAAGCCTCGTTCTGCGACTCCACAGCCTGTGAGGTGAACGGCTTCAAAGGCCATGATGAGGGCGAGGAGGCCGAAGAACCTGAGGCGGTCTGAAGCTCATGGGAGATGAACTGCCTGACACACCTGACACTGGACGATGGGACAACTGGCACAACCGTTATTTTTGATTCTTTTTGGAGTGAGAATTCAAGACGTTGACCTTGTCCTCCAGATTTACACCAAACACATCACTTACCCTGTGACGTTCGTGTGGTTTGACAAGCGTCAAAATATCCGTGAAGCACCCCAGTTGCACAGTCTTTGCTACCTATATTGGAAGACATCCTTTTGCTCGTTGCAGTATGATTTTGCACTATGTTCCATTTCCTAAGTGCCTCAGCAGAAAGTGTAGCATCCAACCTGTATAGATGTTTGTCCAAGTCCAACTTTGTTCGTTTATTTTGTTTTTCAACTCTTTCCTAGTTTGTCAGTGGCACCAGTTTAATTGTGTTTTTAGCAACCGTGTGACCAAGGCTGCGAGCAGCTCTGCGCAAAAACATGATGTGGTGGACAAAGAGTTCGTGCAACTTGGTGCAAAGGTGTGGAACAATACTATGTGATCTATGTGCTGATGATGTTTTTCAACAGTGTGTGAGCCGTTCAGCAGGGACCATCGAATTCGATGACGGCTTAGAAACCACCGAGGAAACAGATCGCTGCATCCTTTGTCAAGGGACTCGAGAAGAGGCGAGACCTGTGGTAGCCAAATTTGAAAATCACCAGTTTTAATGGGAAAATCACCATTTATAGTGGAAAATCACCATTTTTAATGGGCACACCAAAATCCTCGCCCGTTGTGCTTCGGCAAAGTGGTGGGACATATTTCAGTGGAGACTCAACGGCCAGGAAGGCAGACTTGGCGGAAAGGATTGTCTCCGAGGTAGCGAAGAGCCGCGGGCATCTTGGCGCTTTTTGGGGTCCGCGGCTTCGGGGTCAAAGGTTAGTGAATAGCCATTAAATTCGGAAATTCACAACATGCTGGTTGTCCAACTGGATATTTGAAAAAAACACATTAAGAACTTGTCATATATCCAGTTGCAATAACTTCATATCCAGACCAGTTGTACTTCATTATGCTTTTGTCCAGTACAACTTGTCCAGACCACATTATGTCCAACTGGTCTTCCAATTTCTTGAAGTACGAACTTTGACCCATCCGCATCCGTTGCTTGAAGCTGTTTTCAGCCAAAAATCGATTCAGGAAGTCTGGCATGGAGAATGAGGTGCTCAACCAGGCAGGTCAGACCTAGGCCCCAAGGACCCATAAACCTCCGGTGTCATCAAACATGGCTAGCTGTGAAATCCTCTATGAATGGAGGTCTCAATTGGAAAATAATCGATAATTTGGGGATGTTCCATTGAATGCCAGAGGCTAGCAACATTTGCAAGCAGAACAGGCAACTATTCTTTTGCTTGCTTCCCTGTTGCGTTCCCCCTTCAGCTTTCTATATTCTTAATATTCTTTGCATTTTGTTCTTTGTGTCCCCTTACCCTCTGGTAATTTAACATAGCTATGGAAAATCACCATTATTAATGGGAAAATCCACTATAAATGGCCATTTTCAATAGCTATGTTAGTTTACCAGAGGGTATCTTTTCTTGTGGTTCTGGGAATGGCCGGTTTACTCTGGTTGGGGGCTTCATCACAAATTCTTTGGTCGTTACGCCATACGCTGAAGTCATCAAGGCGCGGAGGACAAAATCGCCTCATAGGATTGGATTTTAAATAGGCTTATGTTCAAAGTCCCATGTTTCCTGGACCATCATCTTCCCAATTCGAATGGCTATATATATATTATATCATATACTTATATATATATATATATATCATTATATATATATGTATATATATATATATATGTCATATCATATCATATATATATATAAATAATATACTCCATTTTAAGACGCACCCAGCCATATGCTCAGAAGTGGTATTTTCTTTTAAATCTTGGTTACGCCTCCACTGGCAGCGAGGTGCTGGCCAAGGTCAAGGAAGTGCGTGAGGTGCGAGATCCAATCCACTTTGAATGAAGCGAAAAACGGAAGCGCAATGTCAATCTTTGGATAGACATTATGGCACTATTATTACTGCGAATTATCATGATAACATATTTGATAACTATCGCGGGAAATTGCTGACTACTATTTAATATAACTTGTGCTTGTACCATATGAAAAGACTATGATAAGTGTTAAAACTATTCTAATGATTAAACCATATTAAACCTATTACAGCTACTGCCAATTTCGATTGCTATTTCTTTCATCCGCTTCGGAGGTGCAAGCTGCCAGCGAGAAGAGTCTGCAGGCAGCGGCGAGACAGGCCCAGGGCAGCTGGGCTGGACATCAGCATGACGTGTGCCATGGCGATCATGTCATCAATTCGAGAATGGTACCCTCTGGTAAATAAACAGTTGGACCCTGAAAATCACCAATGTTTAATGGAAACTAATCTTCCAACCCCTATCTGCCAGGGTCTATGTTAATTTACCAGAGGGTAGTGATGATAGTAACGACAATGATATGATAATGATCATTTTTTCGCAACGATGATATGGCATGATCACCACGTAAAAATATCACTGATAGTAATTAGCAATAATAACACTTACTATAGTAACATGAATTATAGAATGATAGTGATAAGAAGAACAATATATATATATACTGATAATCGTAATGATAATAGTAATGAGAACAGTAATGACAATGATAATGATGATAATGACAATACCAATGAGCATGCATAGTAATAACTATAGCAGTACTGCAGTACTAATAACGACAATAAGTTAGCCATCAGCATCGCCAGAAGTGTCACCTGTGATTTCAAATATCCCCTGTTTTCTGTACTAATTAACAACCAAAATATGGAACAGTGGTTCCAAGATGGTATAGATGATATTTACCTGCTCCGTGGCTTTTCTGTGATTGACAAATCCTCCGACCTCACGGTGCTCCTGCAGCCGGTGCATTGCATCTATCGGAGCCCGGTGGGGCGCTGGGCTAGCAGAATTCAAAGCGAAAGAACCCAAGGAGGTACCTCCGATACTTGAATTTCATGAAGATGTGGACCAGGATCAGATAGGACGACCCCTCGGACGGCACCAAGTGGATCCCCGGTTGGATATCTACACGGCCACGAGAAGTCTGCCAGGTTTTGGGACACCTTTGTTTCGATCCAGCGGAGGTTTGTGGCTCCTTGGGGGGAACACATGCGTCAGGCGTTGGGGTCTGGAGCCGCCAAGGCCCAGAGATTGTATTGGATGAGCGATGCGACGCCCCATGAGCCTGTTCCTTTGAAGGAAGATACGCATCGCCAGTATTTTCGCCTCGTGACCAGCTCCGTGTTTGTGTGGTATTCGAAACATTTCGAAACATTCCACGGAGAAGCCTTTGGTGAAGCCAGATCCCAGCATTACAAGGATGACACCGATCAATTCGAAGACTTCCCACTGGTCGCGGAGAGGAAGTGATGTGGGGGACAAGATTTGGGATGTATATCATGGTATCGAATTGGGATACCTGATGTTGTACACGACCCTTTTGGAGAGCAGAAGCTTTTTTTCGAACAGCTGGGACCCCTGGGACGGACTTGGTATGTTGTGCATGGAAGTAGTTCGGCTCAAACTTCGCCCCCAAAGCTGGATGGCTTATTGTTTGTCAAGCCGACCGTAACCGACCCATTTCAATGGTTGATCGGCACCCACCCAAGTCATGCGGGAGAAGCCTTGAAAGATGGGGGGTCAATCTGTTACCACCTGTCACCCAAAGATGGTTCCTAACACTTTTTTTTTCTTCTGCTGCTTGGTTGATTAGAGGCGAGGGGTCTCCCCACACAAGAATCACTATAGGAAAATGGGAATGAACATACTAATGCTAATGCATGGTATACCAAACCGACCCCTCCATTTTTTCCAAGACATTCTTGATCCTACTGTAACTGCTTCATCCATGGTCTCACTCCCCACAGGCCAGCGATGCATGGGCAGAGACGTCTGCGGCGAGCATGGCTTCTCAGCTGTCCAAGGCTGGTGGGGCTATCTATGTTAGGTGTACCCATCCACCAATTTTAGTAGGACCATAATCCATTGAACTTTAAACGTCATGATCGTCATCTTTGAATGGATGGAGATGGAACATGTGGATTTTAGATGATTTTAGGTACTAGGACTCCTGTTTCATTTACATTGTTCAATGGCTTGGCATGGCATTGAAACATTGAAGCATCCAGTAGACGGCATATTTACTTCCGGTGAGTGTCAAACGGATAGTTGAGCACCAAACATGACCTTTGTTGTGTGGGGCAGTTGAGGTCTCATTTTCACGGATGAAACTCATGATGTCTATGGATCATAGATGTCCTTCAAGTCAGTTGTTGGTTGATCAGCTGCGGCAGGAATTCGGAAAGATCTCAGATGGTGTGGCTGCCACTTTGGCCAAAGAGTTGGCTCAGTCCAGAAAGTTTGTGGCTCAGTTTCCTGCAGATCGTAGATATATATATAAAGCAATCGGATTCGGAATCCGCCATCCCCAATTTTACCGCTAGCAGCAAAAAAATGCAACATATGGGTAGTGTTTCGTATTGCTTTACTAACAGTGTATTGGGTTTACCACATTACTGTTCTCCCGAAATACCGGGAAACATTTCACCAGGGGCAGATTGTTGTTCAAGAAGAGGAGCAGCAACACATGTGGCGCTACAGGTTCTGCGAGGCTCTGGCTCGAGGAGTGCAAAAATCCCAAGCTGCTGCAACGAAACAGGCGGCTGGAGGGATTTTTTCTGGATTCCTGCTGGATCAACCTGGGATAGAAATTTTTCAAAACATGTCCCTAGTCACCTAGTCTTGCAGTGCGTTCTAGATATTGGATCGTTTTGTAACTGTACCGACCTTGGCACACTGAAGTCACTGAAGATTGCCAGCTATTTCTGGTACGACCAACCGCGCAAGCAGCCACTGGACAAATCATCAAATTTGCAACCAAGCAGAGAAACAGAAAACGCCATTCCACGAGACAAATCGAGACAAACCTGTTAGCTTTTGCCTCAAACAATATGGACCCACCCCTTGGCGTTTCCGGAATTGACGATTTGCATGCGTTTGGGAGTGTACAAATTGCCGCAACCATTTGCTTTCCCACTACATGGAGGATGACGCGGTGGACACTGACCTTATATGAAACTGTACATCTTGAAAACCTATCTATCCATCATTATCCATCTATCTAACTACCTATACATTTATGGCCCTAGCTACAAATCCACATATATCATATTAAAATATATTAAACATTATTTACTTTCATAGCTTAGGGATGCTTAGGGTGAATTCATGTTGATTAGATATTAGTTTTCATACAGCATTCATACAGCTATATCATGCTATATCTAAATATCTCATCTCTACATAAATATCTGGGTAAATTTCATCACGACCTCACGTCGTTCTCCCTCACTATAATTATATTTAGTATACGGGGAATCATCCCCTTTTATGGCCCAACAATTCAGGGTAGTGAAATATTATTTCATTTACCCTCTGGTAAACTAACATAACTATGGAAAATCACCATTTTTATTGGGAAAACTCACTATAAATGGCCATTTTCAATAGCTATTTTGACATAACCAGAGGGTACCTAGATAAATATGGAGATGAATCCCAGGCCCTTGAGGCTTTGCGGCCGCAAGAGATCCAGGAGTCCTTGGGCTTTGGCGAGGCCGAGTGGCAGAGTCCAGTGAGTTGCTGGAAACAACAAAAACGGCGCGGATTTCACGGTGTTTCCATGGGGAGTTTCTACAGTTTACAGTGTTTACCCTCTGGTAATTTAACATAGCTATTGAACATGGCCATTTATAGTGAGTTTTCCCAATAAAAATGGTGATTTTCCATAGCCATGTTAGTTTACCAGAGGGTACATTGGATTTTACCATGGTTTTTCAACGTTTAAAAACCATAACGTTTTGAGCGACCAGAAATACAAACAAAAATATTGGGACACCATCGAGCACCGAGACTTCACCGTTGCCCTGTTTGTGAGGCTACTGGACACTGGACACTTTTTGACGCCAAATTAAATGGTTGGTCACGTATTGTATCAAACACTGGCCAAATTAAATGGGGATTATATGAATTATATGGGATGTTTTTTTTTGAACAATACAGTACCGATTTGGTGAACTTTGAGCTATTCGAAGGAAGTTTAGAAGTCAAACTTCCGACAATATGGAGAGATGAAAAGCAGAGCAGGGCAGAGGCAGAGAGAAGAGGAAGATTAGAAGAGAGAAGATCAGAAGAGAAAGAGTAAGAA
>Ga0126342_10021789_pt1 | contig 10648 bp, 7 predicted proteins | sample Cyp1metagenome_FD_92528 | JGI IMG/M metagenome (GOLD analysis project Ga0126342, IMG submission 92528) | Coral microbial communities from Lord Howe Island, Old Settlement Bay, Australia - Cyphastrea 1 metagenome | ecosystem: Host-associated > Invertebrates > Cnidaria > Coral ...
AGCACAAAGGTTTTGTGCATATCATCCTTAAGCAAGGGCCATGCTGGCCTTCTAATGATTCCATGGAGACACTTCTTGATTTGTGCGTGTCATCCTTGTGAAAAAACGGACATCTCACCACACACAACAACTATCAATATACTAACATACGTACATAATCATATATATATATATACACATATATATATAAATATATATAATGTTATAATATATATATATAATGTTATAATATAATACATAAATATATATATGTATATGACTGTATGTTTTTAAAAGCCATGGGCCGCTGTAGCCAAACAAAACTCGCCAGACCAGCGTCTGTAGCTCCCAGCCTGAGATGAAGGGATCAGAGATGGCCAACAAGCCAACTGCCTGGAAGAGGTCGCAGCAGTTGTGGAGCAACTGCCAAAAATTGTGTAATTTTTATATGATCTATACTAACTAGGATATTGCTGGTATAGATACGTATACTATATGGATATTACTGGGATATAAGTACCTAAACCCTCCATTTCTACCCATCAACATGGTGGTTTACCCCCAAAAAAATTGATACATTGACCGATTTTTTGGGGTATTCCGAGGGTTTAGGTAAACCAACATGAGCTATGGAATTCGACTGTTTTTCAACGGCAAATCATGGTTGCTCACCGGACATAGGCAGGCAGGGTGACCATCACAGCTCACATTTTCAACCATGATCAAAACTGTGGATGGCTGCGAAATCCTGCACCAGTTGGTAGATGGTTTATCCCGTTCTAATCCCATTATTTAGGCTGTTTCATAGGTACCAATAGAATCCAATAGATACCAACTGGTCAAAGATTTTGTTCAATGTTTTTTCATATTTACCACTAGTTACCAACTGGTGCAGGATTTCGCAGCCATCCACAGTATGATCTGCACCCACAGTTACACCTCACTACCGGAATGTGATCATGCACATTGTCATCCTCCTCCTCCTCCTCCTCGCCATCATCACCATCATCATCATCATCCAATTTATCGTCAATGTAGTCAGTATGCATGTTCATCATTGTTCATCAAGATTGTCCTGAAACAAAGACCGAAAATCAAAAAACATGTTGTTATCCCAAATTGCAGCAGCTGGTTGAATCCCTATGTCCCCTTCTTCAAACATATCTGTTCATGATATGGCAAGGTGCCCGAGAGTCAGCTAAGATGGTTATATTTTTCTGGCAAGTGGTAACTGGGGGGCACTTCCTTGCACTATGTTGTAGAACCTTATACACTTAGACCATGTTTAATCTACCCTGGGGTAACGATGTGGAAAATCCACCATTTCGAGATCATTTTCCTCGGAAAACCCTATCTGTTTTTTGCACGTTCACCCTGGGGTAGCCATTGCCAACCCCAGAAATCTCGGCGGACCGTGGCACCGTGGCCAAACGAAGGGACTTCGGCAGGACGGTCACCAACGAGGCACCCAACCTACAAGTCATCGGGAGCCCCAGCGGTCCACAGATGTTGGTTTATACTATACACCCCACGAATACTATGGTCATATTCCCGATAAACCCCAACTTGGGATATAAACCAACTTAATTTAATGGGATATATCATGATATATCAAGGGACATGATAGAACCGGTATCAAAAGAAACAACAGGAATTGAAGAAAAGACTGAAATGGCAAATCAGGGTTTGAGGCAGCTAGAATCACGGTTTGAACCTGGTCCACATATGGAAAAGGCTCGCGGTTCAAACATGTCAAAGCCTATGATTGTTCGTGTGGCCAAGGGCATAAACATCCGCAAGTTGTTTCGGTATAGGGTGCAGAGGTCTTGAGACACATGAAACCACTAGATGACCCCTGAATAAGGCTTTTGGGCCTTCTTCAGGGCTGATGAATCACCCACAAGCACTATATAATATGGGCTTCTTTAACAGCTATCATCTGGGGAACTGGTTACTGTAAATCTCCATGATTGCTGATGTTGTTTTTGTTGCTTTTGTTGCTGCTGCTGCTGTTGTTCTTGTTTTTTGTTGCTGTTGTTGTTGTTGCCTTGGTGCCTTGGTGCTTTCAACCAATAGTTACTAAGTGGTATTTCGGGTTTTCGTAGAATCCCTGGCAGGATCTTCACAAGAGAGGAGCATATTCCAACCCATCAACCCAAACCACCAATTCAGCATTAGAAATTGAACTAGCAAATGTTGTTTAAAATCTACTGAATGATACTTTGACTGCTAAAACAAAGATGTTTGTCTGCTTTGCTCACAAACTTCCGGCCGACTGCCTTCAGATCAGCCAAGCAACAACGCCATGTGCGGGAAGAACAGCATTTCTCAGCCGGAGTTTCAGGAATTGATGGGTCACTTTCCAAGACAAAAGCATGGGCCTATATCTCATACATATACTGGATACCAGGCCGTGCATGATTCCATGTCATGTAGGAACATGTCAAAGACCAAAATACGCTGTAAAGCACACTACACCATCAAGTTTTCGCGATCTGGACTTTTTCAAACATCATTTGTCTCTGTGGAACCACAAGAACGTCTTTATCCTGAAAAGAATATATCCATATATATCTATATATCCTATAATCATAGATATAATTAATATCATCACCTGACATCACGATGTCGGCAAAATGAATAATTACTGTAAAAACAAAATAAAACTAATAACACATTTCTCAAGATACAGTAACCTCCTGGAGAAGCAGTTTCGTATGGTATTTACTGTGTTCTAGCGTTCTAGCTTATCACATGGATAGGGGGGTGGAGACCCAATCGCGCGCCTACAATTACCTATGCTATCATATTGTCATATACAGCATACACCTGAAAGTACGTACATTCCCACAAATCAATCACAGGTCTTTCTTGAAACTAAAACAAGCACATCATATATAATACATGAGGATACAAAATCAATCAATCAATCAATCAATCAATCAATCATATCAGCACACACACAAATGAGCAGTGTTCAAAATCCCTCTATCATTCCATTATACTGGTTGGTTTATAGGGATTTCCCTATTGGATTATTATAATCCCCAATATATTGGGTAGTAAAATTCCCTATAATCATCAACCAATAGGGGTTTCGAACACTGCTCAAATGGAAAACAGTGTATTTGAGCTTCCGCATGCACTGTATCATCCGTGCCTCATTTATCATGTCACTTTAATGCCAGCGTCGATAGCGCATCATCAGCAAATAGAGTGGCGCAACGGCCAAAGCAAGCAACCCCCTGCGTTGCTGCTCCATGTGGCAAAGATATGCATGAGGATTAACATGATTTAACAAAAAATATTCAACAATGTGCCAATTGTAATTCAAAAAGATTGAGAAACCATTTAGTGGAACGGCGGCTTGAGGATGCTTGAGGTGTAGTACAAGCAAATTGTTTATAGCCGTTTGGGTCTCAACATGCTCATCTTTCGCAACTTCAGGCGCACAATGACTCATAGATAGATTCTTCCAACCCCCTTCAATCGCATTTTGTTTTCGATTTCGGAGACTTGCCGAACTTTGGGATCATGTCATATCTATCTGCCAATTGAAGACCCTTACTACAACTCCTGTCAATTGGCATGTAGTTCAATGATCAAACCCGATGGCTTGAGGCAAATTTTGTGGATTTCAGGGCCGCCTGAGAGCATTCAGGAAGCGTTGCTCTCGAGGAAGGCAAGGAATTCGAAGAAAAGCGATGGCACCTGGTGCGGCGATCATTTTTATCGCTGCGCACCGTGGCTATGTGGCTGAAAATGGATTACCATCTGGTTATTTAACAGTTTGCCATGGAAAGATCCACCCATTTTTAATAGGTAAACTCAGGTAAACCATCTATTTCTATGGGCCATTTCCCATGGCTATGTTAAATAACCAGATGGTAAATTATACATTCGCAACTAACATGGGGTTTCCATGGTGATACCCCAAGCTCGCTGGATGCGAGCTGGCAACCACCAAGGCTGCGTGAAACCTTGATTTCAATTGCGGAAAAAAACAAAACCTACCCCAGATAACCATATATATATGTATATAAAGAATTAATAATTAACCGCTATGTGTGTCTACAATATATAGATATTTATTTGATAATTTTTATAACATGCAACTACACTACTAGTACGAAACTATCCGTCCAGTCGGCTGACCGCGAAAGAATCTCCTGAACCGACGCGCACGGGTCAAAGTATGTCGTCAAGTAATACAAACATAAACCATCAGTTTTCACTGTTGGATAGTTGGGTCTGATTGAAACTTAAAAAAACATAAAGTTTATACTATTTCAAGTAGTATTATGTATAATAATTATATATACACCCAACATGCTGGAGTTGCTAACTTGGAATTTTCTTCAGTATTGTCACGACTCAGAGCAAAAACAAAGTTGAGTCTACCCACATCTACCTACAGAATGACATAAAACAAATCGAGGTTTATCAATGTGTACCAACTCTATGGCCAATCATAGACACACTATTTATGTTGTTTTTTTCGGCAAAAGATCAGTAGTAGCCATAGCCATCCAAGGTTTCTCTGAAAACAGGATAGGGATACCTACAGTTGACCTACATATAAAATAATGGTAATTTAAGGGGTTACACAACCGATTTTCAGATAAACCCAGTCATATTTGATAACATCATATATATATACCGTATTTTATATGTATATATATATATATTCTACATCATCCTACATCTATAGATCCATGAAAATTGTATCCCCATCAAATCTCTCCATATGTTCGCTCACTTTTGCTGGTTCAATACTCCTTTTTGTTGATCCCAAACTTTATCCCCGTGTTCTCATTTACTGAGTAAACCACCATTCTATCTCCATGATATTCCCAGTAGATTATTATGAAGCCCCATTATATCCCAATTCATTATATCATATTATATCCCCATATATGTAGCCATTCTATCCCCAGATTATATTCATTGTATTATGAGCAATGATAATCCTATCCTTAAGGGCTCCGAACTAATCATCCTACTTGGAGGATCATCTTACGGTCCTCGGGACGTTTTAGAATCCTGGTGATCACAACTCCAGTCGCGACTGTCGCGACTGTCCCATTTATTAATGGCTAATTCCAGTTATAAACCATAATAGTTGTAGAGATTATATCATAGTACAGTAATAGTTGTAGAGATTAGATCATAGTATATCCCAATTTCTGGGGATGAACATCTCCTAGTTATAGCCATTAAAACCCACTGGCCTGCCCCCCGTGCCGTAGCCCACCTGCCAGCAACACCAGCTGCCGCAGTTCCGCCAGACTGGGTGGACTGAAGCTGCGCTGGCCCGCGTACAAGGCCACCTTATTTTAAGGGGTCCAGGGCCATGGTTCCCTAGATCTAGCAGCAAAAATATGGCGATTCAATAGTGATACTCAACGAGGTACAGATTGTCGTGTCGACCCATCCTACAAAATAACACTACACCGACTACACCCGAAAAAAAAAAACAAACAAAAAAAACGCCAAGTGAAGAACTAGATGAAGAAATCCAACACTGAAACAGGATTGCATTTGGGTGATATTTAATATCCACACCGTGAATTAAGATTCAAGTGGCTGGGAAAATGGTTCGTCAGATTGAACATCCGTTAGATGGAGGTGCCAACCTAGTAGATTGAAGTTATATACATTGTGTTGATTGAAGTCAGTGTCTATTCCACTAATGTACTCACTACAACAATTCCAAAAATGACTTCAGTTATGGCCCTTTATCAGTTATAAGTACTGAAACAACTCCATATATGGTTTATGTATAATCCCATAGAAATAACCAGTAAAAACTAATAGCCATGGCCATTTCACTGTTGAACCTACCGTATTGGAGCCCAGTCAGTCCCTCGAACTCTTCTGCTTTGGTGAAGAAAATGGGGGAAGAATGGTCATCCCAACCAAAAAATAGATGCAATGTAGTGTAGATCCACATATTATATATAATTATAGATATTCACATCTGTCATGATCTTTCATATAATATATATATATATATACAATTATATATATATAATTATATATGTATATTCATTGTGTGTTATTAATGAATGATCAACCCTAAGATACATATCGTAGATCTCAAAAAGTAGTACTCGTCCCTGAGAGAACAGTCCGGTTTTTGGGAACCCCAAAAATGGCCTCATGGCTTTGCGACAGCCCGAGATCCCCAAACAGTGTCATAGCCATGGAAAACAAACACCAACCATCCACAGAAACTTGCAATCTTGCAGGGATAGTCGTTCAAGTCTTGCCATCAGGTCCTTTGAATTTGCTTCGGATTCAGGGGAGAAAATCGAAAATGGTGACTGATCACATGTGGCTACCCCGGCTACCCGTGTTGATTCCCACAATTTGGGCCCAGTGGGGGCACACTCCACGATGAATGCAGCTGGAGCAGCATGATAACTGGCTTCAGGTGCTACACCCACACCAAGTATATCATGCAACACGGCCTGGCTCTGCGGTCCGTGCTTGAAGTCACCATGGGGTTGAAACCTCCATATGGGCATGGATACAAGACTTTGAACACGCTTGAACCATCTTGAAGCCTCCAACCTCCAATGTTTAAATATGTGAAGTCAATTGTATGGATATCTACATTGTCAACATTGAAAGATATGGAAAGATATGTCCATGGCACCCTCCCACAAACTGAAGGTGTGGGAACTTCTTCCAGTGTAAAAAAAATCTGGACCAATGCTGATCCAGTGATCAATGATCACCAGTGAGGCTTTCTGCAAAAGACAAAGACCGCAGCTGAGAGCAAACACTGCTGCAGGAGCCTCTTGGTAAGCGGAGCTCATCTTTTACGAAAGGCAAAATGAAGACTCGATCATTTGGAAGTACCCTTGAATTCTTGAAGAGACAAGTTACCTGCTCAATTTTGGGATTGGACACCTTTTTTCTTCACTTCTTTTGCGAAAGATCTTGGCCCTGTGGCTCTCTGGAGTCAAGATGAGGGCACTATATAGGTATCATAGATTGTCATAAGGTATAATCCCAGAATGGTTCTAGAATACCGGAAACCTCAAGCTCAGTGCTAGAAACCAGGCTTTCCCAAAAGTTCTTCTTTCGAAAACACGCAGTCATAGAATATGAATCCAAACAATTCCTTAGCCCGAAGAAAGCAATGGTATCACCGATCTAACCCATCCGCTGATTGGTCACAGGTTATAAACCGATACGACTTGATTGTACCCTCTGGTAAACATTTACAAAAAACTATAGAACATCACCATGTTTAATGGGTAAATCCACTATTTCTATGGCCATTTTCAATAGCTATGTTAGTTTACCAGAGGGTAAACAAAACACTGGCTGGTTTTGCTGATCCCCTGCCAAGTTGGTGGCTGACTTTTCGCCTGTACTGAGACAACGATCCATGACAACGACCAGTTTATGGCGATGATCCATCCAAATATCCATGGGGAGAAAAAACATACACGTTTGTCTGAAAACCGGGCAGCCTAACTCTGGTGACTATCTTTAAGACTATCTTTGGGGTATGCCCTATTTTCAAACACACCCATTCACAGCCCATATGATTGTTACATATCCCAATTATTGTGGTTCAACCCACCATTTTCACGCAAACCCATGTATCATAGTGTTTCTTAGATATCCCGTGATATCCGAATGATTATAGTTATAATGATTATCCCATTGTCAGTTAAATCTCATATATCTTATATATCTTCATTATATTTCACATACCCTCTGGTAAACTGTCCCATAACTATGGAAAATCACCATTTCTAATGGGAAAATCCACTATAAATGGCCATGTTCAATAGCTTTTTGTATGTTTACCAGAGGGTAATATCACCATGAAAATGTTCAACCGCCATGAAACCACCATCGCATGAGCAGTGAAACCGAACCCCCTCTGTCATTCCATTGAATCCTGGTTGGTTAAGAACGGGATTCCCCGTGATGAAATCATCCCCAAGATATGAGGGGTTTTGAACAGATCCCCGAACTAATCATCCACCAACCATCATTTATCAGTTATATCCACTAATATTCCCATATTTTCATGGTTGAAATCCAATTTTAGTTGGTTAAAACAGTTAAAACCCCATGTTTGTTGGTTAAATCACAATTTTGGTTGGTTTTGAACAACGCTCACATGGCTTTCTACACACCCAATGGTCTTCCCATTGCTGGTTCTGGCCTTGATCCGGAAGATCAAGAAGGCAGTGATGTGCGAGTCATCCTGGCGTAGAACTACAGTAATCTTGAAAAAACATGTATAATCTATGATAACATGATAATCATTGATAACCTACGTATATAACCGGTATATATATATATATATTTGTATACATGTAGTTTGTATAATACGTATTTCAAAAAAATGCATGTAAACAGTTTCATGTGTATAATATATATTTATATATACGTCGCCAAATCAGTGTGTGTGTGTGTTTTTAGCTGGACAGGGCAGCCAGATCATTCACAATCTCTGGTTCGGAAATCCCAAGGTCCCAAGTCACCCAGAAAAACGGTACTGTATAATACTGTATATGCTTCTGAAACATCACAGGAGGAACTTGCCTACTGCTCTATCTGTGCGGGGGCCGCTTTATAAGGCAAAATCATGTTGGAGTCATCTGAATTAAAATAGGTTCTTCCCCTCAACACAGCAGGTATTGAGTGTAGGCCCATGTACTCGCAGTCCTGCCTGTACCGCTGTACCATCAAACTCAAAATGGTACAATTCCCATAAATGGTTTCCGGCGAAAAGCACATATTGCAGGAAACCCCTCACCATTTGCTTGGAACCAAAAAAACACAACATGGTTTCACCCATAAAGGTTTCCTAAGATGGGAGAGTACCCTCCAAATCATCCAAATCATTCGACAATGACTTAGTATTGAAACAACCATGGTGACTCCCAACTTATTGGGGTTTATAAAACGGTTAAATCTCCATGTTAGATGGTTTAATCGTTTAATCCACATGTTCTCGAACAAGCCAGCCCCATGATGAATCCGTCCTCGTTGGAAGACGGCCAAAGGTAGTGTAGCACAATCACTGCAACCGGCAGCAAAACTCGAAGCCTGCGCCGCCCGAGTTGAGTGAAAGACTTCCGGCCCATGTATACTGACTTATAACTGGTAGAGGGACACAACTGCGGCTCTATCAATTGGAAAGTCTATTCATCATAATCATATCCGGTCTTAGCATGTTTTCACAGCACACAATTCTCTGCATATATGTGCCATGGTCAAAAAATGGGGAGCCTCAAGGCGCAAGCTGCCACATAGCGAGGTAGCAGGGTGCCCTACCGATTGAGCCATGGAGTTCTCACATGGACCTTTGACCCAGGTCGTGAAGTACATCTGTGCATCTCCGACCGTGTGCCCTTGCCACTACCGGGTTTCTTGTATCTTGACGGATTTGAGTGTGGTCTTGATGAGTGTCTGACTTGTTGTCTTGGCTTGCTGTGTTGACTCTTGCCATTCCCTGGTGAGAGATGGACTTCGGTCGCTTAGCTACATGGACGTGGCCCACATATCGCCGATAGATCCTTGTTGAAGATCTCCCTTGATCGGGCTCGTGCAGTTGATCTGACTGGGTCGTTGCTGTGGGATCTTCAGAGGTTCTGTTGCCTGACGTGGATGCTTCTCATGGGTGAAATCTCAGTTCCGTAGTGACGGCAGGTCGCTGTCCACATGACATCGCAGAATATTGCAGATAGTTACCACTTGAAGACTTGAAGATGACACCTGAACTATGGAGCGGATTGACATCCGTTGTTTGCTTGCAGACTCCTTGCCAAGTGTTTTGATGTTTTGACAGGTGGAGGTGTTATACCAACACCTGAATGCTGGAACCCCATCCTGGCATGGCTCAGAAGTCGTGACCGCACTGTGCATAAGTTTGTTAGAGAAGGGAACGCCCTCAGTCGTACCAACGGTCAGGTGCCTGCACTTTGTGCTGGTTTTTCCTTGTCTTGATTTGCTTGCAGTTGTTGCTTGCTTGATATTAGTTTTCATCCAGTTGACATTGGTTCTCGTTGTACAGTCTTCCAAAATATGTATTTTTGAAGCAGCTCTGACGACATGGCAGTTTCTGTATGCCAGTGTCTTTTCACTCGGCAAGGGGCAACCGCGCGATGTGGTTTGTCAACTGCTATTCTTAGTGTGACATTTTCCTGGCATACGGCCAGTACATTGTAGTTAGCTGAGTGCTTGCCATTTTCGGTTCACCCCCATCCTTGCACCTCGTACCCCCCTTAACCGGGAAGGGGCGTTGGTGCTGCGACTTCCCTCGCGCAGGATTCCGGAAAATCCTTGAGTATATGCCCATGTTAGGGGGATTCATATACCCTCTGGTTATTTAACATAGCCATGGTACAAAGCTTGCACGAAGTACTTCCCAGTACTACTTTGTACTACAAAGCTTGCACAAAGTCCTTCCCAGTACTACTTTGTACTACAAAGTTTGCACAAAGTCCTTCCCAGTACTACTTTGTACTACAAAGCTTGCACAAAGCACTTCCCAGTACTACTTTGTACCACAAAGTTTGCACAAACTACTTCCCAGCACTACTTTGTACTACAAAGCTTGCACAAAGCACGTTCCAGTACTACTTTGTACTACAAAGCTTGCACGAAGTACTTCCCAGTACTACTTTGTACT
>Ga0126342_10021790_pt1 | contig 10648 bp, 10 predicted proteins | sample Cyp1metagenome_FD_92528 | JGI IMG/M metagenome (GOLD analysis project Ga0126342, IMG submission 92528) | Coral microbial communities from Lord Howe Island, Old Settlement Bay, Australia - Cyphastrea 1 metagenome | ecosystem: Host-associated > Invertebrates > Cnidaria > Coral ...
TATTAAACATTATTAAACATTATTAAACATTATTAAACAATTATTTGGCACTTATTGGACATCCGGGCAAACATCATTCGGATCAAAATGGCTCGGGTCTGGGCGGGAGCTTAAGGAGTCTCTGCGCTTGGAGCTGCGAGCGAGACAGTGCGGACGTGTCGGCATCATGGCCGTTTGCCCCTACCTGGTCGACACGGAGCACTTTGGCAGAAACATATGTAGGGAATGTATAATAATATATAGATGATATAGATGATACAGATGATATAGATATAATATATATATATATATAATCAATACAAAAATCCACAATAGATCCGTGGTCTGTCACATGGCTTTTTGATATGATCAAACCTATCCTCTGGAGCCTTTGCCTCATCATTCCCGGGCTACAGTCTAAACTGAGTCTAAACAATAGTAACATGTTTCTAGCAAAATGGCAATTCCTCCATTGCCAGCACAAGTGGATACACATCCATATCATTCCATATCTACATCTGTAAATCAATTAGAACATGCACACAGACACACCAGTTAGACATAGATGATATCAGATGATATCAGATATATCAATGGATTGGTTTAAGGGAAAATCTACAGGAAACCATCGATTTTCCCATTAAATATGGGGTTTTCCTGTAAATTTTCCCTTAAACCAATCCATTGAATATACAAGCAGTGTTCAATTTTCCATCGAGACTGAGGATGTTTCGCGGAGCCTTCGAGGGAGCAGATCGCTCCACTTGGTTCCGTCGATGTGTTGGATGGCTCAGGTGCGGCCAAAAATCACCGGAACGACTGTGGGAACATGACAAGGAATCACACACAATGGCGGACCTAAATGTGGTTAAGACCAACATATTAATATTGTATTGGTATGTATTGGTTATAGAGCAGATGTTGAGATCGGAATATGTTCTATGGTTGGATCGACGGGGCCGTAGATGGAAACACTGAGGTCGCTGGTCTTTTCGAAGCTCCACACAGAGGACGTGGCTGCAGCGATCTTGGCACAGCTGGATCACGACTTGAGCGAAGTACCGCCACAGTGTCGTGGTCAAAACATCCTGTGGAATTGCAAGAAATACTCAGTCAAACAACTGAGAAAACTGTCAAACAACGGGTTTAGCCGCATTGAATGCCCCATCTTTATGAGTAGCGACTTCAATTGATTACCCACTTGCATCCTTTGACTTCCTGCATAAAGAGATGCTAGGTTCAAGCGGTCTGTTATAACACACAAAGACATGTCGATTGCTTTCTGCCTTCGGAAAAAATGTAGTTTTCTTGCCATTGCAACCAGCCACACTGCACTTCCATGTGTTGTCAATGCTTGACATTTGTGTATACAAAGTAATTTATCGCTTATGTTTTATCCATATGTGAGTCAGATATCAGCATGGTTTTAGAATTGATCTCTAATATGCGTTCCGTCTTTCAGCATTTCAGTGCCATTTTCTGACCTTCCTCATCTTTTGATAGGTCATTCAATTATTCAATTGGAATACTGCTGATGATTTACGGCCGGTTCTTTGATGGCAAATTACCACCTTTCACAGAAATCTACGTTGAAAAAGAATGCACACCGTGCACACCGTGCACAACTAAAACTCTTTCAGTTTGGATCTTTCATTTTCAAATGAATTTCATATCATCATATCATCATATTATATCATCTGGATGTCTGGAGGAGTAGCAAACTTTTATTGCTATTCGATTTGTGTTTACCAGCCTGTAGTTTCGAGCTGAATGCCTCATTCAAACCAGGACAAACTCCAACTGTAAGTTTGTGCAATAAAGCAAACACATTTTTTTCCTCGTGTGCTTTTGGCTTACCATTAGCGATCGATAAATGCCAAGAAGGCATGTTCTGCACTTCATCATCGCACTCATGTCCAATATCATTCCAAACAATTTTGTCAATGGGACTCTGATTCGCTCAAATGTTTGAGTGCTGGAACAGTTGAAAGGTATATACGGAGGAAGCAGCTGAATGATATTTGAGCTGATCCATAAATCTAGATATAATATAGGGATTCCATTTTGTGATGCTTTGGATATTTAACTGTGAACAGTTTCGTCCAATTCTTATATACTTATTTTAGTGCATCAAGCAAGTTTGCCTTGAACTTGATGACTATAGTGCCTATGGGCCTTTGGCATCCCTTGGCATCCAAACCGAGGGATTGGTGAGTCACTGTCAGTCAGTGAGTCCAAGACAACGCTGAGCTCCAGGTTGTTTCTGCCCTGGCATGCTGGCTGGGTACCAGTGCTGTTGCGGAGCCTACCAGCGAGCCACTGGGTCTTCAAATGTTCACTGCGGAAGGAATGTGTTTTGGATTTTCAAACGTACATCATTCATGTCATGGATGAAAGCTGGTGAGATCGAATCTCTGCACCACGAGCACCGGGTGTGGGGAAATTCTTGGGCAGCGCATGTCCGACTTGATCTGAGTCGAATCTATTTCTTTCAAGGTCTCAGACAAGTTATACATATAGTCTCTGGCCAATCAGGCCAATCAGGCCAATCAGGCCAATCAGGTTACGTATTTCATGCAGGGTGTCAATCAGAGATGCAGGGTGTCAATCAGAGGTGCCTGAAGGTTCTTGTAGATACACCATGTTGCATAGCAAGACTTGAACTGGACATGTTTTTGCAACGACGCCTTTGTTGTCTGTGCTTGACTTTGACCGAAGGCTTGCAGTACATTCTCCTGGATCTTGGAGGTGGCTGTTTCGGAATGGACTCGTTCCAAGGAAGAGTGCCTTGCACAGTGCCCTCCAACTGATGCGGAAAAAAGCTTTGCTTCAGCTGAGATATGCTGCGATCAGGCTGTTGCAGGATGTATTAAAATTAAAATGCATTTACATTCATTAACATATATTATATTGTATTATATGTTAAATCATACTAGCATTTATTAAAGTGCATTACAAGGATCTCATTCTCGGAGATTGCGACGGAGTGTCACACATTCTGGCGATTCTGCTGTCAGGAAGCCCTGCTGAGCCGTGTGCAGGAGGTGTCCGGTATTCCGTATCGTGGAGAAAGTCATCCAAGTCTCTCTATAAGATATCTGATCGAATCTATGGATATATGAATATATTTTACATCTTATCCTTTTTGTATCTCTTTTTATTCAACGGAGCTGTTCACAATTCGACTTTCTGAGCTGAGCGTGGAACTTAACGTCCGCAGTGGGGCTCAAGTGACACTGTAGCGCTGTGAAGTTTCTCGCTATGGCCAACTCTGATACCATCAGCAGCAACAACGCCGACCTTGAAGGTGCAACAATTTTCTGGGCTTCCACTGGACCATAGAGGATAGAGTCGGATAGAGAGAAGATCGACTTAAACAGATAGATGAATATATATATATATATGTATATATAGATGCTAATATGGAATGATGAATGAACAGAGGAAAATCCATTCCGTTGGCACCCCAAGTTTCAGGTGGGCCTCGAAACCTGCTACTGGCCCCTGGGCACCTAGCTATTGATGAGGACCCGAGCTTCCCGTTCCAAAACTTGTGCTGATGTGTGACCACACTTTGATGACTATGTGAAACCAAGTTGAGAAATCTGGAAAATGGAAGAACTTGGTTGGATTTTGGACGTTGAATTGCTTTATCATACTTTATCATACTTCATCAATTTCCCATCACTGGCCATCACTTTTTCCGTCAGGATGAAGAGACGAGCCCAGGCAAGTCCTGGCCGGTCATGAAGGCGCATCGCGGGTACTGAGTCATGCGCTTCGTTATAGAAATGTATAGAATAGTAATACTGAAAGGAATCACATGTGACAATGATAGTAATGCAGTAGTGACTAGTTATAGGACTAATGGGTGATACTGTTGTGATCATACCACGATTGCAATTTTGGATTTTTTTTTATGTCTTTGGGAGCACATGCTGGGCCTTATCCACCCTCTCTTTTCATCCTCGGAATAGTCGCTTACGAAAAGACTGCCCTTTTGTGCTGCCACGGAATTGGAATCTAAACTGGACACATGGTTTTGGGATACTTCAGACATCTTCAGACAAGTTGCTGAGAGAGGGATACTGAATGATACTGAAGCTTGATCGGCTTGATCTTATGAGGTTGCCCCAAGGTGCTTTTCCGTATACATTGGGATAAGTTACTGCGAACATAGAAAAAAGCACTGTCGCATCAGTCGCAGCCGAGTGTTTGTGTGGTCAAGGCTGAAAACGAGGGCAACACGCGGCAACATTCACAATGCTTGAAATCAGTTATTTGCGTGCCTAGCCGGCCTAGCCTTGCAGCATTCTGAGATTCTCGATGATTCTCGAGTGTTTTCTGGCAGGTCGGTACTTTGGTCCTGATCTTGTTTGGGATAGTCGCCGCCTTTCTTTGTGCACATGTCTCATAGCTGCACTTGACATTGCCTTCCAACTTCATGTGAACACTGGCAGGCGCAAGAAATTGGCTGAAAAGATCTTTTCGGGAATCGAAGTAAATAATAACTTACGATAAACTATAATTTAAACTTAACTTATCGTAACTCTGTAAGTTTGGCCTTGCGAACCGAGGGCACCTATGTACACCATTGGAAGAGATCTCCAACTCACATGAAGGTGCGACCGCGGCTTCCGTGAAGGTGCTGAAACAGTTTGGTTTCAGACTCTGAGCTTCGGAGTCTTTTGCTCTTTTGATTTTCCTGGTTGATGAAACCTACCTACCACTTTCCTCGGCTTCAGATCTGAGGCAGTGGCCATCAACCACAAGTTGGAAGAAACCGCGAAGCACTTGCATCTAGATCTAGAGGTCCAGAGCCAAGAGAATTGCATGGTCAGTCCTGAACAGCGCCATGCCCAGAGTCATCTATGCTGTGGCCACGCAACACTTTAGTATCTTGTGTCATGGTCATCCCACCGATCATCCGTATGTCATGTGCGCATTGAAGAAGATCAACATAGATCAATCATACGCTATACTCTACAACCGCATATGCCGCATATGGGTAGCCAACTGGCGACACCAAAACCCGATCTGAGGCGAAGAGCAACAGTAGCAAGTCCAAGCATTCCAAGTTATCCAATCCGAGTCTGGCGCACCGCAACGCATCCCATGGATCCCATGGCTCCAAGAGCTCCAAGAGCTCCAAGTCAGATGATTGTCACACAGCAGAGCCTCATGAGCCTTGCTATCAAGCTGTGGCTGGGCTTCAGGATGCTGATGTTCGACCGAGTTGGAACATGATGAAAACATGATGAACATGTGTTGAGTTTACGAAATGTTGGACTGTCAGACTGACTCCTCTGTACCTAAAATGCTGCTTGCAGCAGCGGTGCCGCTGAGGTTCTCTGGCACAAGTGGGTTGGACTGGTTGAAAACCCGACCTGGTACAAAAACATCTCAAGGACTGGAGATACCACGAGTTTTTTTTCTATGTCTTCATGGTTTTGATATGGCCATTTGATGCCATTTCAGTGTTCGAAAGCCATAACAAGTCTTTCCCAGAACTGTCACTCGCCTTGGTGCATCATTCCAAGCCTCCAAGAACGACATTCGAACAGTCTAGCGGTACAATCACTGTAGAATGCCATTTTGAATGCAGAAAATCCATCAAAATCCATGAAAATCCTGCATATATTTTTTGAAAACATAATGACAAAGTATTTCTGGGATTGCAGGAACTTGAGGATCAATTGTCTTGGATCACAGCCACTGAGCCACTGACACAATCATACATGTGTACACATATTGCACTCGAAGAAACTATCTTTTTGCCTCCACCTGTGAAAGGTATATACTCCGTTATACTGTAAATTATACAACATGAATCTATATTTACCCTGCTTCGCCGAAGGGACTGCCCGCACTGCCACAAAATTGCCCTTTGGCAAAATACACAACGGTTATTTTTAAAAAAGAGGTGTTTTGGACACCTAAAACATGCAAATATGCGTGGTGTGCTTTGGGTTCAGCATGGATCCAATAAGTAAGGAAACTGTACCTATGAACTCTTCGCCAATTCATGACATGCCTTCGCCGCGGTTGTGGTGTCGCTGGATTTTGGAGGTTGTGTTATTTTGTACTGACATGGAATGTAAAGGTTATGTAGCCAATTTCATGACCACGCATCTTCCCCCCATCCATTTCATCAAATTTGTCACCGAACATGTCATCGAATTTCCTTTGAGGGTTCCTCCCCCCAACTCTTAAGCGCCGCTCTTTTGTGCTGAACAAGTAAAATGGCAAAGGGGCATTGGTGCGAGCGGCCCCCTTTTGTTTCCGTCACCTGCATAAGACTCTACAACAGAGCGCAGGGTTTTTCTACTGGACAACGCTCAGCTCTAACGAGTAGCGTGAAGAGAAAAAGAAAAATGCATCCTCTCTCATTCTACATGTATACATATTCATATAGTTTTATGTACTTATTTTAGCTTGTTGTTTTCCCAGGGAAGTGCGGGCAAACTAGACAGACGCACGAGTGTCTTGAACCAATAGTCTGAAATAAAACATCCGGGAGGCAAACCATATTGAATAGCTTTGCATGGCTAACGGTGTATCAGGTAGATAGATCAAAAAACGTCCGGCCAATGTGGAACAACAAGTCCTCGCCAAGATGCGCATCATTAAGCACAAGAACAACGGAAGAGGTCCCAAGGCTTAAAGTGTTCCAAGTTTGGTCACACTGAAAGTTGGCAAAGAACAGCAACGGGAAAACCAATTCCATCAATAGGTGTGTTCGCATGTCGTCCAAACACATACGTGCAGAGATGCCTGAGACTACTCAGAACATCTCTTTTTGGTCCCGTTTTCTAACTCGTCTTGCAAACATACTAATGATAAATATCTAACAATATTATATAATAGATACTGCAGCCGATCCGCCAATCCCTCCATGTAACCAATCAATGTCTTGAACAGACCCTTTTGGGCCCGACACTTGGTGACCTTGACTCTGCGGTTCCCATGTGCAGGGCATCCAATCGGCACGACATCCAGAAGTATTTGGCAGACACCAAGCTCCTTGGCGGTTCAGCACTGATGCTTCACTGATGCTTCACTGATGCTTCATTGATGCTTATTGGGGTTCAAGTGAACCGGGTTCAAGGTCCTTAAGGTCCTTAAGGTCCTTAAGGTCCTTAAGGTTGTAAGTTGCACGCCTTTGGACCTGCCCTGGTCTATACGAGTTTTTGGACTGAGGCAAGGCCATTGCAAGCGGCCTTGCTCAGAATCTTGGACGGTCTTGTCATGTCTTATCATGTTTTGTCATTTGAAGAGTCTCCACTTTTGTCCAAGTTTTGAGAAGACCAAATTTAGAGACGTGTCAGTGTTGCAGAATCTCGTTGAACCTCTGAACTGAGGGCGCATATCCTGTGCCGCATCCAACGAAAAATGCGAAAGGTCCCAAGGTGTACTGCTTTTCCGTGTCCCGGGGTGGAGCTGAGATGGCTGCTCGACCAGAATGGCCAAGTGATGCCAAGACACGTGCAAGACACCTGCAAGGCTGTTTATCCACATGCAGATGTTGGTAAGCTGCCTACTGAATCTACTGAGCTAGTCTTTCCTCTGTGGATCATTCGATTCAGGTCCAGATTAGGTGCAGGTCTTTTAAGCCTTGGAGACTCAAATCCCGCAGCGACAAGTCTTTGAGGACACCATGTTCTTGCAGAGACAAGTTGGAGGAGGCATCTTTGGTTGCGATGCGTTCCTAGGCATTTTGGATGGCAAAGGTTTATGTCTTGGGCTCTGCAGCGAATCCACAATGACCTTTCGAACACAGAATGTACCTACAACGCTCCTGTGAATAGGACCCTCCCATGAACTATGAAGGATCAGTCATGACTCATGACCAATCTTGACCAATCTGACTGTTGTCCCGAACTTTCAGTTTATCAGAGCACGTTTTGTACTGGTGGAAGCTGCTTGTAGCAAGCAGATGCCGCAACTTTTGGAGGGAACTGACTTGCCTGACTTGCCATCCTCGGAATCCTCCCAGGTTTGATGTTTTCAGCGATGAAGAGATTGACATCGAGGGATACAAGATGCTCAGCTGGCTCAGCCTGGTACCATCTGCAACCATCTCTTCCCCCTTCGTTTGTGCCAATCCCTGATTGATCCTCCATGAACACCCCTGCAGATTGGTGCCCTTAAGCCTTAGTCTTTTGTGTGAAATCATCACACATTTCGTTCATTTCGTTCATTTGGTTCACTTCGTTCATTTCATTCCACAGAGCGGACCCAGGACCAAAAAGATCCCCTCCACTGCATCGGGGGTCTCTGTGGATGGCACTGCGGCCAATTCTCAGGTTTTCCTAAAGACCGGCCACGGCGGCTGCAGTGGTTCAAAAAGTGTCGTTTTGGTGTTGTTTTGGTGTCGTTCCGGTGAAGCATTTCCCGCAGCGTACGCGAGGACTTGGATGGCCATTCTGAACAGCAATAGATGGTACCACTATGATTTCATCGCCAAGGTACCGTAGCCGTCGTAGCCGTCGTAGCCGTCGTAGCCGTCGTAGCCGTCGTAGCCGCACTGTAACCAGACCTAAGGTTTTTGAGCTCTTGGACTCTTGGACTCTTGGACTCTTGACTGGTTGACCTATCAGGTGGTACTCAATGTTTTGGATAGCAGGATTTTAAATGCGGTTAACCGGTTAACCGATCAGGTGGATCCTGATGCTATCCTTTATGCAGACCGTTTGCGCGGACATCTTCAGTGGCATATTGGGCAGTTTCTCGCCAAAGAAGCCCACTGACATATCGTACATTTCTCCGTGGCTGCCATAAGTTGACAAAATGGTTGCATGACACAACAAGAGATACAAGAGTCTGTTATGTTATGTCTGTTTTGTAGATTATTTGGAGATCAATCTTGATCCAATGAATTTAACATTTGAAGATGTTTGAAGGAATGTATTCTTCCTGAACTGCGCCAAATACATCCCGGCCACCATGTATGGAGCCTTGGAGGCCGTCTCTGCACATCCCGAGATTTTGTTTTGCTTTTCATAGGTGTAGAGATGGTGAATGATGTTGCGCCATCCAGGGTCCCAATGCAGGTCTTTTCCAAAGCTGCGCTTGGATCTTACCTCTCCCAGCATCAGAGATGCGAAAGCAGCCTTCCTTTCTGGTCCTGGGGAGAAGACAGGCGCTTGGTGGGAAGCCTTGTGGAATGAAAGTTGGCTCAACATTTGGTCAGGTGCCTTATTCAATCTTATTCATATTTATTCATCCCATTGGGCTCCTGATTTTTTTCGGGTCAGGCGGTCAGTCATCTTGTCAAGTCTTGAGCCATTCATTTCTTGCAGAGGTATATGGCAGGTTGTCTCGAGATGCTGGGAGTGACTTGGCCAAATTGACCAAAGCCGGTACTTGCAGCGGGTTGACCATTGGATTTGCCGATCATTGGTCCACTGACAAGACATATGTCATATTTGTGCCAGAACTCAACACCAAGTCTTGGCCACTACTGGCCAAATGTATCAGTCTGAGGTGAAAACTCAGCCTGACTACATGAATTTCCTGCACGATGAACGATGCTGGGGAGTGGATTGCGGAAACAAGGCAGCCGTCGCATTCCATTCGCTTCTTGGCTCAGTATGCTGCACAGCACGAAGACATTTCAGACATTGTGCGTTGAATGTGTTTGACACGTCCTTACTAAGTGCCTACAAGTCAAAAAACCGGACCCATAATCCTCCTTGGAACTTCCCGCAAAGAATGGGGTAACCCGGGTTGTCCCCTCAAATGCCTTTTTAATGGAAAATCAACAGTTTTCGGTTCGGGAGGAAGCCAGTCCATGCAATTTTGGATTGTTTGGGATGTCTTGGAATTTGGTTTATTTTGGTTGCCTGGGTAGTGAGTTTTTGGAGACCTCAAAGCCTGGTGTCTTGACCCAGAGGTTCAAGCAGGTGAACCACTGGTTCCGCTGCTATGACTCCTCCAAATAGACCTCGGCGTTCAAGACACCGGAAACCGTGATCAGATACACCAGATTCATGCACTGGTGTTGCAAAATATGGCACAATATTGCAAACCTATATATCAGTTTTTGATAGTTTTTGAGAGTTTTCATACTTTACTGTTTAGCGAAGTAATGAGTAGTTGTTTCGTTTCGGCATGTTTCAAATGTCCCAAAAGGTGGCCGAAAGGTGGCCAAAAACAATTGAGAAACATCGAAACAGTTAGTGACTTGAGAATTACGCTTGGAGACTGCGCCAGTCGTGAAGACTTTGGTCGCACTTAGTGCATTGACCGCGCTCTGAATCTTCAGGTCGACTCCAATGTAACATGAATTAACATGAATTAACATGAATTAACATGATCATGTGAGAATCATGTGGGCACCGTTGGGCACAGTTCTTCGAAATCTTGCTGCAAGTTGGAGTCATTGGAGTCGCTTTGGTTGAACCCATTCTCGGGAACTGATCCTGGCACAAGGAAACCAGCAGCACATCAACAAATTTCTGCATATTAGATTGCACGCAGACATCTGGCTCGGCTTTCCAAACAACTCCGATGGTTGCAAACTGCAATGTTTCTCGGGATTGCTATAATGTCAACCCCGGATTAATAAACCATGGTTTATTAATTAGGGGGGTACTCCCCAAATAGTCATAATCTGATACTTAAATGGTATCCCCCCAATTAAACAACCTAGGGGTTTATTAATCCA
>Ga0126342_10021791_pt1 | contig 10648 bp, 9 predicted proteins | sample Cyp1metagenome_FD_92528 | JGI IMG/M metagenome (GOLD analysis project Ga0126342, IMG submission 92528) | Coral microbial communities from Lord Howe Island, Old Settlement Bay, Australia - Cyphastrea 1 metagenome | ecosystem: Host-associated > Invertebrates > Cnidaria > Coral ...
CTTGGCCGGTCGCCATTTCGGAAAAGTGACATCGAAACTGTTGAAAATGGATGCAGGTACGCCAGACTGATCAGGTCTGGTATCACCACCAATTGCAAGTGTCTTCGTTGGCAGTAGACTTGCAATGGTGCTACTGTCCCCTGCTTAAAAGGTTTGAGTTGAAAATTCATTGACGTTTCAAACACAAAAAGGAAATTAACAAGACCAGCAAGTAGAAGTTTTACATCTTTTCAGATGGTCCACACACACGCCTCGCTGCCGCGAGGCTCTTTTTGACGTTCCAAGAGTGGTTCACAACGCTCTTATTAGTGCCCTGAAACTGGATGTAGCGATTTACGCGAGATCAAAATACAGGGAAGAAGTCTGCTGCTGAATTATGCCTAGGGCTCAGATCACCTCGATGTTCAGATCAATCGCTGATGTCAGAAAGGGCCTCCATTTGAAGGGCTTGATCTGACAAGTTGCGAGTCGATTCTGCCAAATGGCTGGCAAGGTGGGCAAAGTCTGCCGCCGAGAAGATCTGGACCGGATGCCTTGTCAGATCATCATCTGGGTCCTCGAGTCGTTCGAGAATGGCCATGTTGGCCTCTCGGTCATTGTTGAGAATGTTCCAGAGGATGGTGGCCAGTTGATGAATCTGGACCGGTGGCGGAGCAATGTCGACATTGGCGACTATGGAATCTGCATCAGCCATACTTGATTCTTGTCGCGAGGCTGGGCTTGTTGGAGCATCATAATGATGATGGTGTTCTGTTCTGTTGTGGATCTCTTCAGGGATATTGAAATGGCGACGCCAGTAATTGGCGAGTTGAGTCGATTGATCCCAAGAGTCTATCCATCCATTTCGACTAGCTCGAATGTGACCAATGATCCCATTGAAAAAGAACTCCGGTTGGTGGTTCCGATGGACCCCATGTTGGTCCACTTCCGTCACCATAAGGCGACAGAGGTCAGGTTGAGTTCGATCAGCATGAGGTGTGCGAACCTCAACGAAGTAGTGAGCATGGAGTTGACGTCTTTGCTCCTCGATCTGTTGTTGAAGTGGATATGCTTCTTCCGGTTGGGGAATGATAGGAGCTTGGTAGCTGGCTGTTGTGAACAGAGGAACCGATGATGATGGAACAGCATACTCAGGAGGATGGGAGTGGTTGGCAAATCCATATCCTGGACGCGTTGGGCAGGTTTGGCTTTCATGATGTCCAGTGGAATAATTGGAGAGATGACTGGACTCTGACAAATCGGTTGTGTTGCCTGTATGCCCAGCCGAGCGAGAGTGGCGGCGTGGCATGCTCATCGTCGAAGAGGGGAAGGTGAAACCGGCAACAAAGGAATCACGTTTAGTCATATTTCAGCTGGAGCCAACAACAAGCAGTAGATGGACAGACACGTGACAAGGATTAGAGACAGGTTTGGAAAGGGCTGCCGGCAGTATTTATCTCATGGAAGCATGTTGCGGTTCGGAAGGGCCGCATGGCAGCTAACTCGCATGATGTAAGGTTGAGAGTGAGACGTAAAATAGCGGATATGTTCATTAGGAAAAAAGAATTGTCCTAGGAGGCCATATTCTTGACCCTCAGTCCAATGAGGTCGATGGGCATGAAGAAGATCGACCAAAAGTTCTTCTTCGTGGAGAACGAAGGTGTCGTCAGTCTCGTTTTGCCATCGTATGTCCATGGACGAGGGACGAAGATATCGATCCCATGTATACAAAATGTGTTGGCTGATGGTGTAAAGAAGGTTGTACACCGTGAAAGTTTCCAATCGACGAGTGTTGAGCAACACATTGTAGGTAAACAAAGCGAATTCTTCTTGGCGGCCTAGAGTGGGAAGGACCGCGCAGGTTGTCGAATCCATGACGTCATCATGGACTCTGTTCATGTGGGATCTCACTCCCTCCAAATTCACTATCACCAGGACATTTCGAAGACGTGGTGGCGTAGGAACTTTGCGCCATGAGTCACGGAAGGCATTGTGACGTTGTGAAGGATGAGGTTGCCACATGTCGTCGTCCCGGGATCGGGATCGGTCGCGGGCAATGTGAGCGGATCGAGATGAGTGAACCATATTGGCTGAAAATGTTCAGATGGGTAAACCTCAATGAGCCGGAAGAGAAGGTGAAGGAAAAGAAAGAAGACCAGTAAGAAGAGAAGAGACAAAGGAAGGAAAGAAGGAGGAAGAGGGACGGAAAAAGCGAACAAACCCGAGGGAGAGGGCAAACAACAAGAACAAACCGAAGAGGTAAGCAGCTGGACACAGATTTTCAGGATCGCAGCATTTAGTCCTCAGCGTCAGGTTCTTGAGGTGCATTGACCCGACCATATTGATCCATCTGCTTCAGAAGGCCCCATCGGAGTTTGCAGACTTGTGGGTCACGGTGGAGTCTTGCCCCGATAGTTTTCCATGAAGGGCGTGATCTTGTGTCCTGTTTCATGCTCGCTAACTCGCGATCATCTGCGTCTGTCCATTCTTTAAAAGAGGATTCACGAGGAGGATCATGTGGATCCGGTTGACGAAGATGCAAGGTCAAAGGTGGTGGAGCTCCCGGATTGGGTGTCAAAGTGACAGTGGAAGTGTCTGGGTGTATGCCGGTTGTTGAAATTGGTGTAGTGCGGGCATCATCAGGGGAGTTGTGAGCAGGACGATCATGAGTGGAGGCAGCTCGGTAAGATTCCCCATCATCGGATTCATCAGAATCCTCTTCCACAGGTAGGCGACCGGGATTTTCAGGCCGACTGGATAATGGCACCCGGGGGGCTGGTTCGGATTCGCTCTTTTGTCTTTTCTTGGGTTGTGGGTCTTCGACTGCACGAGTTCGTTGTTTGGATCGGACAGGTACCGGGATGGTAGTTCTGGTTGGGGCACGTGGATGGTCTGTCATCGGTCGAGGATCAGGGTTCGGTTCTGCCACCGGTTCCGGATGAGGGGATGGATCGCGAGGGATGGTCGTCGGGCAAGGAGGTATAGCTGAGTCTGGACGAGGAGCTGAAAAGACCGAAATGGGTCGGAGATTTATTTGGCTCGGGATTCATAATGAGCCGTGATGGAATTCCTGCATGGGTCGCCATGGACGGTGAGGTAGATGCCGAAGGCAAAGGGACGAAAGTGTGAAGGCCCCTTTGAGTTGGATGTTCACCGCGTATATTGGACGGTGGCATCATGTCATCAAATTCAATTGATGGTTCGAAAAAGGGCAGGAGCCCCGCCAAATGATTGAGATGCATAATGGCACGAGCCAGGTGGTGGTGAAAGGCACGACCTTGGACATGATCCATGGGAGCAGGGATGAGACAGAGAAGGCAAGGGAAGGCGAAAGTTGAGCCAAAGAACTGCGGGAAAAAGGAAAAAGGAAAAAGGAAAAAGGAAACAGGCAAAAAGAAGACAGACAGGTCACCAGGCAAACAACGAGGAAAAGAGGAGAGTCAAAAACTGGGGAGAGACACTGAAACAAACCGGAGCAGTGTCAGCAATCCTTTTGCCGGGCGGATGGCAGTTCTGATGCTGAGTCACGAGTTTCTCTGAGAGTGATTGAAGTTCCTCTTTGGGAAAGCCAGCCCGTGTATACAAGCGAATTAATTGGTCGAGTCCTTGTTTGACTCTGGCTTCAGGAAAGGCCCCTTTGATGACAATGTGGCATCTGGATCGAAAGCCGCTGAGAAGGACTTTTGGAGGGGAAGCCGAGTATGGTGAGAGGACTTGAGAGACATTGGTGGGACCCTGATAGATCAACTCGAGCGGTTTTGTTTCAAGCATGAAGCCGAGGAATTCTTGATCTGGTTCTGTTTCAAGAATGATGGGTTTTCCGTAAAAGCCATCGTCCAGGAGCACTTCATAGGGAGCGAGATCAGTGAGTCGCCGATCACCAAACACCAATCTGTTGTCGACGTATCGAATGTGTCGAATGAAGAGGTGATGGTTGGAAAGGAGCTGGTGAAAGGTGATGGACCAGATTTGTTCACTGATGGAGACAACCATCAAACATAGTGCTGGGGAAAGAGGGCTTCCCATTGGGCTTCCACGGCATTGACGGATGCATTTTTGCCCAAGAGCGAAGGTCTGCATATTGAGGGCTGATTTGATCAATTCTGGCACATCTTTGATGAGGATCTTTCTGGTGACGTTGAGTCGACGAAAAGTTCGTCCTTTGATGATATCCCCAGGATTGTTCGATTTTCCTGGATAGACGGAAAACACTTCGTTGTCGGAGACACTCATAGTAGGACGAAGGAAGTCAAGTAGCATGAACCAGGATCCGACAAATCTGTCTTGGTCGATGCTGGTGAAGAAACCGGCTAGGTCCTGATTGACAAGGATAAGATCTGCATCGACAGGCGCTGACTTCAAAATTGACAGAAGAGTGTAAACATCTCCTGTAGCAAAGTGATTGGGACATGCGACTGGGATGAGTTGGAAGATGAGTCGGGCCAGAATGTTGAGCATGGGTCGGAACGGTGAGTCCACGAAGGAAATGATGGGTCGTCCGCTGCGGAAGTCCTTCTTGCGCTTTGCCAAGATGTAGCCTGCTGGAAGTTGTCTACCTGCGCCCACTGCCCACGGATATGCTTTTCCGTGTTTTTGATTGAGGGAAGTGACGAGGGAAGTGACGGTGGTAGTTGGATCAATCTGTAGTGCTTCGAAGATTGAAGGGTCTTGGAACGTTGTCTCGATGGATTGGTAGTACAAGCACGGACAGTAAATCCGTAAGGAGGATGCATGTTTGTCTTCGCAATGGAAAACAGCTCCTTCAAAGGTGGATTGAAGTTGAGTAATGGACGATTTGGTAATGTGATGGGTGATGTATTGACAGTGTTCGGTCCAAAGGTGATGGCCAAGTTCTGAGATGGAAGAGGCTGGCATGGAAGGTAGACCGTTGCGCTTGGTCCACGATTGAAGGCCCGATCGAAGCTGGGTAAGGTATTCTTTCTTGGACGGGAATACTTTGTTGGACAAAGATCCTTCAGCAATCACGGCTAGAGACGGTGGAAGAAGAGAGTGAAGAAGGGATCCGGAGAGGACCCAATGGTCGTCGGTCGGGTTGAGAGCTGCAGATTTGTATTGCGACCAGCTTTTGCAACAGCAAGTAGGTGGGTTGGATGTCGACCAGTCAGCAATGGCCTGTTTGTGATTGCAAAGTTGGTCAAGAACTGCAGCATGTTTTATAAACACGGTTTTGAAGGAAGGTGTGTGGCATGGAACTTGATATTCCAACATCTTGTGGTGCCATGTTCGCAGGAACTTTTTCAACTGGAAGGGAAGATTGGGAGAAAGTGACAAAGGAGCTCGTAGTGCTGAGGCTCTTGGGGCAGGCTTCCCTCTCCACCACTTGATGGTGCTGTCGATTGCATTCAGGGATAGAGTTCTGAAAGGTTCTTGGGTGTTGTTTGCCAGTCGACGAAGGGCATAGCACAGTGTGAGGCCACCATCGTTGGATCGAAGCATCTTCATTTGTTCAAACCTTGCCTTGGTATTGGATCCCAAGGCGTGGATGATGGTCCACAGTTCCAACCGGTTTTGGAATCGAGAGGACGTCAAAATCTGGTGGACAATTTGAGGAGTGAACTTGTGTCGAGAACGACGCCAGAGTGTTGCAAGGCCGAACTGAGCGTTGGTGTTGAGAAGGGGTTTCTTGAGAATGCCCCGTTTCGGATGGAAAAATTGGCAAATGAATGGGAAATTGAGTTTGGGTTGCCACTCTTGGATCAAAGCCATCTCAAGACTGCGGAAGTCTGCCCTGTTTGTGTATATTGGGATGGGAGCCCAAACGTACAGGTTGTCATGTTCTTGCCAGTAGCGGAGAGCAAATTCAGCTTGAACGAGGCGTTGATGTGTGAGCTGAAGATATTTTCTGGATCGGCTGTGTTCTCGGTCCAGGGTGCTGTGCATGGCAGAGCCCAAGTAAAACTTGGGTTGCATGTTGACAATATGAGTGAAACGAATGTAAACGCTCTGAGGTTGGAAAAATGGTCTGGAAAATTGGTTGTGTGAGTGTAGGGTGTTTCCCCACAAATGGGTGAGATCCGTACATCCTTCCAAAATTGACTTCAGCTTGGGATTGGGTCGAAGACCGTGGAGGATTGCCAGGAGCATCATGCGCGTTTGGATGATGCGGAAGCCCTGAAAAAGATGAATGCTGTGAGTCATAGTGAAGGGAGTCAAAAGGTAGATGACGAGAGTCATCGCATGGAGGATATGCAAATGGGATTGTAGCACCTTGTGCTTGAGCTTTTTTCGAAGTTGAGGAGCTAGTCAATTGGTGAGGCTGATGGCCGCTGCCATAGTCTTCAAGAGGTTGAGCGCATCATAGTTCTTTCCCAGAAGAGTGACTGGGATGCCCATCATCACGGCCACACGTGTCACGGTTTCAATCGCCTCTGAAGGTTGGTTTTCCCACCACTCTTCCGTTTTTGCAATGTTGTCCATGAGGACTTTCTTCTTCGGCCCTGACAACTGAAGATCTTTGAGCCATTTGTTGAAAGCGCGTCCTGCAAGGGTTGTTGGCATATGTTGGGAAAGCCACGGATCGAGTGTGGTTGTACCGACGAGCAAGGAGGATGGATCAAAACTGGGTGGAGCAGGAGGTGCTGGACTATTCGAAGTTCTCATGAATGCAGCTTGAATGGGTGTGGCAGGAGGGCTGGAAGCAGACGGTCTTGTGGGACCTGGAGTGGTTGGTGTGGCTGCATCGTCTCCCAATTGTTGACGGAGCTGTGCCAATTGGCTTCGGAGCTGTGTCAGCTCATGTTGTGTCTCAGGATCAGCTGCACGGGTCGGGACCCAGCCATGGATGAGATCTGCAACTTGTTGTGCTGCATACTTGGTGTTCTGGGTCTTGTCCAAAAGCTTGCCGTCTTGTCTTGCTTTTGATGAGCACACCTTGTCGATGTCAACTCCTTTGTTGCGCAACTGAGTGAGTAGTTCCGTGGTGAATACCACAGCTGCGATGTCCCCAGTCGGAATCAAGTACAGTTCACGACAATGAGCCAGCTTGCGCAACCAAAAGTTGTTAGCTAGCTGATACAGCAAAGCTGCCACCGGTAGTTTCAGTGGATCACAGCCTTCGATGTCCAGCTTTTGACTGAAAGCTGATTGACGAATCGTCCGAGGAAACGTCAAGCCGTTGATCTTCTGGTTGTCGAAGTGATCTTTGTCCTCTTGCCAATGAGGGTTCAGGTCAAAGCCATATGTTCTGGTTTCATCAGTCGTAGTCTGGCCTCCTGGTGAAGTCAGGTGTGGAGTGCCAGCATGGCGAGGCTGGGAAGATGGAATTGACGGAGTGCTTGGTGAGGCCACTTGGGTCGGTGGACATGGCAAGGTAGGTGAGCATGGAGGAGATGCCAGGCGAGGTGGAATTGGATATGGAAGTGTTGGTGGAGGTGATGATGGTGGAGCAGGTGGAAACCGCGGGGTGGAATGAAGCCCCGGTGACTGAGACAGGAGCTGACTTGTGGACTGATTCATCGCATAAGGTCCGGCTGAAGCATGTTAAACTGAGGTCGAAACTGAGGCCGAGACTGAGGTCGAGACATTTGAGTTGAGTGCCAGACTGCTGCTTGCATTGGTCCACACCATCGTGGGAAAATGGTAGTTCAGGTCGGGCAGCAGGTTCTTGAACTCGTGGTTCAGCACGGTTTCGGCACGGCACAGGAGAGCGCGAACGATCAGAGTCCGCCATGGATGTCAAAACTTCGAACGTCAAAACTTTGAGAGCAGTCAACAACACTGCAGGTTCAAAGAATGGTACAGATTGAACTGAAGAAAAAACAGATTCGGAGCATCAATACCTCTCTTTGTCAAAATTGACAAAGCGGTCACATAGGGCAAGTTTCAGTAAAGAAATTGACAATGACAGAAAATCATATCACTATACATTGTTCAAGAATATCAGATTGTGGCAGCTGCGCAGTTTTTTCACAAACGCTTGTCCAGGGTTTACCTAGAAATGGTTCGGAATCCTGTTTAGGCCGAAAAGAGTTAAAAGTACATGAGCACCTCAGAGCCAGGCTTGATCATCGACGTCGATGTCGGGAACGCCTTTCTTCGTTTCCACGATAGGTGCAGTCATCAGAAGTGGACTCACCCAGGTCCACTCGCATGGTCAGGTTTGGCCATTTCATAGCGACAAACTTCAACCCCACGTTGTGGCTGTTGGCAATCGTGTACTTCTCCGACGTGGTGACCACTCCTATGTCAGCTACACGAAGCTGAGCTTTCTCATTGCCTCCAGCTTGGAATGAAATGTGCTCATAGGCTCCATGGTACATCGCCCCGATGAGGATGTCCTGTTGGCCTTTGCCCTTCTTGTCAGCGGAACAGAGGAGTTCTTTCTCAGCCCACGGTGGAATGGTGCTGTCACTGTTTGCCACGTGTCTTCCGAGGAAGAATGCACCAAAAGATGGAAGATCGCTGCGTTGAGGATTCTTGTGATAGGTCCAATTGGCCGGTCTGATCTTGCCTTCAATGAGGATCTGTTGGGCACTTGTGACGCTTGTGCCGTGGACCAATGCCCATGTGTAGTTCTTACTTTTGCCAAAAGGAGGTGGCATCTGGAACTTGCTGGTCTGTGGTAAGGGCATGATGAGAGCGATCATGTTGGCAGAGTGAAGATCTATCGTGTAGCATGTGGATAGATCGTAATCTGGAAGGAGGTGAGTACTGAAGAAGAGCTGCACTGCTCTTTCGACGATCTCTTTGGGGATCCGTTCATCCACGTGTTGGAGTTCTTCACATGCCTTGGTGTATTGTTCTTCGTCCATCGTGGTGGACGGTTGAGGACGTTCGGATGCCGGAATCTCGTTGGCCGCCCTCATTCTGTCTGGATGTTCCAGGGCAAATTTCACAGCACGTGCCCAGTTCTTGGTGGATCCTGCATGGAGGTCAATGGGAACATGTCCAGGAGGGACCGCAGTGGATGTACGGGATTGGATGGAGCCAGATCGGTGTGACTGGCGACGAGTGTGATAGTGAGAAGTGTAATGGTTGGAGGAGTAGGCAGTGAGAGGTCTTGTTGAGTCGTCGTTGTGTGAAGTGTCATGTTGTGATTGTTGAGTGTAGTCGATCCACTGACCTGGAGGGTTGGATGTGTCGTGGGACTTGCTGTAGTCCTTGCATTTGCCCCAGGATTTCCACTTTGTGGCGTAATGTGTGTTGTAGTAGGACTGTTGTGGGTAGATGGTTGGGACTGAAGTTGATTGTGGTTCGTAGGAGTCCCATTTTGCCGGTTGGAGGTTTGTCATGGGATAAGTGGAGTGGTAAGCAGCTTGGTCATCTTGTCGTCGTTCAGGATGTTCTCGATGTCTTGGGGATGCCGAGCGAAGAGTCACGGAGGTGGCTCGGCTTCGTCTTCTTGATGTACTCCTTCGTCTCCTTGATGGTGAGCGTGGCTTGGATGACCGGTGGTCGTCTCAGTGATCTTTTCCGAGGAGGACTGCGGCGAATGGAGATCGGACGTTTGTCCGGACGCTCAGAATGGGAATGATGGTGGTGTGATCTGGATCGACGTTGTGGAGTTGGAGGTGGCACTGCGGGTGGAAAGTCGATAAGTGAAGAGGATTGGCTCTGAATGGGTGGATGAATTGGCAACGTTGGATGATCAGGAGTCAGGGTGGAGGCCTGACCCACGGGTCGATCTTGGTTCTTCTCCACGACGTCTTTCATGGTGGATACAACAGTATCCTTCACCTGTTTGAGCATTTCTTCTGGACTGAAGAGTGCACTGGAAGCTGGTTGATTGGATGTATGAGGTACTGGAATGGATGTTTCCGGAACTTGAGTGGCTGATTGCGATGGAGGTAAAGTGGAAGCTGACTGATGGAATGGAAGTAGTTGTTGGTGATGCTGAATATGGGATTGGGCTTGAGACGCCAGTTGCTGATTCAAAATGGAATTCTGTTCCCTCAGCTGAGCTAACTGCACCTGGGCTAATTGTGCCTGAGTCTGAGCTTGTGACTGAGCTTGAGACTGTTGGTGCATTACGTCTCCACTTCCAAATTGGTTCTGGAAGCCCATTGCCGCTGGAGTCCATCCGAAGTTCCACATTGATTCAGGGACGTTTGGAAAACGTCCAGGAAACATGGCAGCACTGTCAGACGATTGGGAAAAATTTAGTTCAACATCGGTGCATCCACATAGACATGCAGTTGTCCCCTGGTTAGGCTCTATGGCCCGAAGTCAAATCAACCCTATCCACGGCTATCAGTGTTCAAATGAATTACGTGCACAATTCAACCTCACCAACGACCATCAAAAGAAAGGAAGACCACACCTAAAGCATGTCCTGTTACCTCTCCTGATCATGAGCATGATGTGCAGTGCTGAACGATCTCTTGGGCAAAGTTGGAAAAGGAAGTGTTGGCGCAGCTTCAGGCATGCTGTCGACAGTCACACTGAAACGGTGAGGCCAATCACAGCGGCCAGCTGTTTCAACACAATTGACCGATGGGTGAGAAGCTGAAAAAAGGCCAGCAGTTCACTTTACTTAGACGAATTACTAATTCAAAAGTGTAAATTCAGACATCGTTTTACTGTCCAAAGTTAGCCTAGAAAGGCTTTCCCCGAAGGGCTCATACCACCTTGACGGATCCGGCATGAGTCACACACTTGCTCAGAAATATCTTATCGAATTACTGATGTGGAATGCATCAAACGTGCAAAA
>Ga0126342_10021792_pt1 | contig 10648 bp, 10 predicted proteins | sample Cyp1metagenome_FD_92528 | JGI IMG/M metagenome (GOLD analysis project Ga0126342, IMG submission 92528) | Coral microbial communities from Lord Howe Island, Old Settlement Bay, Australia - Cyphastrea 1 metagenome | ecosystem: Host-associated > Invertebrates > Cnidaria > Coral ...
CTTGTGCTGGTGGGTGCGGTGTTCTTGTCCGCTCCTGCCTGCGATCAGCTCCTGTGGGCGTGGGCTTCTGGTCTGTGCCTGTGTGGGGTTGGCTGGTGGGTTGGTTTGGTTTGGTTGTTTTTTTATTTCCCCCTTTTTGTTGGGGTTGTGTGGTCTCTTTGGCGGCCTTCGGCCGTTTGTTTCCTTGGTGTGGTCGTGTTGGCATCTGCTGCGGCGGCTGCCCTTCACCAGTGCGCGGTCTACTTGGGGGCCGTTCACTTCACAAAGTCCACACAAAATAAATGTCACTGTCACTGGTGTTTTCTGGATATTTGTCTGGGATCATCGAGTTATATAGGATGTCTCAGGCTGATTTTTAGGGGGTCTGTGGGTGAATCCTCTGCAATTTCCCACGTGTTTTTTTCAGCCCAACCACCATTGAGCCAGGATCAAAAGGGATTCAAATCCCTCCGGCAGAGCTGGGAACTCTTATGGCTTCGCGAAAGAAATACCTTGGTTGGGCGACCAAGTCGTGGTTGGACGTTTTTCGATGTGTCAAGGATGACACAACTAGAGCACTAGGTCACTACTTGTAGATTTTTGGTGACGATTTCGTCACAACTGATCCCTTTCCCGTTGGTGTTGCTTGGGGAAAGGTGATGTTTGCTGTCTGCAGCTGTTTAAAGATCAGAACTGCTGAACAAGATCTGACATTTTGCTCTTGACCGGGTGCCGGAGTGGGCGGGAGGTAATATTTACAGCCCCTAAAGTGCCCCCCTCGGCACATCAGCAAGGTGCGTCACTTCCTTGCTGATGGAATTGATGAGCACGTGAGAAGCTTAGTACATCTTAGAGGCGCTTCCAAGAGCTGTTTTTTCCATGGAAAAACCCACCATGAAAGCCAGGTCATTTTTAGTAAAAGTCCCATGATCTTGGGGCTGCCATGGGCTTCCTCTGGCTGGTGATCAGATCATTTGATCTCCAGAAAATCACGCCAAACTACAGGTACCAATCTTGAGTCAATGATGTAAGGAATAGGCCACCAAAATGGACCACAAAAATGAACAATTAATCATATATGTATACATTTTATATACATGATATATATATATAATTATACACATTATATATCTATCTTATGTATATAATATACACACATAAGATGTATATGCTCCATCTCCATTGTCCATGCTGCCATAGCCTGCGAGGCCTTTGTGTGCGAATTTCTTCCAGATTGTGTTGCCAAAGCACGTGACAATCGACATATTGGACTTCCACTCCTGCTAGAGGTGACAGTCGACATGGCAAGACCATGTGTCATCATCCCTTATCATGATTTTAATGGTGATTTTTCAGTTCCAAGAGCGTTGTAGCAAGCCTTTTTTCGAGAAGGTCTTTTTACAAAAGCCCAATCCGACTGGAACAACGCCGCTTGGCAGGTTTTGGTGAACCTCATTGAACATTTGCAGGGGGTGGAGATCAAACTCAGCTCTGAGCATCAGGCACTTGGGGACCCTTGGGGACCCTTAAGGGGACCCTTGGGGAATCCAGAAGCCACTGATGGGATGATCAAACACGTCATATCCACGTGATCCGTGTGCAGGGTGTCAAGATGATCAGTGTGAACCTTTCGGACATGGCGGAGTTTATTCCTATCGTGCAGAACAGGCCAAGGGGGCGAATGATTGATCAATGATGATCAATGCAGTTTATTGCCCCAAAACTAAGGTCAGCAAAGGGAGTGTTATATACTGCAGATGTTCAAAAGCTGTGTGTCGTTCCTTTTCGAAGTCGCTTTTGGTCACTGAGGTTCATCTTCAGCACCTGCATCTCCCGCAGCAAGATCAAAATGGAAGATTCTCGTGCCTTGGCACAACTTAGCGTGGAAGGCGGGTAGCTTAGGATGCGAAACCATTGGAGATCCCTAAAAGATACAATGGACCCAAGAATGGCTGGTTTCATACTATAAGACTTACAAAGACTTATAAAGACATATAAAGACTTATAAAGACTTATAAAGACTAAAGACATATAAAGACTTATAAAGACTTATAAAGACTTATAAAGACTTATAAAGACTTATAAAGACTTATAAAGACTTATAAAGACGTATAAAGACTTATAAAGACTTATAAAGACTTATAAAGACTTATAAAGACTTATAAAGACTTATAAAGACTTATAAAGACTTATAAAGACTTATAAAGACTTATAAAGACTTATAAATACTTATAAAGACTTATAAAGACTTATAAATACTTATAAAGACTTATAAAGACTTATAAAGACTTTTGCTGGGGGCGCGGTGTAGAGAACCTCAACCATACCTTTGCTCCTGACTGACAAATGTTGACAAACCCGATGGCAGGGTAGGTAGATGTAGATAGTTCCCCTCCAGCTCGAGGCCTCGGCCCTCTCCTAAGATGCCGCTACTTGAACTCCCACAATGTGACACAGTGGAACTGACTTTTCTCGTTTATTTTTCTGCACCTTGTCTCGTTCCAATTTAGAAACCTCGGATCCAGGATGGTACTTGCAAATGACCAGTGCGAACTGGTCTCGCACTCACGAGCCGGACAGTGACACGACAACATTGGCCTATGGTGTCAAGGATGGCTGCGGGAGTAGCTGCACTAACATGGCCATTTCCAGGTATCCCGCATCAGACCAACCCAGATTGAGACTGAACTTAGAGAAAGAAGTGATTTAATGAATTTAATGATTTGTCGCGGTATTTAGTATTATGTATGGATATATAATGATGATATATATATATATATATATATATGCACATATGTATATGTGAAGCGTCTCCTCTATCTTCAACACATGCGTTGGTTGTTCACTAACCATATTTGTTGGTTGATGTTTTCATATCTCTCAGTTAGGTACGCTTATTCGCTGACCATTTGCAGTGACACTGCAATTCTTGTTAGTGTAATTCCTTTGGTTGGGTTTATTTGGATGGTTGGCGACTTGTTGTCGCTGAGTTGCAGGAGCTTCTTCAAAGGCAGAAGTTCATGCAAGTGACTGGGCCAGTTTTCTACAGTAAACGCAACCCAAGTGACTGGAAGAAATGCTTCACTAAAATGCTCATCCCTCTTGTGCTGGACTAAGGATATTTTAGCGTAACTTGGCAAGAGACTGGCTGTGGCAGGGATACATGAATTCGAATCCCCCCAAAAAGATAAAACAAATAGAACAGTAATTTGTTACTTTTTAAGTAGGATTTTACTTGTCTATCCTTTGGGGGGTGCTTAAAAAAACCATAAAAAATGTGCAAAATCTGTGCAAGTCGACATCCGGTAGTGGCTGTCTACACAGCTTGCCGATCCAATCGATCCACTTGCAGGGCCTCCCGCAAAGATCCATGATCTGAGGGTACCTTTTAGGGGCCTCAAAGGGGCCTTTGAATTGGAGGGAAACATGCCTCCACGGATCTCCAGGATTGGAAGACTTGAGTATCGGCAGATTTTTTCATGTCATTCTCTTAAAGAGGGTCAAAAAGAGACTGCCCATCAGAGAAGACATACTTGTTTTGTACGTACTAGATCGTACTAGTATGTGAAATTAGGTGTATATATCTTGTTGTGATGTCTTTCTAGATTTTGGTCATCTTTAGCATACCATGACATGCCATGGGACGTTCTTGGCCATGACAATCCAATCCTCAAATCTGCCCCCAGTTGCGCAAAAGACTCTTAGTGGAGCGGAAAACAGCGACCGATCCAGAACCGATCCAGAACGGATGCGACCTGAAACGTCCAGCCACCATAGCCACCATGGGGCCCACTATCGCTGCAGGAGTTGGTTGCAGAAGTATCCCGAGATCTTTGAGGTGTCGGGCCAGTCTGTAGCTGAGATCCGAAGATCCTCCGACCGCTGGCAACGTTGGACAAAAGTGGGACGATCCGGCGAAAGTCTCGACGTTTCCCAAGGCCTGGCAAGGAAAGTGTGAGGCTGTTGGTCCTGGACTCTCGAGGCGCCATGGCGATGCTGGAAATCTGCTGGGGAGTCAGGAAACCAGCCAGAAGATGGATGAAATCACCAGCTGATCATGACTTCATGACTGAAAATTGATCACCAACAGCTGATGATTTTTGAATATTTTTTCACAAGCCAATTTAATCACCATCAAGATCCATCAATGATCAAATCACCAGCTGATCATGACTTTGGGGCTGAGCCAAGGTGGCAATGGTTGCAACCAACCGGAGGTTTCCCAAGAGCCGGCGCCAGCATGGGTCTCAACGTCTCTGCAAAACGGTCAGGTTTTGCTCAGACAGGATCCATTGGTACAGAACGATGTAGGTAGGACTCTAAAAACAAAGGTTTGCAAATAAAGTATCCAACTGATTTTATATGTTATGCAAGGTTTGCAACTGTCTGATCATGTCACTAGTGTTGACAATGTGGTTTGCATGAGATTAGCATCCAAGAGTCTGAATGGAGTTGACATGATTTTGAACGCGTTGGAAGTCTTTCACCTGTCTTCAAAAATGATGGATCTTCAAGGTGGGACAGCAGCCGATGTCAGGCCTTTGATTTTGGCTCCGCCTTGGATTGGGACACCGATCTCTGTTTGGACTCTGGGTTCACATTTCTGAGTCACAGAGATCTCTGGGCCAATGTGAATTGTGATCACAGGTCAGTCATGTCTTCGGAAAAAAACATAGCTCATAGACACCATGACGGATGAATCATGATCCATGTATTGTGAATGTGGTGTCAAGTACACAGAACAGCCCATTTTTCACCTCCTTCGTGCCAGCAGCGGAACTGGAACTTGCTAAGAAGCGAGAGGATGAGGACAATGAGCCAGGGCCCTGGGGCGCACTGATCTTGTGATCAGATCTGTTTTATTTTTGACACATCCAGATTTTGACCAATCTGCAAAAATTGGGGGTGCTACTTTAATAGATTATACTGTACTGGTAGAAGGATGACTCACCAACAAATTTCTTTGTTCATCTCACAGTAATTAATTTTTTTTGTTTAGGGAACATTTTGGGAAGACACAAAAAGATTGGCCGTCTCGACCTCCCAAAGCAAGGTTTCTTGATGAGGAACGCTGGTGAATCATGCAATGGTGGGGAAAACCAAATGCCAAAGGGGATGATTTGGATAGTTCCGTCTGACTGTTGATGATTATCTTGTGCCCATCATCTTACACATCTCACGTGTAACATATATATATATATGTATAATCTTATATATACGTAATTATATATATATATATTATACATCATACATTATATAGATCCTATTCTCGTACATATTAATTATACATATTCTTCATTATAATGTAGTAATGTATATCATAATCTACATCACACACACATAATTATATATACTGTATATATACACATGTATACATACACATACACGTATACACATACATATCACCAACTTTGAATGCTACATATGATTTGTAGGATGTTCCCTCCAGGCTTCTTCCTGGCTGTTCCTCAGGTCCGCAGTGCAGCTCCGGGGCTTGCCATACCGTGCCACGACGCAAGATGTGAAGGACAGGGCTGAGGTTTGTTCGGTCAATGGATTGGTTTTGTTGGGAAATTCTACAGGAAAACCCCTATATTTCATGGGAAAATCGATGGCTTTTCCGGATAAGATATGTTAAGATTTTCCCAACAAAACCAATCCATTGAGAATGTCAGGAGCCTAAAAAAGGGCGTACCGTACCGTACAAGGCCATATTTCCTGGGGATATTCTCTGAATTTTTCGGCCTTACGAAGGCCTCATATGTGATAGGTACCTCCGATTTAGGTGAAATGGCCATTGATTTTTTTGACAACCAAAATGGGTGGGATTCCATTGGGATGCGATTGCCATATTATGGGATTAAGGGACATAGAATTATGAACTCATGATTTTGTCCTGTTTGAAACTGGAGCTGTTGGAATATAGTGTATATGTATGCAGACCTACATCCAAAATGCGGATGCAACGGAGATTTAACTATGATGGGATTGATGGTGATTTGACAAACTGAAATGGTGAGCTACCTAGAAAATGGCCAGATGTGTTTGTCAACAAATTTGCCAACATGAATGCACATGGGTGACGAATACTGGACATACCTGGGGCATGTCATGGAATTACTGTAATGGAGATCTAAGAATGCTGGTATAACCAACAAGATGGAATAATTATACACACTTTTTGTAAATTTCGGATTTGGGAATGACAATCCACAACTACCAGCTTTTTGGGTCTGGCTACAATGTATACAAATGGGGCATGATCAGCGTTTCATGTCCATCAAATCATGTAGAAATCTGTTTAATCAGAGCATTGAACCCCTATGTTGGGATAATCTAATGAATCTAATGCTCATGACCAAATTTGTGGGTGGGCCACTATCGTTGACCAGCCAGTAGCCAAATGTAAACTGTAATTTGAGCTGAACTGGCAGGATTTTACTTTCTTTGATCTGACTCGCCAAGAACTCTCACGCCTTTGTACAGTATTTCAATATCTTAACCCTCTTCCGCCAGAACTTTCTGAAGCATCATGCCAAGAATCTGAAGAATGACCTCAATGCGGTGCAGGTGCAACGGTTCCCTGCAACTCTCATGGCAGGTTTAGCGATTTGCTGCCAAGAATCAAGCATGTATATGGAGAGGGGGCTGAATACTTGAGATCAAAACACGGTGATTCTTCGAAATACTCATACTGCTCCCTTTGCTCCCATTATTGCTGGTCATATTAGATAATACATCGACACATCCCAACCGGTAACCATTGGTGACAAAAAAAACACCATGGACTCGCTCTGCCAGTTGGTTCTGAATCGTGATGGACGCCCTTCCGGCTTTGGTCGTGTACAGTACCTTGGATTCTGGATGATTCTGGTGGGATGGGATGGGCTTGATGCAAATCAATGGTGAAAATTCTCATGGTATTTTTTCTTTTACATCTTTTACCAAATATGCGATTTTACAGCATTTTACGATATTTTACTGGGGAAATATGGGAAATTGGGTAAAACTCATGAGATTTTGGTCTCCCAAAACGAAGCCACAGGGGGAATTGCGATTGATACTGTGACATTGTGACACTTATTGGAAGAGGCTCAAGAGCCAACCTGACCAAAGCTAGCTGAAGGTCATTGCGGTTCAAGTCTCTGTAGGGAAGTTCAACATGCCTGGTGGCCTAAAAATCAATGGATTTTTAATTTAAGAATGTTCAAGAAAACAGAGGTGTTAAGCCCCTGGTAGGACTCAATGCGTTTCATTTCGGAAAGAAGCCGCGCAGGTGTGTTGTTGGCCAAATTTTGACATGAAAAACAATCCCCTCAACCGTTACCATCTCCATCGATTTCACAATGCAGGTTCAAGACCCCAGAAGCTGCACGCCATTGCCGTGATGAATTGCAACTTGGAATTGGATGATTTCGTTGATAATCTGATGTTGAACGGTGTTCAAAACCCCGGTTGATGATTAGTTGGGGGATTCTACTATCCAATGTATTGGGGATTATCACAATCCATGATGGGAATCCCGTTCTCAACCAGCCAGTATAGAGGGACAACACTGCTCACATGAGCTTTCAGTATCTCTTAGTCGCATTCCAGAGATGGACACCTAAATGATGTGATGTATGTGATCTATATATTAGTTCCAGAAGTTGCGCTATTGCGGCTTAGAGATGAAAGCTGTAAAGTCTGTATGATGTGCCCAAATGGGTGTTTCTCAGAAGCGATGCTTTCACCACCCGACTGGAGTTTGCCTCAGGTAGCCTTTCATTTAACAATGGCTGGCTGGAAATTCCATGAAATGTTCGAACGTTTAAATAGGAAAATCATCTGTAAGTGGCTAGTAAGTGGGGGATTATCCAGCTAGCCACGTGACTGATTGTCGGAGGGTATAAGTTGTTTTATGGCTGAAACATGCTGAAACTGTTTCCTATTGCTTCCCTGGGCTGACCTCAAAGTATCTGAGGCACATGCGCGTCATGGAGGCTGGATGTGGCTGGAACAGCACCTCCAAAAGGTTCTTGGGACATCATACAGGACGATATCATGCCCTCTCAATGGTTGGGTGATTTTGGAAGGAAACAACACGAGTCCTCGTCGGGAGTATCCCTGAGTTTTTGAGACATTCCGACATTCCTTTGTGAAATCCAACTGTCTGAAGCGTATTTTTTCAGTTGCGAGCATCTGAATTTGCAGGTGTCGAGTACTGAGAGGGGTCCTGATCGAGATAGAGGGGACCGCAAGGGGGAAAGCTGCATTCTCCGCGAGTCCATTAGCGGTGTATCTTTTGGACCCACAAAAATAGCAATTTTTAGTGGTGCTGAGCCATCTATTTTGGGGAATTGATTCATCATTTTGACATATTTTGACCCATTCCCAGTCCAAAAATAGGACCCCAATTCGTTGCGATTCTTGCCATTTTGATGCGGAAAATCATGATCAACACATTCCCATACCTTCATCTTTGCTGGGTAATGTCCCCATTTTTCCTGTTCAATGGTCAATATTGGTCAATATCCCTAGCTATTTTGCTGCCCCACAGCATCCCAGTCGTTGCTTCACCGAGACCGCAGGACCGCTATGTGGAGATCTTTCTGTATTCCGAGCGGCCAAATAAGTTGAGGTTTAAGAAGGCCTGGACACTGGAGCTGCGGCATCTCCAATGCATCTTGGGCTGAACTTGATGCCTGAATCATTTGATTTTTATTTGGTGGTGACTGGAACATGAATGGATGATGACTTCCCCAATAGCTGGAATGATAATCCAATCTGACGAACTCCATCATTTTTCAGAGGGATTGTTCAACCACCAACTAGTTTGAATCTTGGCCCAAATTGATGTTTCGGGCTGTGTTTCTTCAACAACGCGATATCAGGAAAATTCATGAAAAGTCCCGTTGCAGGCCGTGGGTGAAGCGAGCGAATGCCAAGAAGAAGAGATTGAGGCGTCGTCTATCGGCCATACTGATCCATGGGGGTGCAATGTTAAGTTATAATTGGATAATATTGAATATACAACCATATACAGTTATAGTATGCTATAGTCATAGTGGTTAAGTTAAATATGGTTAAATGCCAATTTTGTGGGACCAACTAGCCTGGTCATATAATGTTATATAATTATATATACATATATATATATATATGTACCATATCATGTTATATTATATATAACAGAGTTTTTTTTTTTAATATGGGCCATATCCAACAGTCTGACCCCTGGCGTTTTTTGGCCGTTCGATGTCAGGCCTTGGGTATCACCAAACAACACGTCCTTGACGAATGTCGACAGTCTCCCTGGCATCATTTGATGTCGGAGGGGGGCGATGACTGTTTCTCCATCAATCAGAGAAGTCCCTGGGAATTTTTGGCTGAAAGAAAATCATGACATACCACATACACTCTGAAATTGATGGTGATGATGATGATGATGATGATGATGATGGTGTAATCTATGGTTCATTCTTTTGCTACACATCAATTCTCTATCAATATGCCTATGTTTGTATGGAGGATTCATACTACATCCTTCCAGCTCATTCTTTGCACACTACTATATAGGGTAACACATATTCATAATTTGGGCCCTTGAGCATGAAAGGCACAGAGTGCATGTCAGAGAAAAACGCTTATGGAAACTCTAAATGCCTCTGGTTTTGCCAGCTGACTTGAAGTTGAGCTTTCCACTGAGGCACATGAGCATGGAAGGAAAAGCCAAGTTGCTCCTGAGTATGTTGGGGGCCTCAGGAGGCAATGTGTTTAACATGGTTTAAACACTGAAATCCAGTAAAGGCTTGCGATTTACACATTCCTGAGCTCCATGAGCTGCGAGGCTGGGTGTGGCCCTATCTCCAGGCTCTCGCTTGTGCGCTTGGGACATTTCTTCCGGTGGTACCTTCATTTTTTTTTAAACCCAGAGAATGGGATGGGGATGGGGATGATGATGATGATGATGATGATGATGATGATGATGCTGATGCTGGTGGTGCTGGTGGTGGTGGTGATGAGGACGACGATCCCAATTAACAATAATTTCCAGGAGGTTGAACGTGAAACCACCAACCAGTTGTGTCTTGTTCTTCCCCACCATTTTGTTTGAAGGGGGGTTCAGCCAGTATCCCAGTTGGAGGCATAAACTATAACTATGGGAACACATCGGAACCCCCTAATATTTGGGTGGTTCATATATTTTCTCGACAAGACCCAGTCATTGAGGGTAATAATCCCAGATAATCACCATGTTTGCCAAATAATCGCCATCTTGGTTGGTAAAAACCCAGATTTTGTTGGGTAAATCTCTATTTTGTGGAGGATCCCGAAGCCATCATGGGTTCAATACTGAATATGGTCAAAAAATGTCAACATTGGGTGATGCGGGGTATCCCTATTTCAGTAAACCTCCAGTTGAATATGTATATATATATAAAAAATATATATATATAATGATATGTAATATCTATATATATATATACACGTATACAATATAATATAATATAATATCATACAATATAATATAATATGATATATAATATAATATAATATAATATATAATATAATATATAATATAATATAATATATAATATAATATAATATATAATATAATATATAATATAATATAGTATAATACAATATAATATAATATATAATATAATATAATATATAATATAAGATA
>Ga0126342_10021793_pt1 | contig 10647 bp, 7 predicted proteins | sample Cyp1metagenome_FD_92528 | JGI IMG/M metagenome (GOLD analysis project Ga0126342, IMG submission 92528) | Coral microbial communities from Lord Howe Island, Old Settlement Bay, Australia - Cyphastrea 1 metagenome | ecosystem: Host-associated > Invertebrates > Cnidaria > Coral ...
ATATATATATATATATAAGTATGTATATGCATGCACTTTGGATCTTCTCTACCTCCCTGAAGCTCGCTTCTTCTTGCCATGGTGCATTCTTCTAAGGACGTCACTGAGACCACGGTGTAGTACCTTGAAGCTGCGGCTGAACGGGCAGTCTTTTGGAGAAGCCACTTAACTGTTAAAAGTGACGAACATTTAGGACCTAAGTGACCTAACCATCAAACATGATGAACACATGGGATTTTTCACCATCAACTTGATGATGCCCACGATTGGGATTTAAGCAGCATTAAGTAATGGTGGAACATGTTGGTAACCATCAAACCATTGGTGTTTCATTCACCAACTTGGAATGCAATGACTCCGCTGAAAAGGGAATATCATGGGATTGTTTGATGTCTTTTTTAATTCGGGATATGGCAAAAAAATCTGGACAGGAATAATCTGGGTACATTATTCACCTCATAACTACGGGTTGGTAAATGTCCTAATTGAACATCACCCAACTGGGGTTTTATAATTTCCAACAGATATACTTGAAATGGATTTCACAATAAGTAATTGCTACCATTTTCCCCCATGTTACAAATTTCAGATGGATAACCAACAAGAATCCATCTGAAAAAACAAGTCACAATTCACAAAGCTAATTCGGCCATTTCGGGATCATTGAATCATTGTTCTTCCTTCATCCCAGCATTCCAGTGATGGACGTGAGCTTAGAATTCACCTAGATTAGCTTCTGAATCTGGTATTTTAAGACTATTCTAAGAGTGTCCTGGAAAATGAGCCATTGAATTATAGATGCTTTATGTTAAGAAAACACATTGAAACTGGCGATTTTCCATAGCCATGTTAAAAAACCCAGAGGGTATGTTGCAAATTTAAACCGGTGGTTCCTGAAGTTAGGGACTGATTGGCGGCAAAGAACACCCCTGAAAATGTATCTACTAAGTTATCATTCTGAAACGATTGCCAGCCAATAATCAACCATAGTAATGGGGAAAATTCCCTATAAATGAAGGTTTCAATGGTAAATTCATCCCATATATAATTAGATAGGGGAATACAATCATATATAATCATCCTATATAATGGTCCTATATAATTAGGTCGTCATCCGTATATGTTTCAAGGCTAATTAGAAATTTGGATTTTAAATTGCCCACTTTGATGACACCTAAAAAAACATCGACCGGTGTCAGGCTGGGGCTCGTGAACCCAGATTCCACCTAGATCTTACCCTCTGGTAAACGTTTTCAGAAAACTATGGAAAGATCCACCATTTTTCATTGGTAAATCAACTATTTCTATGGCCATTTTCAATAGCAAACCGTTTGTTTACCAGAGCGTAGATCTATTATATATCCAAAATATCCCATTAAAACCCATTAAAACCCATTAAATCACCATTAAATCTTACCAGATTTGTATAGTTGAGTGCTTTGAAACTGGGGCCTACACAACGATACATCGCAGGCAGGGGCTATAATCCACTCACTAACCGTAGCTGAAAAAAGCTGCTTTAGCCAATTATGGCAACACTAAGTATTGTTGATCGTTAAATCCGCATTATCCATCATCATCCCAATTCTAAAATATAACCCCCTATTGTTGATCGTTAAATTATGTTGAACCCTCATTTTATATGTATAGTCGGAGTAGATAAACAATTGAACTTTCAGACAGACCTCACATAAATGGGAATGTTTTTGGGGTTCGACATTCAACATGGAATCTACTTCAGGATGACTATCTAGTATAAACAAATCATTTGGTAATAATCCTACCGTTGCGATTCCCAAAAACAACAACTGCCGGGCTGCGTGTCGGAGTTGTCAGTGCTGCTGTCTCCACGGCAGGCGCGGTCTTGACCACCATCCACTGCTTCGAAAACCATCTGAAACCTTGGAAAACATCCGAAAAAAACATATGATATATGAGGAGATTTAACTATTAACACTATTCAACATCAGGATTTCATCTAATGGGAATATCAATATCCTTCAAAAATATGAGATCTGGGGAAGGGATTTAACCATTAAATATCGGGATTTTATTTCATGGAATTTTACCAACAACTATATCATTAGCTATACAACGGGATCTGGCAATCTTCTATATGATCTAATACTGTAGACAATGGGGGATTTAACCATTAAATATAGGGATTTTCGATATTTTTCATTGCATTTAGTGGAATTCAACCAACCAAAATGGGGATCATACACTCAAACAATCTAACATAGCTATGGAAAAGGGCCAACGGTAATTTTCCATAGCTACTTTAAATTAGTGCAGGGTATATTACATACCCATCACGTGTTCCCCGATTTTTCTGCGTAGTATAAATCCCCATTGTTTGGTAGAGGATTACAGTATTATACTACCCATGCAAGCTTCATTGAGGTATCATGCTAGGGTTTATAAAGAAATAGGGTGTTAGGCTTAAAACGATTGGATAATTCCATAAATTATGTAGAAATTGATCAGCAGTATATCGAAAAAATCATCTACAAGGTGGTGCCCCCTAGTTATAAGTTGGTTTATAAACCCCATTAACTATAGTTATATCTACCATAAACCATAGTTATTGGAGTTATCAACCAACTTAGCTAACTATGGGGCACCACCTTGTATGATAAGCTGGGTAGTCCAGGATCCCAGACGATCAAACGGCCGAATCCCAGCAATCCTCGAGGCCGAGGATCCCATGTTCGATCATTTTAAGGGGTGTTTCCGAAACACAAAAGATAGTTGCACTATTTTAGGTGAGATCACATGAGATCACTATAACCCATATGCGAAGCATGGTGCTGGGATATGAATTCCTACATTTACCCCTTAAAAATCAACCCGTTTTGTAGGTAAATATGCCAGCACCATGGAGCATCTGGGTAAGAGGGCACAATTTTTTTGATACAAAACCACAGCCAAGTTGCGACATAGGGGTGGTCGTCGTGGTCGTTGTGGTGGTCGCCATGGGCGTCGTGGTTGCTGTTGTTCCCCCAACAAGTGTGCAGGACCAAGGAGTTCGGTATTCCTCCAGCCATAAATCTAGATCATTGTCCGAACGGAAAACCATGGGTTTTGCACATCCATGTTAGTTTACCCAGTAACTGCGGATAAACTGAAATAACATGGATGTTAACAATTCTAACATTACACGCAGTTACTGGTGCTATGTAGAATGTTAGAATTTCCATGTTAGGTTAACAATTCACTGACCTGAAATACGGATAAACAAAAGTCATGTTGGGAAAATTACCTTGATTCCGATCATTTCAGTGGCGTAAGTCTCCGTGAGGTCACGATTTTTAAATCTCCGTATTTCTCCAAATCAACCATCAGCCAAAAGATGGAAAAATATCCCATGTACATCCCATCAAACCCCATGAAATCACCATTTTTGATGGTTAAAGCTTTATTGCTTGCTTAGGCTTGCTTCATTGAAAATCGCCATCCTTATGGCATATGGGTATAAACATGTACAAAACCATAGTTTTCTTTTGTTATATCCCAACTTGTGGGGCATTATATAGCAATGGTTACGGGAATATGTTTTTATTAACATTGGCTATATCGCGGCTATATCCCAACTATAGTTTTTAGTTATATTAAACAAACCTATTGGGATATGATGGGCCGTATGGGCTATAAGTTATAGCTATTACATCCCATAGTTCACCATAGTTTTTGGGTTACATCCCAACTTATGTTTTTTTTTCACTATGGCTATAGCGACCGGTAACCTCGACGAAGTTCACGCCACGCCAAGTCTCAATAGGATCCGTGGGATTTACTTCTCCAGGTTGGCAGCTCTGACGACAGCCTGCCCAGTACTGGTCCTTCTCGTAACCTGAGAAGAAATTCTTCGTGCAAAAGGATCCTTGTATGGCAGTGTATGGTTTATACATATGCGATATAGATGTATGTGTATATATAATATACATATGATAGATAGATAGATCGATCGATAGATAGATAGATAGATAGGTAGATAGATAGACAGACAGACATACATACAGAGAGACAGATCGATAGATAGATAGATAGAGATAGATAGAGATAGATAGAGATAGCTAGAGATAGATAGAGATAGATAGAGATAGATAGAGATAGATAGAGAATGATAGAGATAGATAGAGATAGATAGAGAGGGATAGAGATAGATAGAGATAGAGATAGATATATATATATATAAATATAGATAGATATAGATACATATAGATAGATATAGATAGATATAGATAGATAGATATATATATAGATAGATAGATAGATAGACAGATAGATAGATAGATAGATAGATAGACAAATAGATAGATAGATAGATAGATAGACAGATAGATAGATAGATAGATAGAGATATAGATATACATATAGATATAGATATAGATATTGATATAGATAGATAGATATATAGATAGATCGATAGATAGATAGATATAGATATAGATAGATAGATCGATCGATAGATAGATAGACAGACAAACAAACACATAGATATGATATGATATGATTCATGCGAATACACACATATAGACACACATATTAGGCTGAGCTGTGAGGTAACATTCGCCCAACAAAAGGTGGGGTTGCGCCCCTTATCAAAGTTATGCTAAGTTGGTTGAACGGAGAAGCTTAAGTGGGATTTATGGTAGAATATGGCGAACATGGTAGATATTGATATCATTTGACAAATCTATGAATCATGTGTTACAACAAACATAACGATGGGGGCGTCACCAGTACCACCTTGGATACTTCAATGGGTCATTTTTAGCACAGAAGCGTCCATCTTTGGGCGGCAATACTGTTGACCCATAGCGATATCTGCTACAGCCATTGCCTATGCTCTTTTTCTGGCTACATCCTCTGATCTTTCCCAAGTGGTCATTGTTTTCTTAATGTGCATTTACACTCTAAAAAATGTAACATAGACATGGAACATCACCATTTGTAATAGGCAAATCATCGAATTTTTACTGGGCAATGGCTTCTAGTTCGCAGACGGTATCATTCTTATCTTTGCCGGTCAAATTCTCTCGAATCCCATCAAATTCCAATACCATTCACTAAATCCTCCTATGAAATCCTCCTATGAAATCCCATGAACAATTCCTTCAAATTCCACAAAATCCCTATAGTATCGGTGGAATCACTTCATAAACAGTTTTCCAAGGCACATGTGTAGCCAGCATCTTGGCAGCAGCCCGTGGAACGACAATCCTCTGAGGACCTTGAGCAAAGCCCAGCGCTGGTCGTTGCGCCGGTGGTGGTGGTGGTGGTGGTCGTCGCTGTAGTGGTTGTGGTACCTAAGGTGGGATGGAGAGATCCCAAAGGGCATCTGCGTGTCGAAGATGCAGCAATATACGTACATATAACATATCTATATAATTCTATATGTATATATATATAATGTATATAAAAATAATAATAATAAATAATAATAATAATATACAGTAACAAAATTTGGTCTGTACTGACAAAATCATGACCAAACTCACATGCAATAGAACGGTTCTATTAGCAAGCTAAACTTGGATTTGAGATGGCCCAACGTAATAACACCTACTGTATTCAACATAGAATCCCAAACGGTGGATCCAACAACTTGAAAAAATAAAACTTATCTTCTGCAAATCCAAAACGACTTTGTCTGAACCTAGGGGACGTCTGAAATCCAATGGATTATCATCAATTTCCCCATCAAAATTGCCCTCAATTGGGGGTAATGTTAGTAAAGCAATGGTATACCATACCTTTTTTCCCCACAAATGGGTGGTTTCTATGGTGTAAACATGTATAAACCATCAAAAATATGGGTGGCTTTTTATTGGTTTACTAACATTACCACCTCATTTTTGGACAACCTCCACATCTCTCACGGCTCCCGGCAGGTCGCCGCTACCGGTTGTGGACACCGTGGTGGTTCCGGTGGTACTTCCGGTGGTACTTCCGGTGGTTCCCGTGGCGCCAGCGAGGCCCGAGTTCTGAGCTGCGCGGAGCAGATCGCCGTTCAAAGTGATCGTGCCTGGTCAAGGGACACGGCGGCTTTTGCGGCACGTTTTTTTCGGGCGGTTGACTGAAAAAACCATCGGCTCCTGGAGGTTTTTGTCGCTGAACCCATGGAGAATTTTCATCGGTTGGGGAAGTCACGGAACTATGGGGGATTTTCAAGCCACGAATACTGAAAGGTATCTTGGTTTACATGCTTTTCTTCAATGTTTCAAGCATCACAGTATCTGTCACAGATCCAACAAAAAACGGATGCTACACTGATTGAGGTACGGTAAATTGATGTATGAATCTATCCTGATTGCTCTTATGATTTCTGATTCTCTCGTCTTTTGTGACATGGGGTCATGGAGCGCCTCCTTCTACATAAAGAGAACCCTAACTTTCATCCATTGGGAATAACTTCAATGCCTTTGTTTGGATCTATGACATACTGGTATCCTCTTGTTTCTCAACTATAACCGATCATATATTCAATAGAAGATTCCTGTTTTTCACATACTCACAGTTGTCTTCTCTGATTTGTATCTTTTCCCGGGAAAAAAGCTTGGTTTCATCATATTCTTGTTCAATTCTTCTTGCTTTGCCATCTGCGCTTTGCTGACAACACAACTTCAGCTAGATGCGGATTCGTGGGATCACATCCAGTGTCAAACTTGGGTACAAACATTCCCAGATGCGCCACGTATGGCATATTTACCTACATTGGGTTGATTTTTGGGGTAAATGTAGGTAAATATTCCATACATGGAGCATATGGGATTGGATGGTTCACAAAAATAGGTGTCGGAATCTGTGGTGGCCTCCAATTTTGACCACCATTTTCGACCAGGGTTCCCGGACTGGTCAACGTTGACAGACACATGGAACAAAATCACCATGCTAAGCTGGGTAAATCAACAAAATATCACAAAGGGCGGCTTCAAGTTCGCAAACCGTCACGATCAGTCCCAGAGGGTATATCATTAAAATTCACTAGATCCCATTAAAAACCATGAAAAACACCATGAAACAAACCATTAAACACCATGCAAAAACCCATTAAACCTCCATTAAACATATTGAATGATCATCCCTGCTGAACCCCACTCTTTCCCATCACCCAGGTCACCCAGGAGGACATAGTTCACCCCCATGAAAAACCTAATCAGCAGAGGGTAAATTTATATATATATATATATCATTTCATTGTTCACCATTGTTAACCCATTGTTAGACATTAAATCACCATCAAATCACCATTAAATCACCATTTTTATAGTGGTTAAATTACCATAGTTCCACCCCTGGTCTCAACTGATGGCTTCCACCAAGCTGCTGATGGCCACCCAACTGCCGGAGTAGTAGTCATCAATGGCCTGACTTTTGGAAAAACCCACCGACAGTCGCATCGAATTTTTGACGTCCAAAAACATATGTCAATGGCCATTTCTTGTAAATTGGAGGTACTTACCATATATAAGGCCTATGTAAGGGGATATACCCACAAAATATGGCCTTCTATGGTACAGTACCTCCATTTTAGGATCCTGGAATTCCCATTGACTATGGAGATAAACCAAAAACATATGATGATACACAGGAACTATGAATGATATGATATGGAAACAAAAATCAATTTTTGATTTCCAAACAGTTTGAGTCCATAGGAAACTATGTCCAAAAAAATATGTTGTATATATTGCCAACAATCTTTTGGACTTCCAAACAACACCTGTGATGATACACAGGAATTGTATCGAAAGACCTGTACATTTTTTTTTAGGATCATAAGACGTCTAAAATACTGTATACACAAACACATGGATATATGCGGTTGAGGTAAATGTTACAAGGATCCTATTTGGTGCATAATTTCGAAGTAAAGCCAATTTGTTTTGGTGTTTGAAATAATTGGGGGTTCAAAATACTGAGCCAACTTAGTATTATTCTTATTTACTATAACGTTGTAAACGCAAGGTGATAGCTGGAAACCCACCGTCTTATGGTCATATCAGGGATGGCTCTTGTTGTGTCTACTACACTAAACAGGATTTCTTGTATATCGAAACACCTTTACAGAATCATAAGATATTATATATGTATATATATATATATATGTGCTCTTATCATGTTCATGCGTTTACAATTTATGATCAACTCAATTATAGTGGACAAATGAACACCATCAACACTCATTTTGTTGTTGGGGGGTCTCCGGTCTGGGGGCCTTACTTCTCTGGATGGTGGAAAACGAGCCAGCCCTTGAAGAAAACATGCGAAAGTCATTGGGGGATATCATCCCAGTTCTATGCATGAAAAATGAAACCACAAGCCAGCTATGATGATTGCAACATACCCTCTGGTAAACTAACATAACTATGGAAAATCACCATTCTTAATGGGAAAATCCACTATAAATAGCCATTTTCAATAGCTATGTTAAATTACCAGAGGGTAATTGCATGGACGATGTTTCTTTTCCACTCCAAGTTTGGTAGTTAGCTCCCAATTCTGGCTGGTCAATGATCAAAACTGGGGTCGTTTGAACTAGCCATGACTTCCAAATACTCTCAAACATGGCATCCTCTCAAGTTCCAATTGTCGGTGCTTTCCTGATTAAAATATGCCCTCCTGTTGGGTCAGTTCAAGATGGCGTTCAGTCTGATCAGTTCCAATGTCCACGGAGGAGGCATAAAATGACGTCATGATTCCAACATGAAAAAATGTGATCCTAAAGTCACTATCCCTCACTATCCCCCGTGATGATCTTTTACCCGTTGGTAATCTAACGCTGTTTGTCAATGATCATAGTCTTAACAGCTACATCATCCACACATGTCGACTGTCTTTTGGGATGATGCCCCAATCTTTGCTGACAAAATATCCTGATTTTTGGAATATTTTTGGTGGGTCAACCTGACTTCCCAAGTTTTTTTTTTCACAATGCACTGGGGTAGTTTTTCCACAAGAATTTCCACACATATTCTCCATCATTGCTGATTACACGCCCGGGAAATCTACATTTTGACAGGCGAAATCCACAAATCAACTATAGAAATTCCATCAAAATCCCGATTGAATCCCATGAAATCTCAATTTTTGATGGGTCAAATCCGAAAAAAACACCATTTTGGATGGATTAAATCGGTGAAATCACATGAAACATTCCCATTTTGGATGGGTTTTGCACAGGGTGAAACTCTGAAATCCCATGAAAAATCCACATCTTCTCCTGCTGAAATCCCATCAAAAGGCGCCTTGCTGGCCACCCTTTCGCCCGCAGAGTCGATCAACTCCTGTTGTCGCCCGGAATCCACCTAGGGGAACCAGCAGAGACCCATTTAGGCGACCAGTTTCCTGGCTTTTTTTCTCCAAAAATGGTGATTTAAACATGGAAAACATGTGCTTTAACTGTTTTAACCCGGAAAAATCTAGATGTATCCATGAAAAATGGTGATTTAAGCATGATCAATGGCGAGTTCACCATGAAACATGGAGAAACGTAGCGAACTCGAAAATACATTCAAATGGTATGTGGATATCATGAAATATATAGTAGAACTATTTAAGGGCTTTACCCGCTAAAAGTGACATAGCGAAATGGAACATCTCCATTTTTCAGAGGTTTGTCTCAACTGTAAATGGGGCATGTTCAATAGCTATGTGACATAGGCGATGCGAACTTACTATAAGCAAATCGACATAACATAGAAACTGGTATAGTGGGATATAACGGGGAATAACCAACCATAACTGGAATATGACGGGGATATGATGGGATCCCCTACCCTTCAGTGTCATCAAACATCAAAAAAGCCGGAAATCTCCGAAGTAAAAACCAGATCTGAAGTCTGAAGAAGAGTTTTTTTAATCTGATTATGATCTTTGTTCCTATGATAATCATCTGAAACATGCTGAAACCATCCACACGTAATTACATAGGCAAGTCTCTTTTGATGCGACGATTTACTGTTGTTTGGCAGCCGTCTCAGATTCATCCCCATGTTTTGTCTTGCAATCCTGATGACAACTGTTAGATTGACTGTTAAGCTTGTGGTTGTCCCAAACACGGAGAGGACCAACGATTCAATCCCAAGAATGATGGGTGGAACACTGGCTTCTAGGCATTTCCAAAGAAAACAAGAAAGGAATCAATTTGCCATGGATTTATCATGGATTTATATGGATTTACCATGATCATTGAGACCTTCCCTGGCCTTACCGGTTTCCAGCTGTCATCCAATGTCTCCCGTCTCATTATGTCTCCCTTTCCCACCGCAGGCACGGAGTTGGAGGGGCAAACCAAGGAGGTGAAGGTGGGACCAGCCATGAACATGTTCCAAGACCTGAGGATGACACCGAAGCGTCCAGTAACATCATGTAACATCCCCATAAGGATCCACAGGGATCATCCGTATAGTCTAGGAACTATAGTTGTACCCTCTAGTAAACGTTTCCAGAAAACTATGGAAAGATCCACCATTTTTCAGAGGTATCTAGTAAACGTTTCCAGAAAACTATGGAAAAATCCACCATTTTTCAGAGGTATCTAGTAAACGTTTCCAGAAAACTATGGAAAGATCCACCATTTTTCAGAGGTATCTAGTAAACGTTTCCAGAAAACTATGGAACGATCCACCATTTTTCAGA
>Ga0126342_10021794_pt1 | contig 10647 bp, 8 predicted proteins | sample Cyp1metagenome_FD_92528 | JGI IMG/M metagenome (GOLD analysis project Ga0126342, IMG submission 92528) | Coral microbial communities from Lord Howe Island, Old Settlement Bay, Australia - Cyphastrea 1 metagenome | ecosystem: Host-associated > Invertebrates > Cnidaria > Coral ...
AAGCACCTTTCGGTCCATCAGTGGATTCGCTCTGCCATCCCTGATTCACAACAGCCAATGTCTCCTATAGGTTTCCTATTTTTGAAACTTCCGCCACCGCCTTGTGCGGTACTACTGGTACACAAAGCTTTTCAAAGCATCCCTTTATAGTGGATTTTAACGTATGGCTCCATATCTCTATCTCTCTCTCTCTCTCTCTCTCTCCAGCGCAATCTCCAGGAGGAAAAATACGTTACTATGTTTTTTCCCACGAAATCTCGATTTATAGGGGACTTCCCAACCAACCACATTGGAAATCCCAGGCTTTCCCACGTGAACGTAGGGCCCACAGACTTGCCTCAGCCTGGCTGTTGGGTCTTTCGGTTGGGTTTTACCAAAATGGGGAATTCCATGAAACACAAATGGGGATCCACCCCATAAATGGAAGTTTCAATGGGATAATCCCGTGAAAATGTAGGTTTGAATGGGGAAACATAGGGAAATCACCCAACTAAATGATAGATTTTCCAGCAAACAACGTTTGATTAAGTGGGGATTTGAGCCACCAAAAATGGTGCACATGAAGTTTGCTGAACCATGGAAGCAGTACGCAGCAAGAATGGCATATAGCTGAGACCCAGAAAAATAGAAAACAGAATTGTCAACAACTAAACTGAAGATACGATGGGACTACAATTACAGCAATTCCATTGCTACTCGAATACGTAAGATTATGCCAGTCAAAACCCTATACAGAGCCAGTAACCTATAACTATTCTCATCCCCGTTGCTGGTGACTATCCGCATATCTGTATTGTGTTCAAGCAAGTCATGGCCAAACTTGCCCTCCCTGCAAATAGACGTATTTATATATATGTGTGTGTGTATTATATTTATATAAAAATCCACATGCATGGCAAAAGTTTGACAAAGTACCCTTCCAAGGTACCAGAAATGAGGAGAACATGAAAAAAGTTGTAACCCCGCCATCCCCACATCACGCCCCTGCACTCCTCCTGAAGTTCTTCCACGGAGCGACGTTGTTCAGCGGCGAGAGCCTCATCTGGAGTAAACTGGTTGTGGAGGTGATACACCACCAAATATACACATCTGTCCATGGACATATGACCATGTATATATGCACTGTATGCGTACGACAATGCACGTACAAATAAATAAAACTATATCTATCTATCTATCTATCTATCTATGTATCTATGTATCTATGTATCTATGTATCTATCTATCTATCTATCTATGTATGTATGTATCTATGTATCTATCTATCGATCTATCGATCTATCGATCTAGCTATCTATCTATCCATCTATCTATCTATCTTTCTATATTTCTATCTACGTTTGGATATATTAATATATATATATATATAATATACTAGTATACATATATACATATATATATATATATATATATTCACATATATATTCACATATATGTGCAATGGTGGGTATGTGTGAAATTTCGATCATCTGTAAATGAATGAATGTATGCTGACAAAACTCAAATATTACACATGTGTGTTTACTATCAAGTGTCGATGCCCTGTACCTAGATGCCCACGCCCACGGACATTCCAAATCATGCATCTGATGCACGTGTAAATCCAAATGTGAATGTATACAAATATATCTGGGTAAATGATAATAATTCACAAACCTGAATTAAGGCAAGGCCATTTGGGGATGATTTCCCTTTTTAGCTTATTAACCATGTATATATATATATATATATTATATATATATATATACGTATATACACACACGTATCCTCTGGCTAACCCCACCAACATCACCAACGCTAGGGACCATCAAAGCACATGTTTGAAGCCTCTTGTCACCTGCCATTACAGGCACCACGCGGATGCACATAACATATCGTATTGTTTATGAGACTCATATGCACGCCTAGATGAACGTAACAAACAAAAATGGGCACAAAATGGCACAACACCATTTCGGAGAATTGGCGGTTCAGAATTTCTTTCTTGCTTCGTTGCCTTTGTTTGATCCTACAGGTCGGAACGGATGTGCTCCCTGCATCTCCCTGCCGTGGTGCCTCTGATTCTCGCTGACCTGCCAATGCAATGGTCCATATTGCAGTGAGCTGACATGGAGCATCCTTGAGTCATGAATCATTCAAAAGGTTAAACAAAAATCGATCTGATATCAATCGGTGGATATTAGTGGTATTGGCAATCTATGGCCAGTAATCCCTTACCAATACCAGAAACACGTGGGAGTATTTGTGACCAAATGATAAGAGAAACATAAAGTAAGTATACAAAGAAACCACATTTTTCTCCAAACCATTCCAAACCAACATAAGGGTTTCCAATTTTTCCATCCCAATTGTTAGGTGGGAACATATTGAGTTTTCAGGGTACGATGTGCTACTTGAGCCTTCCCCTCAGAAACATTGTGATAGAAAATTGCCTGCGTATTATACATTAAAACCTCCTTTTGTAACAGGAAATTCCATCGAACTCCCATTGCCATGTGAAGCTGAACTCCGCCCAGTGACGTTGCACGGTGACTGCAGCCTGCCCCCGGGGCACTTCCAAAAGTGGGGGTTGACAACTGGTGACGGTTCCGCCTACAGAAGTCCTATAGAAAAGTATAGCAACAACTTAGTCTCGTTACACTAAGATTGCGACAATCGTTGGAGGGAAATGTTGGCGCCCAAAATGGTAGTATCTATGAATCTATGACAGTTTCCATACCCTTTTTGCCTGTGGTTAGAATGTTGCTCGGCGAGACAGAATGCAAAAACATAAACAATAAGTTCATCGTCACTTGACATGGTTCAACAATGTGGCAAAGTTTAAGGATGCAACTAGGATCAGTCGATACAATTTGCGTTCAATTGTTATTTGTTCATATTTTTTCTCGCAAATAAAAACATTAAAGCTGTGACTGGGGCGCTGGGGGGGAGGGCATGATGGAGCTCACGCCTCGGTATCAACCAGTTGTTTCTCAGTGACTTGCAACGCGGTGGACAGGCCTCAGAATATCGTGAAACGGCAGTGTTGAAATGCATCACATAGAAATTTAAACACATGGTTTTTACCATGGAGAAAAAAAAAACAACAAAACTTCAGATCGAAAAGGGAAACCACCAAATTATCTATAATATGTTTTATCAATGTTTATCATCGTTTTCCACAAAGTCCTTCAGAAAGCGATTTTTTGAAGAATGTGAAGTGCCCACGATATTGTTGGAAAAAAACACATATATATATATATTGAATCAATGGGGTCAACTGTTGAGAAATCTTGTCATTCGAGCATTTTCAATGCAGAAAATCACAACAATTCAACCTAGCATGTTTGGACAAACATGGAAACAATTTCAATGTATTTCAATGACCAACAGACACACAAAAAAAAAAAAAACTGTCACCTGATGGGAACTCGCTTTGGTCCCAAGGTTCCGAACAAGGAAACAAATTGAAAAGGGCCAAAACTTGGAGGATGCAACTAAAAAACAGTGGTCTGGACTCGGCATCATTGTTTGGTCACAATAATTTTGGGATTTTGCGGGCGGGTTCCCCCATGCAATCACGATCATCTTTGTTGAACGTGTTCCAACAAAATGAATGTTAATCAGTAATATTGCTTACGACAAATGATGATCAATGTCGTTGTTGCTTCCTCCCCAAAGTGTTATTTCGTTGGCAAACATCCCTTTATCATCCTGTGTTCCTATTTCCTGGCAAACAGGGACCCCGCGGGTGCTGTGTGCAAAATTGATCAAATTTGTTGGCCACCCAGCACCACGCAAACATCAGCCCAAGGGGTTACCACAATGCAAATTAAAAAACATATTCAGTATATTGCCATTATTTGCGTTTTTTCTGTGTGAACATTTTCCCAGCCCAACCTCCTGTGTTCCCGCGCTGTGCTTTTCGCGGCTTCGCTCTTCAACCATGGACCTTGTGAAATGCCAAATGGATCCAAAGGGGATCAAGGATTTCCGTCCTACACAAGGTTGATTTTTGCAAAACCCTTGACATGGATTTGCGAATCTGGTCCCACCATGGGTCTGCATCGGGCACAGTTGTTCACACTTGCAAGCTAGATAGTGTGCACAAGACTCCTGTGAGGCGACGCCTATCATGGAGAACACTGTTCGAAGAGGATGAAGCTGAGCCCAGCTTGCAGCAATAACAAACGTGAGCGACAAATTGGATTCAACATGGCATTGTGCCCTTGCAGAAGGAAACAATTATATAATATTCACCTGTTGTTTCACACCAGTGAACGGTGGAACCAAGTGATGCTGGCCGTTATTTTTTGCCTTGACAGGGCGACCAAACCTCATCCCATGAGACTTATGGCCATATAGCCTGACGTGCTACACGTGCACATATGATCGTACATGTGCATCAACTTAATCAACTCTCATCCCCATAGAGTGGCGTCGGCGAAATCAGAAGTCATTCGCCTTACTATGTCTGACAGTCAGACCTGAAGCTCTGGAGGACAAGCCACATCCTCCGGAGCAATGGCCCTTTCTCCCCCGTCACCGGGTCTCCGCACGCTGCATGCTGCGCTGCCTGTATACCAGCCATGTGTCTGAGTCTGAAGGGGTTTCCATGCGTGGAAACTTGATGACCCATAGAGATTTGAGGAGGGATGGTTGGGAACCTATATATTCTTGCAAATTGGCCTTGATTGCCTGGCGACACGTGAACGCTATTCGCTGTAAGCGCGAAGGGTGTCCATCATGGTCCAGGTGGTTCGCCCCCGGCCATCCCCGGCCTGGCGTCCCTTACCCTAGGGCTGCCACAGCATCTAAAGAGTTGAGCTCGTTCAAAAATGAATTCGCTTATGCTTCCTCATGTCTGCCACAAAAATTCCACAATGCATACAAGGCAGCGGTTCCCTCTCGTTGTTCGGTACTGTAAAAGCTGGGTAACATGCATGGTGAAGAGCTGGTCCGTCATGCCGATGTTTCCACAATTGTTTTCAACCACTTGTTTTCAAGATGTTCAATACAGGATCGCTGGGTAGATTTCAGAAGGGAGCATATTGACAAAGAAAAGGATAGCATTGTAAAATCTGTATACACACAAACACACATACACAAATAACGTATACCGATACATCGCAAAGAGGTACTTTCACATTGTGGAGCAAGCACGACTTCCAGAAATTCGATCATTAGATTTGCTAACGCTCCGCAATTTGCAAGCTGGCATTTTGACTATCCAATAAAATATCCGCCAGTTTGGGATTTTGATGTGGACAATGTAGGAACTGAATGGAACTGAATGCAACTGGGGGGTGGAGAATCAACTGGCTACACCAGTTGAAGCTCAGGCTAAGCTCAGCTGGAGGTCGATGCATGTTGATGCCCTACCGACAAGAACAAAGAATCAGCCTTGCCAAATCAGTAATAAAAGGTCTCCGGTAGTCTTCAATACTTCACCCTCCAAAACCGATTCAAATGTGGCAATTTCCTTCTATAAATAAACCAAAACCCTTTCAACATGTTCCGCCCGTAGGCGTTTCCCATTGGAACCAATGCGAATCTGGCTGATTGCCAGGAGCTTCCGGCTCAGATGGACCTAATTACAACAACTACTATAAACTATAGACTCTATAGACTATGGGCTGTATGCACTTATAGCACGTATCATAATAAGATTTTAGTGAAGCATAGTTTTATAGTCATCTTACATATTATGGTCATTCTTTCATAGTTATAGATCCCATCTACCTAGAGCCTCCAAATACCCTCAAAAACGGTTCAAGTACTATTACAGAATAATGGGCTAAAACTTGGTAAAGCACATTTTTGATTTGTAGGTACAAACGGAGGGCCAAACGGTAGTAGATATCACTTACGCAGTGATAGACAACCCCTCTTGGAGAAGCGCGCCTGAGTCCGCTCGGAGGCACCTCTGGCGGATTTTGCCACCATCTCTTCGTTGCCGGCCTGCGTGGGTTGAAGCAATACAAATTGGGATATAGTCGGGATACGTATGCATGATGTAACTACTGATGGAAGGAACATTATATTGGGAATGGGCCTGGTTGTCCAGCAATTGAGAGATATGAGCCAACATGCTGATTCAACCATCAAACAAATGAATTTCGAGCATGAAAAGTGCTTATGGCAGACTCATGGCACGGATTTATTGGCTGTCCGGGCTGTCCCAAGCTTGGAATACCCCAATTTGCAGCCATCAATAGGTGGTTTCAAAGAACAAACATTGGAATATCATTGGGTGCATACTTGCCACCAAAAAGACATGCATATCGTCAACAGTAATTGTGGCCAATTTAGAACAATTCGCACCTCGTCACCTCGTCACCTCGTCGTTTTAATTCACATGTGTGACGTTTTACCCTTCCTTGCTAATTCAGGTTTGGGGAATTACTGCGCTCGTACCTCGAGGTGACGCTTTTGGTTGCATTTTTGAGTGGACGATGGACCATGGACAAAAAAACTTTTCAGAGGCTGAATATAGTTTTTTCTGGTTGTTTGGTCGCAATTGCAATGCTTCTATTATCAGGTCTAAGAGGGGAATAAACGTTTTGGCTTGTGAACAGTCTTTTTTGGATGTTGCTTTGGCCCTATGGCATTTGGCTGAGATCTATGCAATGCAACCAAACAACTAACTATTCAGCCTCTGAACAGTTTTTTCAGTCCATCGTCCACTCAAAAAGAAAACAAAAAGCTTCACCTCGTGGGGACAGCTATGGGAGACATGGATCTACTCCTACCGGCGCACAAGCAAACAAATATATTATACTGATCGTATACTTGCCAATTTATATTCTATATTGTATGATGCTAATTATTCCGTGTATATATATATGTATACCATAGGACTACTATACATATTATATGCCCTTAATAAAACCCAACTGGAACCCGAGGATTGCCCATTGAAAAATCACTTTCCAAACCACTTTCTGCTGGTTTGTGTTAGATTCAAGGGGGCTGAACACTATCAATCACTCGTGGATGGAAGTATTGGCTCCAATGTTGAGATTCTGTGAGAACCCGGAGCGAACAACGGATATTCATTTGTTGTCTCTACCTATTCTATCCTAAGCCAAAACATTACCCTTTACAACGGGCATAAAATCTTCCAGACTTCCTTTTGTGGGGGTTTCATGCTGGTTCTCAGATGAGTGTTCTACATCACACTCCCAGCGCAGCATTGGTTGACCTTGATTCTTTGCACGGCCGACCGCTGTTCTGCTGCCACCTGCTGCCTTGGCCATACTGCTACAGCAATACGCTGTAAAAACAGTTCCTTGTGTCTCTAGCGTGTCCTCAAGTATGGTGTGAAACTGGCCGGTCTACGAGGCTTCCAGCCAAGTTTCATCTAAGTAAACCCTCCCAAAAAAAATCCCTATATATCCCTATATCAAATACCCTCAAGACGCGACCCCGAAATGGATAGATCCCATACCAAACCAGGATTTCTAGATGTAGAAAAATCCTTGTACTAAATCCTTGTTTCTCATTTACACATCATACGGCACATCATACACATCATACACATCCACACTGGGATCCCATGTTGGATTAAGTAAATCCGCTACTTGAATCCACAATATGTCTACAGTATTTGTGGGGAAACTCTAGTATAATGTTAATAAAGCAACAATAAATCAGGCATATGTTGATGGTTGGCAACCCACCCATTTTGTGAAACAAATGGATGAATTATTAATAGAATATACGCACCTTTGGATGGGATTACATATATATATAATGTAAGATATGTACACATATATATATAGATATATATATATATATATATAAATGCCTGTTAAGAAAAAAACATATTTATATACATGATATAAAATGGGCCTCCAAAGACCTGCCCTGAGGTGCCCAACAAGTCGCGTAGGACCTGGTGGGGGCGTGGACAGTTTTTGGGAGCTTCCAAGCCGAAGACAAGACGTCGGAAATGGTTGGACTGATCGTACGTAAAACAAAAGGCAATCTCAAAAAGGCAAATAAAGTATCATTTACCACTATACATTTATATAGATAGAATATATATATATACATAAACATAATATATATATGTATATATATATATAGATAGAGAGTCACTATTGGAAATTACTTTAGCAGGATTTTACGTTTTTAAAACAACTTTTTTGTTTTTTTGCTTTACCATATCCAACCAGCAGTAATTAACACAGGTACACTCCCCATGACAACCATTCCAAGCACGATGGCACCTGCCGGGTCGAGAGCATTTCATGCTCTTTCTGCTTTTGCTCCTCGGCTGCAATTCGAAAATCAACTCCAAGATGGCTACACTCTGGCTGGTTAGCTGGCAAATCCCTTACAAGCGAAGGCTAATGCAGGGTTTATAGCTGGGAAATCATTTATAAATGATTATAACTGAGGGATTTCCATTTGTATGTTTGATTACCGGAGGGCCTCCCGGAGGGTATGTCATGGTATGTGTGGCATGGGTAGATGTCGTGCATGCACAGGAATCGTAACACACATGAATACACCCCAAATTTTCTGAAACCATCCACTCACAATTTTCACAGTACAACCAGAAGATAGACAAGTAAAGTCCTACCAATAAAACACTAGTAAATTACTGTTCCACCTTTTTTGCGGCCTTCTACATAAAACATCCCAATATATACCATTATATGTGATATTTTTGTTATGTCCCATTTCTATATCCATTGTATCCATTGATGGTAATGGTAGATCTCTCTCAGTTACCTCTCCTAGATGCATCAAATCTACAATTTGAACACATTTGAACACTGAATTTATCTACAAATCTAGTGCCCCTTCCTGGCTCCGCAGGTCCTCCTCCAAATGCACCACAGCTGTTCTGGCGCAGCTCAGCCTTTCTCGGCGAGGCGACGAGGTTTTCGGAGACGCATGACCTGACGGTAAATCTGTCCACTGGTCACTGATCTGAAGAGTTTGGCTATTTTGGGGTAGCTAGTACTATATTATATATATACCACATTTAAATAAATATATATATATCTAACTAAGAGTAGTCTTAACAAATCATATTACACCATTGATAATCATGCTTTGATCACTCATTTCCTCACAGGTTTAACCAGTAAGGAAATCGGATGATAGTAAATCTTACGCAAATTACATATTACATATTATATGTATATATACATGTATGCTACCTAGCTATACATACATTGAATTTAAGGAAAGTAAATATCATACAAACCCCTTGTTACCCTCTTCATTTGATAGGCTCTTTGCAAAATGCACTGCGATATCAATATCCACAACTAAAAAACAACTATAGAAATCTAAAACCAACTAAAATCCACTATAGAAACCAAATTCCACTAAATTGCACAACATATTTCTATCATGTTCCTTGTGCCCCTGCTCTGTTCCAGTCTGAAGATCTCAACACCCCAACAAGCGATTTCCATCACTTCCCTGCTGCTGTCCACTCTTCCCAATCTGGACCCTCCTGTTGATTCAACATGATTCAACAAACTCTTGCATTGTTGATGGACTACCCCCCGAACATCTCTCTATATTGCCAATGAAAACTCATAAGCTACATCGAATCATCATGCAAGGTTTCTTTGAATTTCTATAACTATAATAGGTTGTCCTGGTGGTCTTACTCCCCCGACACAACACTAAACAAACTTAGAAAAAAACAAAGAAAACTAAGAAGATCAAAAAAGGACTTAAAAAACAACAAAAGACTTAAATGTGCGTTGCCTCCTTGTGGATTTGTTTGGATATCAAAATAAGCGTTGTAACCAGAACTCTCAATTCATGCAGGGCCAAGTTCACCCCATCCTGAGGCAGTGATCACCAAATCAATGTTTGCATTTTGCATGTCTCAACTTGGCCACCCTTCATGACAAAACTAAACTTGCATCATTTCTAAGATGTTCCTGCAGGGAAAAAATAGATCTAAAATTTCCAGGAAGAAGCCAATCAAAGAAGGCATCAAATGATGACCTAGACAACGGGTTTCTATAGGAAAATAAGAACATTATTTCACCTGCTAGCATGAGACCTCAATCGGACCCACAGGGACCACGTGTCGCATTGGATTGGGTGCAAGACAGGCTTGCACCGGCCACTGTTAGTCATGATGGCTGGGAGGCTGTGCCTACATAAGCTGTACAAAACTGTACCCCCCAAAAAAAACGCTGGACTATGTTTAAACAACAGCTGAAAGATATGTAGAAAGATACGTGTACAAGGCGTAGATAAGAAAGACCCGGTAGCAGTCAAGACCTCCGAAGATGGGATTCAAACATTGTCTGAACCGTGAACCCTCCGATCTCTGCCCTGAAACCAGTTCAATTTTGCACTCAATTGGGGTTTGTCTGTCACTAATCACGTCAGTCCCCGTTGAAATGGCCAAAACAAATGCAATAATTCTCATGTTTGGACAAAATCACATCCATTATTCATTGATATTCATTGGTCAAATGCCTTCTTGATGGTTCACTTCCTTTTTCAATATGGTTGATTCACCAATTTTCTGGAACATCCACCAGAAAACACCTGACACGTTAACTGCTCCAAACATCAAACCACCCCCCCCCCCCCTTAGGGGCGCAAGTTGTGACCCCGCCCACCCCCCACGGGCGGGGCGGGGGCACTGGATCCGGGGCCTGGCATTCCATTGGAAAA
>Ga0126342_10021795_pt1 | contig 10647 bp, 10 predicted proteins | sample Cyp1metagenome_FD_92528 | JGI IMG/M metagenome (GOLD analysis project Ga0126342, IMG submission 92528) | Coral microbial communities from Lord Howe Island, Old Settlement Bay, Australia - Cyphastrea 1 metagenome | ecosystem: Host-associated > Invertebrates > Cnidaria > Coral ...
AGGTTCAGATGTCGCTTCGCTTCAAGACACTACACTACAGGACATTACACTACAGTACACTCCAGTACACTACATTACACTACATTACAGTCCAGTACACTCCACTACATTAAATTACACTACACCACAGTACATTACACTGAATGACACTGCAACACAGATAGACAGGTAGACAGCTAGACAGATAGACAGATGAAAGGGAGAGATAGATAGACGTGTAGGTAGATAGATAGATAGATAGATAGGTAATTAGATGAAAGAGAGAGAGAGAGAGGCCAGCTGGGTAGATGAGATATATAGATAGACGGATAGATAAAGAGACAGATAGATAGATGGTTAGACAGATAGACAGACAGACAGATAGATAGATAGATAGATAGATAGATGAATAGATAGATAGGTAGATAGATAGACAGATAGATAGATAGATAGATACATAGATAGATAGGTAGGTAGGTAGGTAGGTAGATAGTCAGAGAAAGAGAGAGAAATAGTGAGAGAGATCAATCACCTTTCAGTCCATCAGTGGTTTCGCTCTGCCATCCCTGATTCACAACAACCAACCTCTCCTATAGGTTTCCTATTTTTGAAACTTCCGCCACTGCCTTGTGCAGTACTACTGGTACAATACGCAGATGCATGTAATATCATCATAGTATCATGAATGCAATTCTTGATGGTGACTTGGCGTGACACCATGCAACCATGTACCGTCATGTTACCATATGTTACCATGAAATCTGTCTGGTGGTTTCATTTGGGTCATGTCTAAAAAAGGCCGGTGGAGCAGTCCACATGGTCAAGGAGGTCACGGTGGGGCACCGTTCCGTTCTGAAGATGGCCTTTGAGAACTGTGACGATAAACCCATCATGCCCCAAAAAATGCCCATCCATCACCATTGATGAATGAAATGAATGTAGATGAATGTAGTGAGCAGAATGAAGGCGACACTATGCTCAAAGCAGATCTAGGCGACGTTTCGGTCGTGAATTGCAGCGTGACCAGATGTGCGAGGCGATGCAGAGATGCAGTTGAAGCCTAAGGCCCCAGCGTCCAACGAAGCAATCGACATTGGCACAGAAAAAGATGAACGAGACGAAGACGAAGCAGGAGTTTTGAAGGGTTTTCGAAGGAGAGTGCTGCGAAACGGAGCTGGCGAAGCTGTGACATTCATCACAATCGACTGTTTGCTTTGCAAAGCAACTCTGAGAACTAAAAAAGGCCTTATTGTACAGCACTTTGGGAGCTCAACACTAGCAGTCACTAGCATCTTGTTGAACGTGAAAATGCTGTGTTTCAACTGCATTCACACTGAGTTTGTGGGCCATGTTGTTTTGTGGTGCCTTATGGCTGCGGGGCCAGCCTGTTTGCAGGTCATCAGAGTGGCCAAGGTGCTTCTGTTCGGCTGGAAGACTCAGTCTGAGCAGAGCTAGGATTGGAACATGTTGTGGCCCTCAATCTTTGCTGATTTGTAATGAAGGAAGATCAGGGTGTAGGATGAGCAGGACGAACATAGGTTTACAATGGTTTACATGAGATTTAAGGGGACCCAAATACATGTAGAGGAGTGGATAACCATGATGAGAGCTCATACGCGATTGTTATCAGTTTCAGGATTGCTTGCATGACCCGGAACAGCTGACACATTATGGGTATGGTGGGTATAACCAGACTTCAAACTGTTTAAACCCCAAAATTGACGGTTTGATATCAAACAATTATATATATTTTTTGCTGGTCTTCGGGTACCGTTATTTTAGAGCCATATCCATAAAAACATATCATTGATGGTTGATTTTGTTTCCTGGGCTCTATCACTGGCTCTTCTCAATGATTTCCCCAGAGCCTTAACTTTCAATCAACGTCCGCATGGTTTTCTCCAGGATTTGCCACTTTTTGCATTTGCTGGGCCTTAATCAACTGGCCTCCCATGGATCTCATCGAGCAGGTTCGACTGAGTTGGGTCTGAGTTGATGGAGGATTTACTGTACCACCCAGTTGATGGATGTTTATGGCACTGGGGAAAGCGATGATTCACCAACGGAGTTAGACGTGCTTGGCCAAAATCTTTCAATATTTTCAATGGCCATTTTAATAGTGAGAATTGAATGATCGACCATGGACCATGGGATTTTCCGCGCTTTTCCCAAGCTTTTCAAAACCAGTTGGATCTTCAGACCTGATCTGGGCATGTGGGCAGGTTCCTTACTGCTGGGCGCGGGAAGTGAGCAACCAAACCATCTTTGGAGATGGAACCTTCCACTGTGCGGCTCAGTGGAAACACGGCCTTGGCGGTTTGGACTTTGTTGAGGAAACCATTTTGAAACCATGTTGTTTAGTTGTTTTGTAAGACCAGAGTTCATTGGCCCAGATCTTCAGATCCTGCAGCCATCGAGTATGGGTCAAAATATATATAATGTCAACCCTGGATTAATAAACCCCTCTGTTTCATTGCGAGGGTACCATTTAAGTATTAGATTATGACTATTGGAGGAGTAGCCCCCTAATTGATACACCATGGTTTAGCAAAATCCGGGGTTGACATTATGTCAAAATATGTCAAAACCCCTCAAAACCAGAGATTTCTTCAATTTCGTGCCAAGGCCATGGAATTTTGGGGCTATCGGCTGGGGATTCTTGGGGATGGGCTGGGGGTATTTTCACAGCCCATCACTGCCCCAAGGTCCGCTGTAGCGAGTCGGATTGCATCGCTGGATGGTCGCCACCCTTGCAGAATGATTCGGTCCCAGTGAATCCCAGGTCCCTCGGATCGCACTGCGGGAAGCTGCGCAATTTTTCACGGCAGTGCGGCATTCCATTCTTTAATGCAATCTATTATTTGTGCCTTAAGGTATGCCTGGGTTTTTTGAAAGATAGTGAAAGTCAGTAAGAGTCCGGATGTGCCAAGTTTTTTGACACCTGAGGTCTTGCGATAGCTGGGCAGTCAGTGAAACCTGATGCAACACCTGCAGCCAGTTTCACCATACAGGCTGAATACGGCCTGCCTCACGTTGATACGGACGCATGGAGACAGGGACAGGCAGCTAAGGCAAGCACACAGCACACGTCTTCCGCGACTTCAACTGCCATTGATCGTAGAGTGCGTTTGTGGGTTCATGACAGGGAAGCTTCTGAAAACATCTGAAGACTTTTGGATATTGAATTCCGACATATTGTTCTAATTGTTTTCAAACTCACTGGTCCCAGATAGCTCCAGAAACTCACAGGATCCATGTGGCCGTCTGGGGTCCACGTCTTGAAGACGCATTGGACCTGCGGGTGAATGTTTGTGAAACCCCAAAGTCGCAAAACTCGCTGCACCGGGCATGCAGAGTCACCAGAGGGGAGCTGTTTTTTCGACCCGTGGATAGTTGGGGGCCGAAGAGTGTCATTCTGGCTCAAGCTGACCCCCAAAAAGTGGCACAGTTGGTATATTTCGAAGCGGCGTCACGCAAAGTGTGTGTGTTCACTTGGGATTAGTTTCGCTCCATGTTGGGTGTGCGCTTTCTGCAGAGTGGGACACAAATAACGCTGGAGCAGGGCCAAGGTGGAGAGAAGACACCTGTTTTGAACCTGGATCTCAAACTGCAGCTCTCGGTCCCAAATCTATTGGAAGTATCTTGACTGCAGAGGTACAGAAATCAAAAGTTCTCACAAAGGTATCAACCTTCATGAAGCTTTGTGAAGCTTGGGTTGACTGCCGCTCATACGGTGCCTGCTGTTGACCTTCAGCCTTAAATTTTGCACCCAGAAGTCTAGGCACTGAATGCCTCCTTTTTTCGATTGAGAATTGGGGTCGATTTATTGAACGGGAGGTGCTTGTGGCTTTAGAGATTTGGGTTTGCTATGGTTTACTCCAAATTGACAGTTTGTGACCTTTTTGTCACACACCCTCACTGCTGCTAGGCATTTCAGTGCATTTTGTTGCTCTTCAGCCCACAGTGGCTCCACATTTCTTGCAAAGCTTGAGACATCTGGAGAGGTAGCCACAAGCTGTAGTTTCCATGGAGATAATTTCAGGTAAATATGCTGCAGGACGCACACAAAGTCAAAGCCAGACGCTTCAGCGAATTTGTACTGACCTTCAACATCATCCAACATGATTCTTTGATGATCCAGCATCATCAACCATCAAGCATCGTCCAACATGTCCTGTTCGCCTCTCAACCTGCCAGGTGTAACGGATGACCGTTCGGACCCCGGCCAGCTGCGGTCGGAGGCTGTGACGGAGAAGGAGAACACCAGTGCGCCGTCGACGTCCCCAGTAGCATCGCCTGTGGTGGTTCCAGTGCCCAAGGCCCCAGCCATCGTTCCTGCTCAAGATTTGCCATCGGCTGCTGCTCAGTTGGGCTTGGTACAGCCTGTGCCCTCTATACAGACCTCTGACGATGCAAAAGGAGAGGAGGATGCTGAGACAGGCGTTGTTGGATGGGAATCATTTGGTGAACCACCGCCAGGCATGCCAACGCAAGATGCTAGCCTTTTTAGCACACTGCTCTCACCACATGCATCTATTCCACCAGCTCCAACAACTGAGAAGCTCGTTTTTGCAGTTTCAGACTCCGAGTTCTTTTTCTGTTTCAAAACGTAAATTCACCGGTGACCGATGCTCATTGTCAACTTGCCATCCCATGTGGAGAGTGTAGGTGTTTATACAATGGTGTTTTTAGAATCAGAACTTTTTCTGAACTCACTTGAGATCTGAATCTTCTCCATCACAGGGATTATTTCGTTTGCATATCAATGTTGCATCATCCCAGAAGATCAGGGGATAGCCGATCTCAAAACCGTGTTTTTGGACTTGGGGCGAAATCAGGCCCCTGCTGCCGGAGTCCAATGGGCCGATTTCCGTCCACAAGAAAAAGAATAAGATGCTGGAAAGCCTCGATGAATGCTCTGAAAGTGCAGCGACTTCCGCTTCCACCTTCACCCTTGCTGCCTTGGAAAAGGATTTGAAAGAGCTGAAAGAGAGAACTTTATATGCGCATGACACTCATCGAGCACAGTTGCAAAGACAAGAAGGACACTTGCAGAGTTCCATGGTTTCCCTTGGAAACCGAATCTATAACCTGGCAAACAATATGAAGTTCCAGACAGCCTCTATCTCAAGAAACGTCATGGAGCAAGATAAACGTTTGGATGCAATGTGCGAGGGAATTGCATCTCTGGAGAATGGCATTTGCAACGAGCTTAAGGACCTCAGGGAAAGTCAAACGACTTTGGAGGCAGACACCGAGACGGTCGATACATCCGTGGGCAACGCCACAAGTAGCAGAGACACCAGGGCGCACGGGGCGCACGGGGCGTACGACGCGGCGCACGGGGCGTACGACGCGGCGCACGGGTCGCATGGGTCGGCGCCACATGCGTCGGCGCCAACCAGGAGCGCAAGGTCGGGCAGGTCTGGGAGACACGGAGCCTGGACGAAGCCGATTGGATATGGAGACCACTGGTGACCCTGGCGACCCTGATGTCATGTGACGTTGTAACTGTGCATGGTATGCATGGTGCATGAAAAGGTAAATAAATACCAGTGATTACCTGAACAGTTCTGGTCCTTGAAAAATGTAAATTTCCAATCATGTCTCACTTGCATGCCGCTTTTCTCGGCCGGTGACAGCTTGTGCCTTGTGACTGCCAGTCATACCGGAGGAAATTTCCTGCGCTGCGCTCTACCCATTTTGAATCTCCATATATACAGATAGCACAGAGGCTTGAGCGCAAAAATGCTGAGGGGACTCAAGTGTGGGAGATGATGACAGCCCGAAACTCCAGGCCCACAGCCCATGCTTTGAGACCATGTAGGAACTGATTTGCTACCTGACTATAGCTGGCTCATCTTTTAGGAAGAATGAGCACAGTTCAGCAACACTGCCTCCAGTTTGAAGTGCACTTGATTGGTGGAAGGGTGAATCTCATTTTTGATAATAGCTTCATATATTTTTCTTGGTTTGATCTCCAAATAGGGTATACCGGGTATACTACCGGGTATACATACAGAGACCCTCTCAGGCTTTGATCATGTTTGATCCCCATCCCTGTTGGCTCAGCAGGGCTCAGTGGGGCTCAGCGGTTTGAAACAACGGCACCGGCCATGGCGACTCCAGCCAGCCGGGCCGCTGCGTGGCAAGTTGCTTTGGGCCGCTTCGAGGCCAGTGACCTCGCAGCCGTGAAGACATGGCAGGAACAGAAAAACGTGGAGAGATGTCGACCCTGGATTAATAAACCCCAAACGGCTGTTTAATTGGGAGGGTACCAGAGGGTACCATTTAAGTACTAGATTATGACCATTGGAGGAGTACCCCCCGAACATTAATAAACCATGGTTTAGCAAAATCCGGGGTTGACATTAACCCAAAAGCAAACCATGATGGTATCACCACATATCGCCACAAATGGGTGGCTATCATGCCCAGATGGTTTTGATTATTTTTGGGTTTACCACAGTAGATGTGAATTATGTCGAATTCTCGCGTTGAAAACAGCAACACATTTGAACTGTATTGAAACCGCAAGCTTTGCATATCTTGGATTGATCCTCTTGGGCTTGCCAGATGGATCAAAACTGTTTTTCAGGTGGATATCATCACCTTCAACATTTCCCTGAGCGCAATGTCCAGAGTTAGTAAATGGATCCAAGCCTTGACGATGTTGAGACTCTTCAACCAGACCCTGCAGTTTAACGTCATCACCCTGAGCTCAGTGGTGACCAGCTGCGCCCGAGTAATCGCTTGGCTTAGCTCCTTGAATTTGCTGGAAAGGACTCGTATCATGAGCCAACCGATCAATGAGATTCTGATGAACTCTGTGATGGCATCCATGGGAATGGGAGAAAAGTCCTGGAGACACGCCGTTTCTGTCTTTGCGTCCGCCTCAGAGTTGTGTCAGGTGGATGTGATCTCCTACAACACCACCATGCGCTCCACCAACTGGTGGAAGTCGCTTTCCTTCATGCTCAAAATGACTGCAAGGGGCATATGTGACAACGTGGTCAGTCTCAACACACTGGTGTCGTGCCTGCCGTGGTATCGTGCTTTGAAATTTCTCAGACATGCAGAGGCGCATGATGCCGCAGTGCAAGCAGATGCAGTAAGCTACAACAGTTGTATTAACAGTTGCCCAAGGTGGCTGCAAGTGCTGGAACTTGGTCGCAGTTTGCTGCTTCGAAGATTGGATGCGACAATGGTTACTTCCACTTCCACCATGACTGCCCTGGAAAAGGCTGGGATGTGGCAGCAGCTTGTTTCGAGGATTGAACGCGCATGGGATGATCTAGAGCGAAGTGAGGCCACGGCTGTGTTGAATGCTGGAATCAATGGCCTTGGGCAAAATGGTGAGTGGCTGAAATCCTTTTCGATTCTACAGAAGTTTGCGGTATCAGGTGTGTTAACCGATGTCATCACGTGGGGATCACTCATTGTCGTTTGTGAAATCATGGAGAGGTGGCAGAGAGCTTTGAGTTTGTGCTCTGAACTGCAGACCTATCATTCCATGGAAGTGGTGGAAAACAGTGTCATTTTCAACGCAGCAGCTTGTGCTTTTGCAGAGGGAGAACTTTGGCAACAAGCTCTTGAACTACTACATGATGCAAGTCTGTCCCAGATGCAGGTGAACATTTTGGTGTACAACTCGATCCTCTTTGCTTGTTCCAAGGCTGCCAGGTGGCAAGAATCACTTGAGGTCTTAGGAAGCCTCAATCGTCCCAACGAACCGACACCAAGTATTAAGACCTACAACACAGTTCTGGCCGCCTGCAGATGCCACTGGAGGCAGGCCTTGCATCTCTTCTCACAGCTTCCTGACGGGCTGGAGGCGGATGCCATCACCTTCGAGATGCTGGTTGCAGCAACAACAGGTCGTTGCTTGCAGCAGGCGTCCTTATTGCTGAGCTTTGCAGAAAGCAACGTTCAAAGTCTGTTGAAATCTGGCTGAAGTTCAAGATGTGTCCAGAGCAGACTTTGCAGTTGGCAGAGTTAAAATGTCCTCCATCGAGAGTATCCGACCTTTTAACGCACGGCCTTGAGAGCAAGCAATATTTGGACATTGACGACTCGCCAGAGACTCTCGGCGTGTTTTGTTCCATTTCTCTAAAGCTTCAGGGAGAGAGGTACCCAGGCATTTTCTATGGTTTCCTCTTTCTAAGGGTTTCTAAGATGCAGGGATAGTGTCATCATCAATTCGGTGGCAAATAATTTGCAACCTACAGCCTTGTTATTTTGGAATCTGTTAATTCGAGTCACCGCGATGCGGGTGATGTATGCAGCACGTTTCACAGCCAAGTAGTTGGATATCATTGCTGGATTGGCCCCCCAGAGTGGTAACTGAATGTGTTTCCAACATCCCTTTCAGATCCTTGCAGATTCTTCATTGGGCTCAAGGTATTTCAAGGTATTCCAGACCTGAAACTTGACAGTCTCTTTTTCCATTCCAGATATATCTTGGGAAAGAAATTGGAGTATCTTCACTGCAGCATCAGCTTAGAAGTGGAGGCCCAAGAACCACACAAAACGTCGCGAAGATGCGTGCTCTGTTGGAGTTTTCTGATTTCATGCTGCAAAGTGAAGAGATCGTGATTCAAACTGACTGCATTGACTTTGATGTGCAAAGCAAAATAAACCTGTACAAAGGTGAGGCAAGAGTGATGCAAACGTGAAACTTCACTTTCGTAGTAGCAATTCAATACAGACAATTGCAGATGATTGCAGATGTACGTGTAACATCATGTAAGGCATTTTTTCCAGCATTCAATATGTTTGCACACTTGCATCCTCTGAATAGCTCTCAATAAGGTGCATTGTACGCATTCCTATGGTATGCATTTTGTGCTTTTTGTGATCTTGTATACCTATGGGGAGTATAGAACCATTCGTTACACAGGACAGATAACAACAGCTGCAAGCTTGGGGAAAAGTGGAGGGCAAAATCAGATGATGACTCTATTTGCCAATCTTTCCACGTTCTTACTTTTCCGTGAAGGTCGCGTTTCTGTTTGCCCAAGCCTGTTTTCCATTCTGGCAGCAAGCCGAAAAAGACAATGAGGAACCGAAAGCGCTGAGGGTTTCAGTTTAACATTGAGCTGCAAGAAAAAAGCGAAGACTTTGGCGTTCCACTTCTTTTTATCAGGCTTAAAGTTTTTCCGGCGGTCCTGTCGCTCTGAAAAGAAAACCCCAGTGAGGAATGATCGCCTAAGTACTGAACCCCGATGCCTAAGTATCATCCTCTTCAATCCAACCCAACCCATGTTCCCTTGGGTAGTCAAACATGACTGGCTTGTAAAGTCCCCCAATTTGTTTGATTAAAGCAGGACTTTATATAGTTGATAGATTCCATTCAAGGGAGGCGAATGAACTAGGAAACAATGTATAAGTAAATTGCAAGGAAATGATAAGGACATAATAGGGAAATAGTAGGGACAAGATAGGGAAGTAATTGGGGAAGCATGTATATGAAAATGATGGGAAAACACGGAACATAATATTGGAATGAGTGGGGAAATAATAGGGAAATAATAAGGGAATTAATTGGGAAATTATAGGGGAATGAATGGGGAAATAATAGGGACGTAATTCGGAGATAATACGGAAATAACAGGGAAAACATAGGGACAATTGCAGGGAAATAACCGAAGGACGTATAGAAGGCAAATTATCGACAACATGGACAGATGAAAAAGCAGAGGTGGGAAGAGGCAGAGAAGAGAAAAGAAGAAAGAAGATCAGAGAAGAGAAAGAGTCAGAAGAGAGAAGATCAAGGTGTGCGAACAAGTAGGAAAGTCGCGAAACATTGTGTTTTCCCGATGTTTTGTGGCTTCGGAGGGTCGAGAAGCAGGCTCGCTAAAGCGGCGAGTGCGGAGCCATCTGTGGAGATGAGATATGAACAATTGCACGCCGCTGTGGCGCGAAGCACGTTTGGAAGTCAAAATGTGACAAGCACCTCACGTTCGGAGAACTTTTGGAAGTTGAAATGTCGAAAAAGTGCACGTTGAGGCGCGGAGCAAATTTCGAAGTCAAAATGGTAAAACAACACATGTTCGGATCACTTTTGGACGTTCACGACACGACAACAACAACTACGTACAGCTACAGATGCAGCTACAACTATAACTACCACTATATACACACAACTACAACTCAAACTACAAGTGCAACTACAACTGCAACTTCAAGTACAACTAGATTTACACGAAACAACATTACACTACACTACACTACACAAATTGCACTTCACTACAGCGACAACTGCAACTGCAACTACAATTACGCTACGTATACACTACACTACACCACACCACACCACACCACACTACACTACACTACACTGAAGTACAGTACACTACACTACACTACAATACACTACACTACACTAATTCCGGTACGGGCCTCGCATTTGACCCTACCCCAATGGTTTCGCATATGACCCTACCCCCATTTTGGGGTAGGGTCGAATGTGAGAAAGTAGTGTTTTTAGCTGCGAAAAGAGGGTCCCGGAGATGATGATGATCATATGATGATGATGATGATGGAGATGATGATGATGATGATGATGATGTCACACACAACTTTGTCACATACAACTTTGTCACACACAGCTCTTTCACACAATCTGTCTTCCACCATCTCCTTTACCTTTGCTGCCTTTCCCCTCCC
>Ga0126342_10021796_pt1 | contig 10646 bp, 6 predicted proteins | sample Cyp1metagenome_FD_92528 | JGI IMG/M metagenome (GOLD analysis project Ga0126342, IMG submission 92528) | Coral microbial communities from Lord Howe Island, Old Settlement Bay, Australia - Cyphastrea 1 metagenome | ecosystem: Host-associated > Invertebrates > Cnidaria > Coral ...
CTTAGACCACGCTAACTCACAGATGTACCAGAGTCATAAAACACTGCACCTGCGCAGAGAAATGAGCCTCCCACTGACGTTCATACGACCATTCCGGGACAACCCTCAGTCCTGCCCGTAATTTAACATAGCTATTGAAAATTGCCATTTACAGTTGATTTACCCATTAAAATTTGTGATTTTCCATAGTTTTTTGTATGTTTACCAGAGGGTAATAGCTCTGGCAATCTCTTGGCGATGGGGATTCTATTTCAAATGTGAAATGGGAATATTGCAAAACAACGCACATCGACTTGCGAATGAATCAACATGCGCTCCAATTCCTCCAAAGAAACAATATTCAGGATCCGCCAAATGAATACCATAGGTTGAATGTAAAATTGGGCGTCAATGAAACGAAGATTTCAGCATATGGAGATTTCAGCAACAATCATTGGCAATTTACCCTCCGGTTTAATAGTTTGCTGCTATGGAAAGTGGCTTATGTATAGATGAATTAAGTTATATTTTGTGATGATGAATTCCGTTTTAAAACATGTTTTGTGATAAGTTTTCCTTAGTTCGCTATGTTAGTCATAACATGTCATAACCTTCGGCCTTTTTCCATTCCATCACAGCCCCTCAAAGATGAACAGCATCAGGCTTGATCATGGGCAAAGGTCACTCCAGGCCATGATCAAGCTACAAAGAACGGATTAAGCCTACACTTCCAACCAAGAAATGACCAAACGAGATCAATCATCGTCGACCGTGAATGAAATAAACCATAACTGAGTACCCTGGTGTCAACCAACATTGGTTTTCCAGATCTATGTTATTTGACCCTAGGGTAATTAGGTGGGCCGTTCCCACTGCATCAGAATGGCTCTGAAAAATTGGTACTCCCAATCCAACTGACCATGTATTTAGCTTGATGTGGTACCCGAAAATTCATCTCAAATACCCAGTTTTTTCATGAGTTTGGGGTCTCTGAACAAAAATCATACCCATTTTTTGGGTCGTCTACTATTGGATTTGCCACATGAAACAAGGTTCCTTAGGAGTTGGCACATTTTCCCATCAACAAGGTTGCTCCAACCTACAATTCATTGCCAGAAGGTTGCGGAAATTGGTCCCTTTCACATTTGCATATTTTTGCAATCTCCACCCCAAACCTCGGTGATTTCGGGTGTTGGGAGCCTGAGCCACCCATCAGAATGCCATAGGTCTTTGATGCTGTGCGCTTATCATCTTTGCTGGAGCTCGTGCCGGGTTCCCCGGGGTCCGAGAAGCTCCCCATGGCGTCTCGGAGTTGGTGACACGGAACACGGTTTTCTCATGAAGTCAGGCCTCAAAAACATCAAGTTTTATGTTGCGCATGTGAAAAAAGTACACGATGTGCACCCCCCCAGTTATGTTTGTTGATTTATAATTCCCATTCACTATAGTTATAAATAGTTGTTTTGATGTTAAATGTTTCCTAAACATTCATAAACCATATAGCCTGTAAAGCTTATAAATAACTATATCGTATGACTTATATAATATCCCATATGCTCCATGTATGGAATATTTACCTACATTTACCCCACAAATGGCCCAAATGTAGGTAAATATACTATACATGGAGCATATGGGATATTATATAATATAGAAATAACTTACTCGACCCAGGTGTCTCCTTGGGACGTCGATCCATCCAACAGTGCCCCGTTTTTCCATGGGAAAAAACGTGGGTTTTTCCATGTTCAAACATAGAAAAAACACACGTGTAAAACATGGGAAAACATGGGAAAACATGGGAAAACATGGGAACATAGAAAAAACACGGGAACATGAACTATACATGTTTTTTTTTTCCTGTTGTTTCCTTTGATTACCGGAGGGTAATCATAATTTTCCCTTGAAGAAGTGCCATCAACTGGGGTAAACAAAACATTTTTCAGACACACATCTTGGTGGATCAAACACGTTCAAATGTGTACAATGATATAGTGATCTACCAGATTGCAAGCCCAAACAAAAATTGAATCGGGTCCATGATCCAAGGCTATCTCAGGCTGAAGTTTTGTTGTCGTCATCTCAGTCTATTTACCTTATCAATTTTTCATACGGTTGAATGGCATTATAATGGGATTTAATATGATTTATTGAGAAAGTAGAGCAAAATCCACTATACATCATGGAGGTTTTTATGGGATTTAAATCCAAGTATCGATTCTGGGTAAATAAGGACCTTGCTGTTCTCCCGAACCCTGGAATGATGGTTGATATATGGGGAATTATCCCAATATATTCAGGTTAGTGAATGATTTTGATTCAGATGTTTGCCCACGTTCAATCCCACACATTCAAATCACCTGATTCAAGCCTGGTTTGAGCATGTTCAACATTGTTTCACCATGTTTTATCCCAACAAAACCTCTAAATCTCTGAATCCAAACTCCATGTGCTTATGATGTGTTTCTTATGTTTTCTAATCTTTTTCCCATGGTTTTTCCCAGGTTTCCCATCATTTTTCCGCCAAGAAGAAACAAAAACACCAGTGATCTCAGGCCACTGCTGGTGTCTGCCGGTGCGCTGCGAAGCAAAGGGCAAGCGCAAAGTGAAGATGAGGCAATGAGATGGGGAGATGATGGGGATATGGATCTTGAAATTTGCTATAACAATGTGATACATATATATATATACGTATAGACATAATATATATATGTATATAATATGTATATATATATATGTATATACATACATACATACATATATACATATCTATATATACATAGAGTGTACCTTTATACGTATATATATATATATATATCATATATATATATGTTATACATGTTATATGAGTGGGGTTTTAGCCCTTCCAACTTTGGGACGATCAAAGGTGGCGGCGGCCGGAAAATCCATCCTGGGTTGGCTGTCACGTGCAGGCGCGGCGGCAAAATGGCCTGAATCTACGAAAATCATGGGAAAATCATGGGAAAATCATAGGAAGATCATGGGAAATATGGAAAATCATAGGAAAATCATGGGAAAATCATGGGAAATATGGAAAATCATAGGAAAATCGTGGGGAAATGATGGGAAATCTATGATAAATGGAGGTATATAATGGTTTCTTGCTGGGAAAAGGATGGAACTAAGTACTAAGTGGCTGATAATCCAAATGATAACTGGACTAAGTCTACTTACCCTACTTATAACTGGGCTTATAAGGTTACCCTCTGGTGATTGAATGTGTCAGATTGGAACATCTGAAAAAAAGAATGGTAAATCATCATGTTGATCATCGAACTCAATGGGCCATGGCTTCCATGGCTTTCATGGGAATGGGGTGTTCATGGGAACATGACTGGAATATCTAACCGACTGATACGCCAATGTGTGTCTGAAAATAGGGGGATTCAACCCCCCATAAAACTGACCTTCAAAGAATAGGGAACATTGATTTTCTTGTTTAATGCATTGTGGGGTAGCCTATTCTTGGACCTGTGCGCCATAAGTGCTGGGTTTTGTTCATGTCACGGCAAGGTGGCTCCAACCCATTATAGCTAAATGATAGCTACTTTGGAGCTGGAAATTTCAACCCTGTCAGTTGCTTCAATTTGTCCGATTTGTGTTTTTCTTTTAAATCCGTTATGTTCTCATAAACGAGGCTGGTCATTTTGCTGCATTTCATAGTGAAGCATCAAACTGTTCCAATACTTCATTGCATCAACTTCTATATCGTAAATGAAAACTTGTCCCATATATTTACCAACATTTGCCCCAAAAAAACCAGTTATGCAAGTAAATATACCAGCACCATGGAGCATATGGGTATTGGAACACCATTTACATCAATGATAAAATATGGTAATGTGCCTGGTCTTATACATGGTTGAATATTACCATACTAATTAGAATATTTCCATGTTTAGGTATGTATATATATATATATATATGTATATATATATATATGTATGTATGTATATATATATATGTATATGTATAAACACACACATATATATATATATATGTATGCGTATATATATATAACCATATATGTCGTAAAGGGCCTTAACTGCACCTGATACTGTGACGGACTAGATTGGTCCATCCATTTTCATAAGGAAAGGTACCCATTCTGTTTGGATTCCCAATATGAGATGAATGAATATAACTATAAGCATCTATAAGCCATATATATATATACACCCTGTCTAGTCTTGACCATGGCAGATGTAGTCATGTAGTATTTGAATATCGTTCAACATCATTTTCCCTCCAGAGTACTGACCGTGGCCATTTGCGGGTCGCATATGGGGTTTTCCATAGTAAGGGGGGGTACCCCAATAGCTGGATGGTTTATAATGGAAAATCCATCTGTAAATGGACGATTTAGGGGTACCCCTACTTCAGGAAACCTCCATATGAATCATTCTGGAGTATACAGATAGAATTTTCTGAGTTTTTTGAATTTCTGATGATTTTCTGTCCTTATTCGATATGATAACTGCTTGAATATGGGTGCACTACTTGGATGTGAATCCCAAAAGCAATTGGATTCGTGCCATATAGCTGGGGTTGATCCCATTTATAGCTGCATTAAAGCCTATAGCCATATACCAGCCCACTTACGAACTGGTATGCACATCCCCAATCCACCCTGTACAAAATTAAATCAATCTATAGAATTCATATACCAGTAGTACCGCACAAGACGGTGGCGGAAGTTTCAAAGATAGGAGACTATATACTATAGGAGAGGTACGTTGTTGTGATGCATGGATGGCAGAGCGAATCTACTGATGGACCGAAAGGTGGTTGGAGTTGTGTTTTTTGGAGTGGTTGCAATGGTTGCAGTGGTCACCTCACACACAACTGCTGGATGTAGTTTGGTGTAGTGCAGTTGTAGTTGTAGTGGTAGTGTAGTATAGTGGAGTTGTAGTTGTACTGTACTGAAATTAGTGTCGTGTAGTTGTAGTTGCAGTTGCAGTTGTGGTGAGGTGAAATTAGTGTAATGTAGTGTAGTTTAGTGTACTGTAGTGTTGTGTACTGTGGTGTAGTGTAGTGTAGTATAGAGTAGTGTAGTCTAGTGTAGTGTAGTGTGAAGTAGTGAAGCTGTAGTTGTAGCTGTAGTTGTAGCTGTAGTTGTAGCTGTAGTTGTAGTTGTGTTGTAGCGCAGTGTAATAGCGTAGTGTAGTGTAGTGTGACGTAATGTAGTTGTAGTTGCAGTTGTAATGCAGTGCCGAAACATTATATAGTGTATTGTAGTGCGGTGTGATGTAGTGTAGTTGTAGTTGTAGTTTTAGTGTGGCGTATTGTAGTGTAATTAGTGTAGTGTAGTGTAGTGTAGTGTAATGTATCGCAGTTGACATTGTAGCTGTAGCAGCAGCGGCAGCAGTAGTAGTAGCATCTGTAGCAGCAGCAGCAGCAGCAGTAGTAGTAGTAGCAGCAGTGGTAGTGGTAGTAGTAGTAGTAGTAGTAGTAGTAGTAGCTGTTGTTGTTCTAAATAAGTAGTGTAGTATAATTAGTGTAGTGTAATGGGTTTGTATTAGTGTAGTGTAATTATAGCGTAGTGTAAGTTGTGTAGTGTAAGTTGTGTAGTGTAAGTAGTGTAGTGTAATTAGCAGTAGTAGTATTATTATTATTAGTAGTAGTAGTACCAGCAACAGCAGTGTTAGTGGTAGTGGTAGTGGTGGTGGTGGATAGTGGTAGTGGCAGTGGCAGTGGTAGTGGTGGCGGTGGTGGTAGTGGTAGCCGTAGCCGTAGCCGTAGCCGTAGTCGTAGTCGTAGTCGTAGTCGCAGTCGTAGTAGTCGTAGTAGTCGTAGTAGTCGTAGTAGTCGTAGTAGTCGTAGTAGTCGTAGTAGTCGTAGTAGTCGTAGTAGTAGTAGTAGTTAGTTGTTGGTTGTTGTTGTTGTTGTTGTAGTACTTGTAGTACTTGTAGTTATAGTAGTAGTATTATTATTATTAGTAGTAGTAGTAATAGTAGTAGTAGTAGTAGTGTACTGTAATATAATATAGTGGTAGTGGTACTGGTAAGTGTAGTTGTGCTTGTAGTTGTCTATCTATCTATCTGCCTATCTGCAACCTTGAAAACGAAGCTATTCTGCGCGACTTCCTCAATTTTTAAACTTGATAGCAATTCTGCGCGGCTTCCTCAATTTTTGCACTTGACAACGTCAAAAAGGAAGCAATTCTGTGAGACTTCCTTCAAAAATGGAAAGTTGAGTGCAGAGCTGTGACGGCCTCGTGCCAATGCGTTTTGAGATTTTTCCACTCCATCTGTCTAAAGTGCTGCGCCTGCGACCAAAAAGTGATGCCAGGTCATACGAAGTGCTGCACCTGTCACGCAAATCACCATAGCAAACCTGAAGATCTAACGCTCCAAAATGCAACCCGTCTCAGGAAATCAGCGCCATGACCTCCTAACATCTCTGATGAACATGTCTCTTGTAGCGAAATACATCTTTCCAGATCCTCTTCAAATGTCCCATGCCTGCCATCGTTTTTGGAAATGCTACCAAACCCTCACGTTTTGCTCACTTTTGACAAGGTGCACAGACCCTTGCGCCTGCCACGCGAAACGGCATCTGAACGTCCAAAAGTGATCCGAACCTGTCAGTTTTTTTACACTTTTGACTTCGAAATGTGCTTCGCGCCACAACCGCGTGCACTTTTTCAACATCTCAACTTCCAAAAATGGTCCAAAAATGGTGTGGTTTCTACATTTTGACTTGGAAATGTGCCTTGCGCCATAGCCGCATGCACTTTTTCAACATCTCAACTTCCAAAAGTGGTCCGAGAATGGTGTGGTTTGTACATTTTGACTTGGAAATGTGCTTCGCGCCACAACCGCGTGCACTTTTTCAACATCTCAACTTCCAAAACTGGTCCGAGAATGGTGTGGTTTCTACATTTTTACTTCGAAATGTGCGTCGCACCACAAGGGCGTGCAATTTTTCATCTCTCATGTGGCTAGATGGCTCCGCACCCGCCGCTTTAGCCAGCCTACTTTTCGACCCTCCGGAGCCACAAATCAGTGGAAAACGCAGTGAACCGCGACTTTGCTACCTTTTCGCGCACCTGCGTCTTCTTTCTTCTGATAAACTTCCTTTGATGAAGCGGTATGAACAAGTATGATCAGATCCATTCACATTATTCACCACCCGAGGCGGTTCCTTCCTGGTGTGCTCTGCAGTCTACCAGTGTGAAGCCAGGAAGATGGGGGCCAGAATGGGCATCAACGGCAAATTGGATGATTTTCCCGTGTTTTTTCCATTATAGCATATCCCATATGCTCCATGTATGGTATATTTACTTTCATTTGGGCGATTTTTTGGGCAAATGTTGGTAAATATTCCATACGTGGAGCATATGGGTATTGGACTGGAACACCATTTATATATATGATGTTCCATTGCAATCTTTGATTACCGGAGGATAATATAATGTAATAGCATGCTATGCTTATAGTTTACCATCAGCATTGTTGGGATTCAGGGGTCTATTTTGAAACAACACCATTTGATGTCAATGTGTTCATAAAACGAATACAAACCGTCGTGGTTTGCTGATTTTTGTTGGTCAAACAATCCCCCAAATCTGGTTTAAACTTGGTGAAAAAAATGCTGACACATCATCTATATGTGCTATCTAAGCCGCAGGATGTTCCTGAAGTTCATGGAGCAGGAGAGAAAGGGGTTCGGGCCTGGCTGGCGGAAGGGGATCCAAGAACTTAAATAAAAAAGAGTGAGTCAAAGTTATGAATATCATGGTTTAGTGATGTTAAATGGGGATGCCCAACCTATATTTTTTTTTTGGGGGGGGGTCTCATTGAAAAACAAGTAGTGACAAAACTTGTTATAAGAGACCCCTTCCAAAGACAACCCATGTGGGCATAAAATCTGAAGATATAGGATATGGGGAAATATAAGATAATCATGCGGGATATAATCGGATTACCATCATGGTTTGATATCACAGGATGATAATATTGATGATAATTGGGGTTTAGTATAGTTATCATAATTATATATTTATATACACATATACATTTATATATATATATATATACATATATACATATATACATATATACATATATAAATATATACATATATATATATATTTACATATACATATATACCTATATAATCCCTCCCTCCTAATACTAAACGTCCCCCAAATAGTAAAAGCAGGCGTCCATTTCCAATTTCAGAAAATTTCAGATTGGCCAATTTGATTTTTCATTGATCCCCGTTCGAAAACAATTTAAAAATCAACCTACCATTTCTGGGTTTTCCCCCCTAATACTAAAAACTAGTTCACCCCGGGGTGTTTATTATTAGGGTCCGTCCGATTTTTTTTTAGATTTTTTATTAAGGTTTGTAATTTAGTATTAGGGGGAAGTTTCGAAATCCAATTTTTGGCACTATTTTAATCGCGTTATATAAAGAAATTCAATTGATTTTGAGATCGGAAAAAAATAGTTTTTATTATTAAGGGTTTTGATATTAGGGGGAAGCTTTGAAATCCAATTTTTGGCAAGATTTTAAGTGCGTTATATAAAGAAATTTGATTGATTTTGAGATCGGAAAACATAGTTTTTATTATTCAGGGTTGAATTTAATTAATAGGGTTCCCTAATAATAAATACCCCCTAATACTAAAAACTGCCTTCCGTGTTTAGTAATAGGGGGGGCGTTTAGTATTAGGAGGAAGGGGTTACATACATTATGGTTAACTTGCATTCCAACATTTGTCTGTTTTCTTTTGGATATTGTACCAAACATTTTATGGGACATCAAACAGAAAATATGGCATTGACAGCCAACAGCAATGATAGCAGCAGGGTGATTGTTGGCAGATGCTGATTGGAGGTCACTAGCCTTGCTGGTTTGTTGTTTTTACACAGACTGAACAAAAAGAAAATTGTCCGATACTTTTTGTGAGGTACCTGCTGTTAGTCAAAAATACAAAGCCGTGGCTATCATCATGTAACAACAACACCAGGGGGGCCTGAAACAAAACAATTTATTGCGGATTGTGAAACATAGTCCGTGAACTGGGAATCCCGTTCTTTACCAACCAGTATAAACGGGTTTTCCTGCTATCCAAAGTACCAACCCTTTTTATCCAATGGAATGCATGAATCGGGTTTTAAAAACACTGCCCTTAAGTGGATGGTCAGAACCAACTCACGTGAATCACTGACTCAAGCTGAAATCAATTGAAATCACTTGGGATTTGATTCAGAGTAAACAGTGCTCATATTCCCCCATATGAGCAATTAAAGTGCTTATACTAGGAAAACATCATGGTGTATATATGTATATTTCTCTATATATATACATATATATACATAAATAAATATATATATATATACATATATATATATATATATATAAATATATATATATATAAATATTTACATACATATATATATATACATGTAAATATAAATATAAATAAAAATAAATAAATAAATATATATATATTTGTTACTTTCAGTTTACCCCCCTTGCGAAGTTGATTCTGGTGAACCCTCTGGTGTCATCAACCATGGCTGGAAAATCCCCCCCGAAACATTCGATGATGTTCCCAGCGAACTACACCTCCATGGATAGGCCACGGGGCTTTCCCAGCCAGCCACGTTTGATGACACCAGAGGGCAATCTACGGTATATCCATTTAAATCCCATCATTGTTCCATATCATCCCAGTATCATCCCATTATCATCCCATTATCATCCCAGTATCATCCCATTATCATCCCATTATCATCCCATTATCATCCCTATCAAACCATGCACAACTATAGAAACACCATATCTATGAAACCATATCTATAAAACCATCTAAAACTCTACAAAACGAATGGCCACTTCAGGTACGTAAATCGGAGTACCTACCATATATAAGGCCTATGTAAGGGCTATGTAAAGGGATATACACCCAAAATATGGCCAAACATATGGTACACCAGATGGTTTGGAACATTTTTTATTTTCCCCAATAGTTGGGAATAATAATCCCAACTGACTAATATTTTTCAGAGGGGTTGAAACCACCAACCAGCCATTGATAAAACCAGATCTTTAATGGATTAGCCCATGAAATTTCATCACCGGAGGCGAACAACATGGGGCTGTCACAGCTCCGCCCTGCCAGCCTCTCCAAGGCGTTTTTTTCCGCGTTTTTGGGTGACCTCTACCGGGGAAAGCCATGGAGAAATCCGATCCGAAAACATGAGAAAAATGCAAAAAAAATCAAGAGGGAAACTTTAGATTTCTATGTAGCGTAGCAGGACGTATGCATGGAAGTCCAAGAGAACGTCCAGTAGCGTAGCATGACGTATGCGTGGAAGTCCAAGAGAACTTCCATAGCATGACGTACGCGTGGAGGTCCAAGACAACGTCCAGTAGTGTAGCATGGCGTATTCGTGGAAGTCCAAGAGAACTTCCAGTAGTGCAGCATGACGTACGCGTGGAAGTCCCAAGACAACGTCCAGTAGTGTAGCATGACATATGCGTGGAAGTCCAAGAGAACGTCCAGTAGTGTAGCATGACGTATGCGTGGAAGTCCAAGACGACTTCCAGTAGCGTATAGCATGACGTATGCGTGGAAGTCCAAGAGAACGTCCAGTAGCACGGCATGACGTATGCGTGGAAGTCCAAGA
>Ga0126342_10021797_pt1 | contig 10646 bp, 12 predicted proteins | sample Cyp1metagenome_FD_92528 | JGI IMG/M metagenome (GOLD analysis project Ga0126342, IMG submission 92528) | Coral microbial communities from Lord Howe Island, Old Settlement Bay, Australia - Cyphastrea 1 metagenome | ecosystem: Host-associated > Invertebrates > Cnidaria > Coral ...
ATATCATCATATAGCATCATACGGCATCATATAGCATCATATAGCATCATATAGCATCATATAGCATCATATAGCATCGTATAGCATCATATAACATCATATAGCATCATATAGCATCATATAGCATCATATAACATCATATAGCATCATAAAGCATCATATAGCATCATATAGCATCATATAGCATCATATCGCATCATATAGCAAGATATAGCACAATCTGGTACAATGCAATCCAATATGTTTCAAACCTCCATGTTGGAGGATCTAAAGTGAATGGCAAAGTCTTGCTGGCCCTCTCTCTCCGTTTCATTTTGGTGACGAAATGATGTCTATAGTGACGAAAATATTACAAAACATTGGTTTCACTTGAGGTCACGACAGGCAAGGTTTGCCTCCACACTTAGCATGTTGTTTCACCTCAAAGGTCATCTTCAAAGGTCATCTATGATGCTGAAATCCATTGAAATCCCCCCATGATCCCACAACATGACCCCACAACATGAGTAGTTAGCAAGGTAATGAACATGAAAAGGCTTGAATCTGTACGAGTTTCAAGCCAGCATACAATTTGACCCTGAAGTTTCAAAAGCCAAAGAGGGCAGCACACGCCGGTGTCTTCTCATCTGCCCATCACACCTCAAAGGGACTTTTGATGTCTTGAGCCATGCAGGATGCAGGAACTTATTCTGTAGTGGCTCATTTTTGTGGAATAAAGTGTGCAGTATCTGTTGCCAAAAGAATCTAAGCCTCGCACTGGTCACAACTGCCCCAATCAGCCCACCTGGAAAAAGCCAACAAACACATGGATGTAAATGTAGTGTACTCTGTGCAAAGAGAAATAGCCAGCAGCAAAGGCACAAAACAAAGGCGGTTAATTAATTTTTTCTTTCCAATGACTTTGAAGCTACTCTATAAATCTAGTTAACTTTTCTTTGCATTCAAAAACTGTCATTTTATATCAAGGCATTGCTACATTGGGCGGTTCCATTTAAGCTCGCAGCTCAGACCATTCGCAGTCTGTAGGAGTGCACCTGAAAGACTCTTGGTTAATGCCGTAAAATGTCGTAAATGGATTCAGCAGCCCAATCACACATGACCGTCACATGACCCCAAAGTCATCTACTTTCTTCTCAGGATGTGATCGGTCCAACCAGTCTTCTGTGAATATTCAGCTTGTGAATGGTGCCGGTTCTACTCTGGGTGAGGGACTCTTAAGTGTTCATTCAGTTGGATATTCTTATCAAATGGAATCAAATGGCTGGTCTCAAGGTGCTTAGTATGAAACCGTTCAAACACAAGTTTCTTAAAGCCATTTAGATGCTCCGTGGGCTCACCAAGATCAGAAACAAACAAATGCATACAAATGAAATTAAATTAAATGATCAGAAACAAACATGATCAAACATGGATGATTTTGGTCACCTCGAGTGTGCTACACATTGATAGCAGATGTTTATTCTCAAATGTTCTGGTTGCAGTTTGCTTCGCGTTGCCTTGCTGAGTCTCCCTGAGCTCAGCACTCACCACACTCCCCTGAGGTACATGGGGCCACTTGTGCTAAGTGGCCATCGCAGGGCCTGCCAAAGTGTCATAAGCAATGACGTTTCCTGCAACATACTGCTATAATAATGAGCCCTATAAGCCCTAAATTCATTAAGAACAACAAATAACAACATCATTGTGCAGTAACCACAGTATATATCATTGTACAATTGATATACTGCATGTATCTCTGTAGTATAGTATGTATATATATAAGTATATATATATATCATAAAGAGCGGTACAATGGTTCTCAGGCCTTTCAGATTTCAAGCCAACAATATGCTTATCTTTCAGTACGACTGGCTGCTCACCTGCCACCATGACGTCCTGGTTGCTTCACGGTTCGAGTTCGTACCTGCATAGGATAGCACGGGCGAACTGCAAGGATTGGTTTGCCTCTATGATCTCTATGTGTTTGGGGTGCTTCTTGCTTCTTGGTTCGGAAAATCTTTGCTACACCACTCAGAATCAAGTCTTCCCGAGCATCAACAGGCACACCAGCCACTATCACCCGAGCATGAGCACATGCAGTCCACAAGTGGCAAAGGGCACCATCTGCCCAGTTCCACATGGTCGATCGCAGTCGCCCCAACCTCAGCTGCAACATGCTGCAACTTTGCAGACAAAGACAGTGTTTGCTAAGAGAACCGAAACTATCCATCGCTATCCATGTCAACATGGAACTCAGATGAACTAAGATGAACTATGCACAATGCAAGGCAGTCAACTCTCCAACCCCACAATGCAGTCAGTTCAATTTCCAAAAATCATAGCAATCAGAACCAGACTGGTCCACTCGCTGAGCTTGCAATCATAGTCGTTCTCGTCGTCTTTCCATTTGCCCGCATGCGGACAGCCTTCATCCTGTTGGCTGGCACCATGGAAAGTACGCGTTCCAATGCAGCTAAGAAATTCCATATGCTACCTCACTGAAGTTAGCGAAGAATGACACCACTTTCTGTTGACTTGGAAAACAGCATGGTAACAGCATGGCAACACGGTAACATTTTCCATTCCCTGCTTCAGGCGCAGACCTCTGCGCAAGGATTGGATTCCCGCAGGGAGCCAGTGCAAAAGCTGCCGGATCCCCGACCATGATGCACAATCTTTCGGCTGCGCCTTGATGGGGAACAGTTTCATACAGATTGTACATGCTTTTATGCAATACAGTGGCAATACATGTGAATCCAACGAGGTGAGAAATAGCAAGAATCATGAATCCCGTCTGTCACTATTGTGGTGCAGTATGAGCACCCTTATTTTTCAATTAGACTGCAGACTTCAGACTGCAAACAACAAAAAGTATCACACAATCACACAATATCACACATATATAACATCTTAGAACACAACTGAAATCTGGTACGACTGCATAGGCCCCGTGCTCACGCACTCCGAAGCAACGGTCTGTGCAGGGCTGCCAATCCATCCAGTCACCGAACCTGCACTGGTTCTGAACATGTGCTTCACTTTTCCTAGCTTTCCTTGAACCCCTTGGATCCATTTGGATCCTCTCACATGTTACACACATGTTGACTCCTGTGCACCAAAGGCCATTTGTTAAGTAGTCAAAAGATATCAAAAGTAACCAAAGAAAAACTTTTCCCGGTCGTTCTACAGTATGCGTTCTTCTGTTCTCATAGCTGAAGCAAACGCACCCTCTGCGGGTGATGCGTGCGTGTCTTTGTCTCTATCTTTATCTCTGTTTGCAAACCTGCGAGAAAAAAGATCCCAAATGCACACAGCCTAGATGATCTAGATGTACATGTTTATCATTGTTTATCGAGGAAGAGACAAACAAAAGAAGGGCCATCATCGAAGGCCATCATCAATTTGCTAAGCGTGCAAATTTGGGCAGCAAAAACATCTCACATTTCTGCATTTTCCTGCTGTGGAACTGCCTGCAGTCTTGATCCGGACGGCATTCCACAGCCCAATTGCATCCTCGATGCTCAACTGCAAAACCTTGGAAAAAAATTGACTGCGAAATGGAGCACTGAACTTCCATCCACTGACGTCGTATCAAAACATCTTTGTACCGTTGGAACATGTTGGAACCATCCTCATGCTCATCATCTTCGAACGAAACATACGAAATCATGAGTCTGTTGTAACATGTTGTAACCATGGTTATTCTAAAAGCTAAAAAAACAATCACCAAGGAAATCCAAGGAACCTAGGGGAGGATGGCCACACTCGTTGGCCTCCTTGTGGATGGATCGGGAGCCTCTATGCAGCACATTGCATCACAATATACTGCAATGTGTCGAGGAAGGGATTGCTGCAACAATCGCTGTTTGATCTGTTTGCAAATTTTGCAATAATGATACATGATGCTAGGTCATGCTAGGTCTGTATGGAGCATCCACAATGGAAATGCTTACTGTTTCTTGCACAGAGGCAAGGATTGGAAACAGCAAAAACGCACCAAACAAAGTCAACATATCCACAAAGAACTCCAATTGCAAGGCCCAAAGAGGATGTGGACAGACCTTGCTATGTCCAACCAGCTCCTACCTGGTCCTACTTGTCTGCTTGTAGCAGTGTTCTACTCTTTCCATCTCTTTCCAACTGTTGCTCATTGCCAAACTGTAGCGAGTTCTCAAACTGGGGGGCCAAGCGCCATGTGACACCCCCATGACAGGTGGATGAGCAAGACCTTCAGAAGTTGTGTCTCACTGCAGAGCAATGATCTCACCAAACGAATCACGAGTCATAGTGATAGTATGTCATAGTCCAATGCGTTTGTTTATGTATGGCAATGAGCAGATTGTTGCACTTCTACGGAAGCTCCAACCAGATTCTATAATACTATAACGCAAGATGGCGACTGTGCACAGCACTCAGAATCTTGAAACTCTGGCTTGCTCAAGTAGTGAACCAGGCACAAAAATTAGTCCACGGCAAAGAACTTCTAAAGAGCATACTTATCTTCCCAGATCTTCGCAACCTGTCTCCAAAATTTAGCTCTGCAGCTATGCGCATCTTCTGAGGCGTCGCACTCCCACTCTGTCCAGCCACCCCACTTTCCGTCAATGCAAGCAGAATCAAGGCAATGCCTGAGTTCCAACGTGAAATGTCAGAGAAATCTTGTGACTTGGGCGGGGCTCTGGTTTTACCGCGCTCTACTGTCAAATCTTTTGTCAGCCTATATAAGCTGCGTGAGCTCTGCAGGTAGCACGGGTAGCTGTGAAACGAATTCAGAACCAAACCTACAGCATATGATATGCAACACTGACACACCTCCTAGGATCCTCTTACTTAAGTTGAGACAGAAGTACGAAAACTACCCCCCCTTGTCTGTAGTCGAAACATGCCGTGGCGAAGCTTTGTTTGCTGCCAAGTTCTGCTCACAATCATGAGATCATGTATTGGTTCACGACATCACGACTGCAAACGCTGATACACTTGACATCTGTGACATCTGAGCACCCTTCTGGGACCAAAATTATTATCCTCCGAAGCAATGGGTTGGCATTCGACCAGGTTTCCTCACTGCGTGTTGCAAGGTTCGGTCTCGACCTCGCAGCAGTTCGAAGCTTTTGGACTAAGAAGCAAACATCTCATGTGATCCTTGAAGGAATTGGTGGGTCAGGGCCTTTATAGGAACATGTCACTTGGTGAGGCTCAGATCCGAATGGATCTTATAACTCTAACATCAGTCCCACATATGGCGAGGCACCACATCTGTCAGTCCTTGCTTGTTGGGTTCTGATTACAGGCTCAGTCCACTGCCGTCCCTTTTTTTTGTGAGTGAATACAGCAATGGAAGCAAAACATATTATTCCTAAGGACCAAATAGTGCGACATCAAAACTTATGAAAAACCAACTTCTCTCCACTGACTCACTGAGTCCATTGTGCTAAATATTGCTAAATCATCTTGAATTGATCGAAGTGATGAAAGAAACATTTGTACTCCAGGCTCCCTATGGAACATCTCGATTAAACAAATATCTGAAAAACAACAGTGTTGTGCCATGCTGAATTGTTGTGCTATGTTGTGCTTGTCCATTCTGACAGACTAGCTTCCAGATCAATCATTACAGGATGGTGTCAAAATAACATGACTTTTGGGGATGAGGAATGTTCATTCTGTAGGAGCATACAGGGATTTCAAGCAGAGTGTAAGATGCTGCTCAATGACGAGCAAACCCCAAATATCTTGCCTTGCCTTGTCATATGGATGGCAAAGGTCACCTCCATTTCGAGGGACCTCAGAATTCAAATCAAGCCCCTTTGGTTTTGGAAAATCAACACCCAATGTACAACTTAAATATAGAGCATTATAGACTATAGACAGAGCATTCTCATGCTGTGTTGTAATTGATACATCTCTCATATCTTTTACAGTAATATCTTCCCAATTACAATTGGATGATTTGGTTTCGATGAATCAACTGTACAAAATCACAAACGTGTTCCTTAACCCTTCCTTTGGTCAGTGCATCTGAGGTTTGCCACTTTGGCAATCCGTCGCTCTCGCGTCCTTAGCAAAAGCTGCCATTCCAGTGTTGCGGGCATGGAACTCCGGAATGATGCCATTCTTGGGTTTCAGTTGGTTTGAACATGTTTGACCTACGGGTACAAAAGAAACACAGAGCTGGAATTTCTATGAATTTCTGTCTGGTTCACATTTTTATCATTTTTGCTATTTTGTTTTGAACGTGGCTCACTCACTTGCTACATCTTGCTACTTGTTGTTGAGAGTCCCTCACCCAATATACCCAATCCCATGTTATCTTTTTGCAAAGGGCTCTCAGAATTCAAGAGTGTCATGCGAGGCCAACCAGTCATCCCGCTACTAAGTCATCATTCAAATCATTCAACTTACTGCAAATCAAAATAATCAAATAAAACAATACAAAACATTCAAGCGATTTCAATTCCAGGTTTGGGGTCTAGTCTGCCTTCAATCTCACTGCAATCCACATGTACAACATGATGAGCGGCATTCGGCGACCATGAGTCAGGCCCATGTGTAGTGAGCCGACTTGATTTCATCAGTTTGGGCCATCGGGCTTTTGACCACCACCGCAGTACCGATCGCAGCTAGTCCATTGAGTCCTTGGAAGTCTGCTGATAGTAGTATGATTCAATGGTGCATTTTATAGCAACATGCTTTGTTTTAAGCGGGGTTCGTGCATGCTGCTAGATTTACCTAAATTTACAGTACTTCCTTCAACCAGTCAGACTGACCCTTGCCAATGCACGAAAGACATGATGCCGAGGATGACATTGCAGTTGCTCTGGGGCACTGGCCACTCACCCCACACGCAACCCTGTGGCTCATCTCCACATTCCTTCCCAGCACCGCATGATTCAATGATTTCTGAAGGAAGGACAGCTTTGCAAACGCTCAGATTCACGTGCGCATGTCACAAGGTTCGCTTGCCAGATTCCCAATGGGAGATAAGTGCTGGGTCGTTAGTCGTTTGCTTCTCTCCACTGCTCCCGGGAGATAAACCATGAATTACGACTTCGAGAGGACTCTCCTGATTGAAAACCTGAAAACCATGTGTCTTATAGTTCATTGTGAGACTACAAACACTCAACAGATCTCAACAGAGCCTTGTTCTCACCAAATTTTGTTGCCTTAAATTTTGAATCCATTTGAATCAAAGATGTCCCAAATCCAGAGAACTACCAGACTTCCAGACCGCACCTCTCGGATGCAATATGCGGTCTCTTGCAAAGGGCCGTAGAAGCCAACGCCACCATACTGCAACCAGCAAATTCTAAATCGATTTGGAGCAAATGCCGTTCCTTTTTTTCATAATTAAAACGCTAATCAAACCTAGCCCATCTTGGTCTCAAAAGAGCCTCTGGACTGAAAAACGTGAGGACCATGGCAACAACCAGCAATGTCGTATATGTGCAGTAGTAGCCCCCATCTTGTTACAGTTCAAGATATGGAAACAATTAGTATTGTACATATATGCACACACACACATATATATATACATGCACATATATACACATATACATATACATATACATATACATATAATATACATATACATATACATATACATATATATATACATATACATATACATATACACATACATATACATATACATATACATATACATTATATATATACATAAATACATGTATACATATACATATACACACATAATATATATATATATATATATATATATATATATATTATATACATATATACAATTATATATATACATATAATTAATATATATATATATATATACACCTATATATACCTATATACAAATATATGTATGTATATATACAAATCAATGTATGTATATATACGCAATGTATGTATATATGTATATGCAAACATACACAACAGACATGACATGCTGACCTGTGTGCGGGCCATGACAAATGAGTGTCTCAACACTGACATTACACTGACCAAATCTTGTCAACTTCACTGGCCTGCACACCGCGAGTGATGACACGCGTCCTGAACTGCTGGCCTGTACCTGAGCAAAGTGGATTCGCAAGGAGAACTTTTTGCTTTGCATCTGCGCCAGAAAGGGAAGTCATGCAGTCTTTGAGAACAAGGAAAAAGCAAACACATGAACAAAATGGCAAAGCCCGTCTACAATGTGTGTGTGTGCGTGTGTGTGGGGGGTCCTACCATGTATGCTCACCCACGTGGTCACCATGCTGGTAACTTAAAGGTATGTCATTTGCCTATCAGAGTTTGGCGAAACTGGGTCCAGCAATGAATCACTTTCCCTACTTGACAAGCCAGGGTAAAAAGTTATTGGTTCGCTGTACCCGAGAATTGGAATCAGTGATTGTATATATATATATAACTATAATTAACATTAATTAACTATATAACACACCTATTTTAACACTTGGACAATTTTAGTTTCAACTTTTAACCGGAAAAAGAATCAAACAATAAAAAAAGAAAAATAACACTTTTTGCGGCCTACATGGACCAGTTGCCATGCACTTCTTTTGGTCGCAACATGTCGCAACGATGGACTGGTGCACGTATCCTGTCACTCAACATCTGACTTCTAGATTTCTTTGAGACACTGCGGTGATTTTGCAGCTCAGGCCCCAAACCACAATCGGTGTCACAAGCACTCCAAGAACTCCACGCAGACACCTCAGCTGAGCGGTAACCGGTAAACATGTTGGGCAGTTCTTGTGATCCAAGGCGAATCAACCGTATTCAATGCTGTTCAACCCAAGACTCTGCAATGGTGTCTACATATGTTTCCACATGTTTCCACAGTATGAACCTCGAAGCGAGCGGGCCTTTCGGACCATGCAAGCCAAAATGGTTGAACAATGAGAGCACTTCCAAGCCCACAGGTCCGCACTTGTGCATCCTCGATGTTGCAGGGGTTGTCGTTACAGCCTCAACACAGCAAGACGAGATCTGACAAGTGATGAAATGATATGAACTGCATTTAACATCACTTAACTTATCACATGACAAACTGCGAGTGACAAAGAGGAATGGCAAGTGTCCATAAGTGTCCCATGAGGCGCTCAGGAAGAGCAAAGAGTTCTCCCAAAGGACAGCTGAAAGATGCTGAAAGATGCTGAAAGATCTTCGGCGCGTTTGGTCTCTTTATGTCTCTTTTGTCCGAGCGCCCTGGCCAGTAGTCTGGATCAAATCTGTCCCACATGGTTTGCCTCGTTCAAGCTCACAGCTGTAACATGCTGTAGCATGGCAACGCCTAGGAAGCTCTGTTTATGTCCCAGAATTGCAGTGTCTCAAAGTGGCCTTGTTGCAAATGCAAAGTTGGAGTGTATGTCTGTACAAACAACAAAGAGCTGTGGAATGTTGGCGCCAACTCTTCCCAAAAGAACAGCAGATCGGGAAACATGGGAACACGGTACCCATCATTGAAACCCAAAGATGCACGCTCCACACAGTCAGCATGCAACAACTAATTGTGTGTATATATACTGCACATATATACATATGTATACATATAATAACATTTATGTACACATATGTACACATATATGTATATATTATATGTATATATTAATGATATATAGTAAAATGATGTAACATGATGTATTGGTTCCACAGAAATGTAAGCACTTCGTTCAGGCAAGGTGGACCATTTTTTCTAGAGTGTCCATGCCGTTGTTGCCTGGCCTCCAAATCTGGGATTTCGAGTCACCTGAACCAGACAAAAAAAACTCTCCAAACAGAAACAATGCTTTTTTTGCTTCCATGTCATACAATGTCATACAGTTGCTTCTCTTTTGATCTCTTTTGCTGAGAATTGAATTGTTGGGCCATCTCAGTTACAATTTTCACTAGATTTTTTTTGATTCTTTTTGTGGAATCGGTTGCCTGACGATGACGAGTACTTTGGCCACCGCCGCAGGTTCTGGTACATCGATCCCAATGCCTCAGATGGTGAGCGTCTGTTTGTTTCATCTTCTTTCAAACTTTCTTGCAAGTCTTGAACTTGAGCGGATAAAGCATCGGACAAACGTCATCATGCACTGAAAGAACATGCTGTAATTATATGAGCACAAACAATTGCGACAATGCACATACCCGGTGGGGAAAGGTTGTCGGGAGAATACAAATGCTATGCACCAAACGAGTGTCATTTCAGATTTCAACTTGGGTAGGTTCATAAATTCACAGCTGAGTTCGGTACGTCCACGGTGACATGCGGCAATCCACGGCCTGTGGCAATTTTCGCTGCTCGTCTCCGGTATCTGTAGCATTTTGAAGTGTGGCGTGCCCATGCGTGCACAGGATCAAACGTGAAGAAACTTCGCAAACTGCCCTGCAGACCTTTTGTGTAAGTACGCTAGAATCAGAACTGGACAAGAGGGAACTACGAGTACGAATAACTGTGGCTGAACTGCCGGCCGACCCCCAAGCAAATCTCATCCGAATATAATCGAATATGTAAATATATATATATATATAATTAAAAATTATGGTCCCGTCCTCCGTCTCTCCACCCCCCCCAGTGGGTAGCACCTCCTTCCCTTCTATTTGCAAGCTATTGGCAGCATTTCTGAGGTCCAGCTTCGTATTTGCTAGGTCTTTGCAGCATTTCTGACTACCAGCCTCGCATTTACTAGGTACATGCTACCTTTTAG
>Ga0126342_10021798_pt1 | contig 10645 bp, 10 predicted proteins | sample Cyp1metagenome_FD_92528 | JGI IMG/M metagenome (GOLD analysis project Ga0126342, IMG submission 92528) | Coral microbial communities from Lord Howe Island, Old Settlement Bay, Australia - Cyphastrea 1 metagenome | ecosystem: Host-associated > Invertebrates > Cnidaria > Coral ...
ATATATAATATATGATATATAATATATGATATATAATATATAATATATAATATATAATATATAATATATAATATATAATATATAATCTCTATATATATATATATACATATGATATAAAATATAATATATTACAATATATATATATATATGTATCTATAGTATAATATGATATAATATAATATAATACAATATGATATAATATAATATAATATAATGATTAATGTATATATATATATATATGTATCTACACATAATACATAATATATACATATATATCGTATATACATGATATGATGCATATCTATATTTTATTATATATACATGCAGATCTATAACACGATATTTGTAGACACGTCAGTAGTGGCTGTGGCAGGCATCGAAGTGAACTGGTTCGCCCAGAACATCACGGCCACTTCTCCACCTTTGGTACCTTGTCCATATGATTTTCTCGGCCTATCCTAAGGGAAGGGAATCAATACATATTGTGGATTACAGTGGGATTACAATAACATAAAATTGACATGTAAATCTAACTATATCAATATGAATATCAATATCAATCTGAATATCAATATCAATCTATCTCTCTGTCTGTCTGTCTGTCTGTCTATCTATGCATCTATGCATCTATGCATCTATGCATCTATGCATCTATGCATCTATGCATCTATGCATCTATGCATCTATGTATCTATGTATCTATGTATCTACGTATCTATGTATCTATGTATCTATGTATCTATGTATCTATCCTATCCTATCCTACCCTATCTTATCCTATCCTATCTAATCTAGCCTATCGATCCTATCGATCCTATCGATCCTATCGATCCTATCGATCCTATCGATCCTATCGATCCTATCGATCCTACCGATCCTATCGATCCTATCGATCCTATCGATCCTATCGATCCTATCGATCCTATCGATCCTATCGATCCTATCGATCCTATCGATCCTATCGATCCTATCGATCTATCCTATCCTACCCTACCCTACCCTACCCTATCTATCTATCTACCTAGCTATCTATCTATCAATCTATCAATCTATCAATCTATCAATCAATCAATCAATCAATCAATACATGCATACATACATACATACGTACGTACGTACGTACCTACATACATACATACATACCTACGTACATACATATATACATACACACATACCTACATACCTACATACCTACATACCTACGTACATACATACTGTACATATACATACATACTGTACATATACATACATACTGTACATACATACTGTACATACATACTGTACATACATACTGTACATACATACTGTACATACATACTGTACATACATACTGTACATACATACTGTACATACATACTCTACATACATACTGTACATACATACATGCATGCATGCATACATACATGCATACATACATACATTCATACATACACACATTTGTATATATATATAATACCTGTTAGATGTCTACGAAACACAGCAAGCAATGGGATAAACATGGGATAAACCATCTACCATATCAATACTAGATGCTGGGTATTTGCAAAGTCTTGTCGGGAAGGCGAATGGCTATCAGATGGAACATGTATACGTGGGATGAAATTGCTTCTTACTGGGATTTAGTTGGCCCCAGTGACCAACTACAAAGTGCTGGGGCTGAGCTGGCTGTGGTGACGGCTGTGGTGAGTGGGAAGCAAAAGAGGAATCGGAACACTGGAGTGACATTGCTGTGACAAGGTAGTGTTCGTTTTTTGACATACATGGTTCAATAAATGAAGTTTTTGGCCGGGTACCATAATTATTAGTACCCCCAAAAAGGGATGGTTCCTTTGGCCGCAGATTTTGGAGCTCAACCCATGCAACTGCTCGAAGCGACAAGAAATAAATGGTGGATTTCGAAGATTTATTTCTTCAGAAGCCAGTCCAAATGTATCCAAATGTGACTGAGTAATCCCATCCCTCTAATATTAAACACTCCCTTAAATCCCCCTACGAAAGTCTGGTTTATGGCGGGTGTTTAATCTTCGGAAGAGATGGGATTGGCGTGCGAATCTTCTCGGATCTCAGTGAATTCCAATTTTTACGACCTCACAACCTCGGCCAGCTGTCGACCAGTCGACCAGAAGCCTCGGTCACCGGGGGAATGTTCAAAGGGACTTGACCCGACAAAAATGGCAGTGGTGAGTGCCAGCTTGAATCAATATAGAGAATTGGGCTCATCCTATGAAATTGGCCCAAAGCTCAATGAGATTCTGTCTACCGGGCTCCCTTATTCAGGGTTCACTGGGATTCCGCTCCTAGGCACTGACCATCATCAACCATGTGGTGAGTGTGATCTTTACCGTTGAGCTGTCCATGAAGGTACGTCCCTTTTTGGACCAGCCACGGCATGGCAGACCCTATGGAAACTCTGGAGAATGGGCGAAGTCAGTAACAGGATCTAATCCCCATACTTCCTAAGATTAGATGAATCTATGATCTATGATGATACATGATGGTGTATGTTCTTCATATGAAGGTTTCCTGAAATAGGGCTACCCCCAATAGCATCATCTGTTTCTAGATGAGGGACAAGCCCTGAGACTGCCCTGGGGGATCCAACTGAGGGGTTCCCCTGGCATCAATTCAACAGCCCTAGGATTGATCAGTCTTTGGCATTAACGTGCTTTTCTTCTCTTGGAACACGAGAGAATTGACATTACCAATGGATATTAAATGATATTGAGACCTTTCCGAAGTCATGGCTGTCGCCTAAAGTCAAACACCCGCATAGCTTTGGATAGACAAACCATGATGAGCATCTCATGTTTAGGCACCTGATAACCTGTTGATTTTCCGTAGCTATGGTAAATTACCGGAGGCAACATAACGGTAGAACGGGGTGGTTGCATTGATAAGATCACCTCGATTGGGCGCTGTGACCCCCTGCAGATCTACGTGTTGCAACTGCGATTCTTCAAAGTGGATATCAGTGCCTCTGCTCAACTGATCTCAACTGCGGCTGTGTCCACATCTGATTTTGGCTGACCCGGCAACAAAAGGCAGGCCTTGGCAGAGGGTCTCTTCAGGTTGTGGCGATAGTAAGAAAAGTGAGCTCACCCATTGAAAATGAAACAACACACACACATACATATATATATATACATATATATATATAATCTATATATAGATATACTTACTTCGTAAACTTGTGGGGCTACGATCGAATCGGACAGCCCACTTTGATCTCCAATAACTTTGAGCCAAGACATCGACGACTGCGCAGAAAATTTCTCCACAGAAAGTCCATCAGTACAGTACTGGAGCTGTTCATTTTGAGGTTTCATTTGTATACCATCTGGTTATGACTAACAGTTTGCCATGGAACATTTTGCCATTTTACAGCTAGGTAAACCATCTATTTCGACTAGGGCCATTGATTTTCCATGGTTATATTAAATAACCAGAGGGTAGGTAGGATGAGTTGTTGTGAATTCTGATTTGGCTTGTCAGATATCACTATTTTTTGGGGAGGCATAGGATGTTTTTGTGAAGCATCAAAATTCCCCTATGATCTCCAGTCGGTGGCTCATCTGCTGGTAGGGATGTTTCCTCCCTGTTTCTTGAAGCCTCTCGCTGTTTGCAGGATCCCAATTTTTTCCAAAATTTCCTGTGTTTGAGGATTTCAATTAATTTTTCCCAATTTTTCCCGCTGATTGTTGAACCCTCATCCGGTGTGAAAGGATTCCAAATTCCCGCGACGAGGTTGGCACATCCTGGATGTGGTGGTGGTCAGTACCGGATTGGTGGAGCTTGTGATTGATCCCTGGCCGACCTATTTACCGAGTTGAAAATTCATGGTGAAGGCGTTCAGAAAAGCATCAATTCTATGTTGAAGTAATTCTGATATGATTGGACATATTATCATTGCTGAGATATATATATATATATATACATATATTATGCTGTATATATATATACATATATTATGCAGTATATATATATTATGCTGTATATATATATTATGCAGTATATATATATATTATGCTGTATATATATATTATGCTGTATATATATATTATGCTGTATATATATATATATATTATGCAGTATATATATATATATATTATGCTGTATATATATACATATATTATGCAGTATATATATTATGCTGCAGATATACATATATATATATATTATGCAGTATATATATATATATTGCTATATATATATTATGCAGTATATATATATTATGCTGCACATATATATATATTATGCAGTATATATACTATGCTGCATATATATATATATATATTATGCAGTATATATATATATATATTATGCAGTATATATATATATTTATTTATTATGCTGTATATACATATATATTTATTATGCTGTATATATATATTATGCAGTATTATTATGCAGTATATATATATAATATGCTGTATATATATTATATTATGTATATATATATATATGTATTATGCTATATGTATATACATATTATGCTATATGTAAATATTGTAAGTGGCTATAATCCGATTTGCTGTTGGTTGAATGCCAATTTGTCTGGATTTTGTGCACTTTCTGTTGGACCTGCCATTTTGCTTTCGCCCAGTTTACTTCCAGTGACGGTGAAGTCAGTGACGGCCAACCGTGGGTCTCGATCACATTTTTTTTTCGGTAAAACATGAACAGAATCCGGTGCTGTAGGGGCTTCATAAGTTTGTTATCTTGATATATACACGTGCATATATATATATACACATACACAATAGATATACACACTTATATATATACATACATATATAAACACTTTTATATATAAACACTCTTGCATATATAGATATAGATTCTTACATAGATGAATATACATAAATATCCAATAATATACATAATTATATATGAATATACATAAATATACATAGGTAGACATAAATAGATATAAATAAAGATCGATAGACATAAATACAAAATTTTACATAAATGCACATAAACTTACATAAAGCTACATAAATATACATAAATGTACATAAAGTTACATAAATACCGAGACATATGCAGACATATAGATACATACATACATAGATACACAGATACATCGATACATAGATACATAGATACATAGATAGGTAATCGGTACATAGATACATCGATAGATAGATAGCCAGACAGACAGATAGATGGATACATGCATGGATGAATGCATGTATATATATATGTATTCATATATACATATATACACATTGCAATACACATGTACATATATATAATTGTATACACATTTCTACAGGTATATGATATATATATATAAATATTTACACATGTGCACATACATTTACACATATTTTACATATAGATACATGTGTATATATATATATAGACATGTACACTGTATATATATATACACATGTATGCATATATATATATATGATGCATATATATATATATATAAATATTTGTAAATACATATCTACATATCTACATATCTACATATATATATATAGATACACATGCATGCATACATACATACATACATACATACATACACACACAAATTACAATAATATGTGTGTATATATTTAAATAGGTGAAGGCACCTTGATTACTTTGATGCATTTTTCATTTGGACATCGGTGTTTTTCAGGTCGGTCCAGTGTTTCATTGGATAATTATTGGGATCAGATGATGCTCAGGTGGTGGTTTGGGACTCTGGGTTAATCTCATGGTCATGGTTCCTGTCATGTTCGAGATTCGCTGCTTCTGGATTCCACTGGGCCAGAACCACCAATCAGACGTAAGTATCTGACACCGAGACCGAAGCAATTCGATTCATTGGAGATATATATTCTTGGTTGAACATGGTTGAACTGGAGATTGCCAGCTCAACGCTGGGGATTGAAGTCCCACTGGCCCCAACAATGGAGGTTTTCGTCGACATTTCGGGGATGATCACCTGGTGATCCTTCCATCCACCAGTAACCGTGGGAAACTGACGGCTAAGGACTTGGTGAATCTGATGAACACCTGCATCTTGGTGGCGGTAGCAACTGAGGGGGTTTCCCCGGACAGGGTCAAAGGGTCAAATGTTCACAGAAACTCCAGACATTTCCTTTGGACACTTGGATTTGTCGCGGGACGTGGACGTCCATGTTTTGTTGGTATTCTATGGTATTCTGGTATTCTTTGTCCAGATTTACCAATTTTGATTCCGAGCCACAAGGTGAGAATTGCTCCGAATCAGGCTGGGACATCCCCAGGAGGATCTTTGAGCGTGATGTGATGCGCTTCGGGCAATTCTTGTTGACATTATTCCAGGTTGGTTGCAATGCAACCGATTTTGTCAAGCCAAAAAAAACATTGTAGTACGCACTTTTTTGTTGAAGCATCATCATTTTATCATATTTTATCTTCCTTGGTTGATTAAGGAATTCAAATAACATTTGCAGTTTCATCATCACTTTGCAAAGGCCCATTTGTTCTTCCAACAAGGGGGATCTTCCATTTTTATCGACTTTCTCTGGTCCTACAATCTTGGACTGCGAAGCCTCTTGTTGCCTCTTGTTTCCAAGTCTCCAATAAGTTGCTTCGGTTGCAACCATTCTCTCCCAGTATTTGTTGCTTCGGTTCCTTTCATTGTTGAGATATAACATGTTAGTCTCGATGGGATCACGAGTGGATTTGTTTTCCAAGTCACAAAAACACGAGTGGATCATAAGTATGGATCCCCCAACATCTACACCGTTTCTTGGTTGCGATTTGATTGCCGTTTTCTTGGTTCTCAAATACATTTTTCATCGCAAGGCTTTGTTGTGGTCGAGACTTTCAAATCGCAGCCAGATGAAATCACTCAGAAGTTTTGGTGAATTTCAGATTTCGGGTTCAATCAGTTCAATCCCAAGGGAAATCGTTGGGATTGTGTTGCAATCCCCATGGGAAATCCAAGAAAAATCCCCATGTTTGATCTCGGTGTTGAGGGTAAAGATTGGTCAAACATGGCCACAAATCTTCAGATGATTTAGATATCATATGAATCATATCATTCATATCCAAAAAAAATATTAAAACAATGATATCTAATAGGATCTAATAATTTGATTGATATTTACAATATATTTACAATATATTTACAATATATTTACAATATATTTACAATGTATCCGAAACATATGAATATGAATATTCATATGGATACACAAATGGACATGACTGTTGATATCCCATATTCTTTTCTTACCATTTTTTCATTCTTGTACTAGTTACTATTTTATCCCATAATTATGCAAGATATCAATACATCCATGATGATTGTACCCTATATGTTGGATTAATATCCATGGTATATTGATTGTTCATAAAACATAGTTGTTAATCTCCACGTATATATATATGGTATATGTATATGTATATGTATGTATGTATATATATATATATATCCATGATATAATATCACTACCCATGAAAAATCCGGTCAGAGGCCTGGATTTGGGCATCCTGCGCGCCCTCCGCATCGCGCGCGCCGTGCGCTTGGCGCGGCTGGCGCGCTTAGTTCCTTGGTTCCGAACAAGTATTCAACGATTGGTTGGTTATGGTCAATAGGGGATTTAACATGATTTAACCTAGAGTTTAACCCAGAATCGTGGTTCTTTATGTAGATATTTTTACTAAAAAATAAGGCGTTAACAACTCACCAAAATAATAGTGGTTCTTTATGGACCCATGACATGTCGATCATCCACAAAAAATCGGGAGCGGAAATCCGGGTGTTGATTCGGGGTTGATATGTTCTCAACAAACATGGCGTGAAAAACAAGGGGATATGTTTTTTTTCCAGGAAGTAAGCTGAACAAACTTATGTGATTCTGCTGACAAGACTGGAATTTGTTGGACCACACACATGTGGCTTCAGCAAATCAGCAGAAAGCTGGTTCGGAAACGATGAAATGCTGGGGATACGATCAGCATGGGGATGTCACTGACAGTGGGGCAAGACTTCGCCTGTGCTGAGGTACAGTACATCCGCGAACTGAGACGTTTAATCATTTCGGTCCTGGCGACCTTGAAATCAGTGCTTCTTGGTGGTACTGATCATCAGGGAAATCCACGAAGCCATGGAGGGTTTGATGCTAAAATCATCTATAAATTGGGTATTTTCCTGCCATGGAGCTGATTACCGTAGGGCAAGTGCTTGTTTCAATCCACTTTTTGGCGGAGCAACCCAGTTGCGGGGCACTTGCATGGTTAACTCATATTACAACTCTTTTCGGATCTTTTTTTGGTGAAGACATCCTTTTGGCGTTGTTGAATCCCCCCAACTGCTTGGAAGACCTCTGAAGATTGCCACCAGGTTCTGGACCATTGTCCTCTTAGCACTCATCATCTACACTTTCGCGGCGCTCCTGCAGCATCAAGTCTGGGCTCAGTCTTAAACCATCCCATTTTGGCACTGGTGAAGTGAGATCCTAGCAAAGAAGAATCAGAGGAGGCTCTTGATGATGTTTGTTGCAGATCATATTTTCAGTTTCTAATTAGCAACATGATACAGTCTGTGTGTATATAATTGTATCTATATATATATTTACACACACACAACATGTATGTATGTATGTATATATATATACGTATACATGTATATATGGATATATGTATATATGTATATATGTGTATACATGTATATATGTAAATATGTATATATGTATACATGTATATATGTATATATGTATATATGTATATATGTGTATACATGTATATATATGTATATATGTATATATGTATATATGTATATATATATGTATATATGTGTATATATATGTATATATATATGTATATATATGTATATATGTATATATATATGTATATATATGTATATATCTATATGTATATATATGTATATATATACATGTATATATATATATATGTAAATATATATACATATATATGTATATGTATATGTATATATGTATGTTTGTATATATGTATGTTTGTATATATGTATGTATGTATGTATATATATATATATCTATGCATATGTATATATGTATTTATGTATATATGTATATACGTATTTACGTTTATATGTATGTATGTATATGTATATATATATATGTATGTATGTATGTATGTATATATATACGTATACATATATATATATATAATATATGTATATATATACGTATATATATGTATATATATGTATATATATATGTATGTATATATGTATACACATATGTATATATATGTATATGTGTATATATGTATATATATATGTATATACATATATATATATGTATTTATATATATATATATGTATATGTATGTATGTATATATAAATATGTATATATGTATATATGTATATATGTATATATGTATATATGTATATATGTATATTTCTGTATATTTCTGTATATGTATATATATGTATGTATATGTGTATATATACATATATGTATGTATATATATATATGTACATATATATATATGTACATGTATGTGTGTATATATATATGTATATGTATATATATGTATATGTATATATCTATGTATATGTATTTATATATACATATATATATATATATATTTATGTATACACATATTTATGTATATATATATATGTACATATATACATATGTAGCGAAGTATCACATTGTTGATGGATGGCGTGATCATCATCTGCCCACAATCTGTACTTGGGGCGTCCCCTTTGAGGTGATTTTCCAACAAGCGGCAGCTGGGCGAGACACAGTTTGGCGATGACCATGTGAGGTTTATTGGATGACCAAACATAAAAGGGGAAACCCAACATATGAATCAGCCAAATGATATGAACCATATGCTTATATATTTTATATGCAAGGTTTAGAGCTTAAATTCTGAGGTTCGCCGATTCTGGTCATCTTCACTAGTAAAGTATCCTGGTTTTGCCACATTTGGAGCAAAACCCATATCACAAGTGTTGCATCTCTGCTCATGTCGCAGGGTTGGGATGGGTTGAAACCAGCAATACGAGACGGTTTTTCAATTTTCGCCCAACATGAGTTGCTTACAGAAACTTCAGTATTTGGATAGTAAATAACTGGATATTTTATCACTTCAGTATTTGGATAGTATGAAAACCATGTTTTTTTTTTAAATAGTGATTTAGACATTATTCATTCTATTCATTCATTCTGAATTCATTCTTCAACACTTAAATTCGCCAAGGAATTTCGAAGACGGTCCTGCGGTCATTTTCGTCCGAGGTGAACGACTACGAACAGTCGGTGCTGCGGAGCAATGCGACCCCATCCAGCGAGACAGAGAAGTTCTTCCCAGGCTGGGATGAACAGCGTTTTAAAAAACTGGAGATGTTCATGGAAAACATGTGGATATGTAATGATATATGTGTATGTATGTATGTATGTATGTATGTATGTATGTAAGTAATGTATGTATGTATGTATGTATGTATGTATGTATGTATGTAATGTATGTATGTAATGTACGTATGTACGTATGTACGTATGTATGTATGTATGTATGCATGCATGCATGCATGTATGCATGTGTGCATGTGTGCATGTGTGCATGTGTGCATGTGTGCATGTGTGCATGTGTGCATGTGTGCATGTGTGCATGTGTGCATGTGTGCATGTGTGCATGTGTGCATGTGTGCATGTGTGC
>Ga0126342_10021799_pt1 | contig 10644 bp, 6 predicted proteins | sample Cyp1metagenome_FD_92528 | JGI IMG/M metagenome (GOLD analysis project Ga0126342, IMG submission 92528) | Coral microbial communities from Lord Howe Island, Old Settlement Bay, Australia - Cyphastrea 1 metagenome | ecosystem: Host-associated > Invertebrates > Cnidaria > Coral ...
TACATATATATATATACATATATATACATATATACATATATATACATATATATACATATATATATACATATATACATATATATATATACATATGCATATATATAAACATATATATGTATACATATATATATACATATATTTACATATATATATATACATATTTATACACATAAATATATATATATATATTTGTATATACATACATATTCTATATATACACATATATATTTACATATATATACATATATATGAATATGTATATACACACATATATATATACCTATATACATATCCATACATATATTTATATATACATATACATGTATGTTTACATATATATATATGTGTGTATGTTTACATATATATATATATATGTATATATGGTAACCCCTTTTCATCAAAGGCCACACAAAACATTAAAAACCAGTAATAGTTCAAAATCAAGACCCAAAAAATGATCATAAAGCACCATAAATGCCATGGAAATGACATTAAAGGTAGACCTCGGGGGTACCATATATACATATGCATATTTATATAGATATAGATATAGATGTAAACAACATCTATGAATATGAACAAGTATATGTATATACTGATGAAAATAAATTGTATACACTGATGAAAATAAATGTAAACATGAGTTTTAATACAACTAGATGTAATATACATGTATACCTATATTCTATACTTATGCCATGATGGTTGTTGGAATTGCCAATTGATGGATCAGCGGGAATGTATCCTCCAGCGCATCTCTGCCGCACAGGTTGCGGGGGGAGAGAGATTTTTTCATGTAGCTAGGTCTGTTGCCTCCATGTTTGTCGGCAAAGTCCTACTCATCCCTTTGCCCTCCGGTAATCAAGCATGGCGTGCTGGAAAAAACCTTCATTTAGATTGGGGATTTCCCAGCTATGTTTCAATACCGAAGGATATCTCCCCATCAAATCCTCATTAAACTATCATTAGATCATCTTAAAACCGCCATTGAATCACCATGAAGTCAAAAGGAATCCTCAGTTTTTTTTTTCGTTGCCCAGGTGCCTTTGGCCTTGCTACACAACACCAAGAGTTGTTTGGTGGGTCTGAAACTTTGGGGTCCCAGCCTGAGCGAGGCATTTTGGGATTGAGATTTGGTGAAAGGGAATGGTTTTAGTTTGACCAATGAAATCCTTATTCCCTTTAATCAATGAAAGTAGTTGTTTCATCCACTTTTAGTGAACGGTGAATGAAAGTTGCCAAACATCAACCATTTACCGAGCTATCCACTTTGCGAAGGGATTTGAGGTGGAGATGGCGCCAAATGAGCTGGAGACACAAATTTTATCTGAGACTACCCCAGTGTCAGGTCCTGAATTGCGCATTGGTTTTACCTGGTTATTTGATGTTTTGGTTGGGATGAGCCCCATTTGTAACGCCAATCGTTGGTTATTGTAGCTCTGGTTACATCCACCTGTTCGAAGTCTTGACAAGTTTTCGTCCATGCTTGGAAAATACAGGCTCCTCATCAAATAGCTACACCTCATCTTTTCATGAGAAAACTGCCATCATAAATGAATTTACATGTTCCATTGTCCTATTTCTATTGCCCAACCAATTTACCATTGATTCGTTTCACCCCTTCCTATCCCATGTGGGTTCGTCTGACGATAGGGTACAGCTAAATCCATTTGGTGAATAATCATTTTCCCATATTTTCCCCTCTGAAATGGCCATTGTATGGGCATACTCCATTTTCAGACAGGCCCATACAGACGTGGAATATTCTTAACCATCATTACCAATTGTTAACCATCATTAACCATCACTAATCATCATTAACGATCATTAACCATCATTAACCATCGCTAACCATCATTAACGATCCTTAACCATCATACCCATCGCTAACCATCATTAACCATCGTTAACCAGCGTTAACCACGTTTAACCATCATTACCAATCATTAACCATCATTAACCATCACTAATCATCATTAACGATCCTTAACCATCATTAACCATCACTAATCATCATTAACAATCCTTAACCATCATTAACCATCGGGAACCATCATTAACGATCCTTAACCATCATTAACCATCGCTAACCATCATCAACGATCCTTAACCATCATTAACCATCGTTAACCAGCGTTAACCATGTTTAACCATCATTAACGATCCCTAACCATTATTAACCATCGTGAACCAGTGTTAACCATGGTTAACCATCATTAACGATCCTTAACCATCATTAACCATCGTTAACCATCGTCAACCAGCGTTAACCATGTTTAACCATCATTAACGATCCCTAACCATTATTAACCATCGTGAACCAGTGTTAACCATGGTGAACCATCTTTAACGATCCTTAACCATTATTAACCATCGTTAACCATCGTCAACCAGCGTTAACCATCACTAACCATTCTGCCAGCTTTCCCAAGGTGCAGAGCATCCTAACGTGGAGCGCAAGCTGCGCGAGTTCGCCGCCATTCTGGGTGCGGTGGGTTTTTCAAGCGCCTTGGATCAATTTTTTTTTGGTTAATGGACAATCAACAGTTACTTCATGGTCAATAATGTTGATTAGTGGTTAATTAATGGTTAATAAGGTTAAGGGTTATGCTGGTGGATTAATGGTTAATGATGGTTACTTAGTGGTTAATAGTGGTCTGGTTGGTGGTTTGGAACATTTTTCCATATATTCGGAATAATCATCCTAACTGACTAATATGTTTCAGAGGGTTGAAACCACCAACGTAGTGTTGAATACTGGTTGATAATGGCTAATTAGTGGTTAATCATGGTTAATCATGGTTGGTAACCAGTGGTTAATCAATGGTTAACAATGGTGAATGATATTTACATATCAACAATAGTATCTTAGGTTGACTCGATGGGAAAATATCTGGGTGAATTTGATGGGTATATGGTCTATATGCATATCAATCACGTATAGTGGCAATATATTAGATTGACTCAGTGGGAATTTACATATAATATAGATATATATATATATACATATGTATGTAGACCATATATATATATATAATTGGAATGTATCATGGGAATAGTAATGTGGTAATTTGGGACTATATAGTAGTCAATAACGGTGTATTAGAAGGACTCAATGGGCATATATCTGGGTGAGTTTTATGGTTAATGGGAATATTGTTGAAGCAATGTAATATTATGCTAATATCTATGGTCATAATGTGGGCAACCCAATGCCATAAACAACTACTATTTGGCGATTGTTTTTACCTGCCATTTATGGTGAGTTTGGGGATGGTTTAGCCTGAGTTTGAACTGGCTTATATCTACAGTTATAGCTGGCTTACAACCTTTCTTTAATTATATGTTTCACCTTTGCTGCAGGAGTTATCACCCAAAGTTTGTGTGAATGTAAATGACCAGTTTGGGACTTTCGTTTGACCCATCCATCTCCATATAGCCATCGATCTATCTGTATTTCTATCTGTTTATCTATCTATCCATCTATCTATTTAACATCTATCTATCTAATCTATGTATCTAATCTAGCTTTCTAATCTAATCCAAACTAATCTAATCTAACCTAAGCTAACCTAATCTAATTTAATCTACTCTAATCTAGTTTAATCTAATCTGATCTAGTCTAATCTAATCTAATCTAATCTAATCTAATCTATCTGTCTATCTGTCTATCTATCTACCTATCTATCTACCTATCTATCTATCCATCCATCTATCTATCTATCTATCCTATCTATCTATCTATCTGTCTGTCTATCTATCGACCTATCCATCTATCCATCTATCCATCTATCCATCTACCTATCTATCTTTCTATCTATCTATCTATCTACCTACGTATCCATCTATCCATCTATCCATCCTTCTATCTATCCATCTATCTATCGATCTATCCATCCTTCTATCTATCCACTATCCATCTATCAATCGATCTATCCATCGATCTATCTATCTATCTCGATCTATCAGTCAATCAATCAATCAATCAATCTATCTATCTATCTATCTATCTATCTATCTCTGTCTGTGTGCGTGCCATGGTCCAAGCTTAGGTCAATTGCCCATATTGTTGGATAGCCATCAATCCATTAATGGGGGTTTATACACGGTTGCGAGGATTCCTATGATGTGATCGATGGATGTCTTCTTTGGTGGATCCAAGCAACCAAAAAGATAGATATCATCCTGCAAAAACAGGGGATGTTTCCATGAATGATAGGCGACTTGAAATCACAGAAATTGGAGGTAAATCACCTTGAAAACTGGGGATATAAGCTGAAAATAATTGAGAATATGGTTGATTGGGTTATACAATTCACTTGGACTTGTTATCATTGGGTCCCAGAATTGGTTTCCTCTGTAGACTTTCCGTTCGAACAATCCATTGATTGTGGTTATTCGGACCTGAAAACCCAGCACTGCTCTTTCTCTTGGGGAGTATCATCTGTGAACTGGGAATCCCGTTCTGAACCAACCAGTGTAATCAACGAATGACGAACACTGGGTTTGGAACACACTGAGTGGTCCCATCGCCAGAAACGGATGGGGCTCAGGCCATGCTCAGCCGGTGCTGGCTGGAGATATGCAGGCTGGGCAAACCTGGGTTGTATTGTTGTGAAGTATTTTATTTCTCTCGAAAAGTTCGGTTTTTGAAGAGATATCTGAGGCAAACCATATGATTGTTGGTTCGTATCCCCAGCAAAGGTATCATGAGCTATCCCACCAGTTTGGCTAGCAATATCCCCATCCAGATCTTTTCTAACTATGGATGGGTTTGCCAGGGGATCTTATAGGTTTTGCAACTTGGATAGAGATTGTAGCTGCTTAGTAAATATGTTTCGAAAGTATGGAATGAAGGAGACGATTGCAGCTAATTCAACACTATATAGATATATACTGTATAGTCCCTATATTCTTGATGCTGCTAGAAATAGACACTAAAAAACAGCGTGTGAATTATAAGAATTCACCCCGATGAGAACATTTTTTCTCCATCCAGGCCTTGCCTTGGGCAGTTTGCTCCCGAGTTTTCTGGGTTCAATCCGCATGTGTGTCTGTGTTAAATCTCATGTAGCTCACTTAAACCATCTTCAGTTTCAGTGTTCCCTTTTGGTGATTTGACATGGCTATGGAATATGGTCCATTGATAGATGATTTGCCTATTGAAGATGCTGGGTTTCCAGTTCGCAAACTATTAAATTACAGGTAAACCATCTCAGGTTTTGGTCCATCTGAGTCCTCAGTTTTTCTCGGTGAAAACTCCCAACAATCACCAGGCTCTGCAAGAAATGCTGCAAATTTTCACATCCCAGGACTTCGCTTTGTGCCGGCAGAGTGACAGTCGTAGGGATAGCCTCTGGTAACTTTCGGCTTGCAAACTGGACAACCACCATTTTTGATAAATCATCATAAATCTAAAAAAGTGTGATTGTAGAATGTTATTCTATGTCGATACACATATAGATATCTGTTTGTTCGGTTTTTGATATCACTAATAGAGCCATCTGGATATGCACATAGGTATAAATGATCTGAAGCCTTGTATGTAAATGTCAGGCAATGTCATGCACTGTAATGCAATGCAATGGGGAAAATAAGATATTCTGCTAGTCAAGTATGAATTGTTGATACGACTTTGCGTCTTTTTTTAATTGTTCGATGTGTTCCATACTGTTGAGTTGCATCTCTTTTGTTGCTTATATAACTTATATCTCTTTATTCATCTCCCACCAGCAAACTGACATCCAAAAACCCACAAAAAGGGTGTCACCGCTAAGTTCGCCAACGAAAATGCTAGGAACATGTAGCATCTCAATCGACCATGCGCCACAAAAAGGGTCGCCAACAGGCAGCGGCGAATCTGGCGATTCTGCAGATTCGAACCCCATAGTTCCCTTAGGAAATTGATCTACAAATGTTGTGGGAATTCCACAGCACTGGAGAGTAACCACAATTGTATCACGTGGTTATTAAACGACGTTTCTACGCTGAATGTGACTGTGTCATTGTTGTGATGTCATTGTTACTGGGATGATGAAAAACTGTATATGTACAAGCCTTGAAATTCCCGATGAGTAGATCTAATACTAAACCAGGCTTTGGTCATCGGGTCGTTTTTTTTTACGCCGTAGGAGCACTTGCTGGACTTCGATCTGCAGCAATGGCAGCGCGAAGAGGAGCGATGCAGCCAGTAAAATGACCGTTTCCAAGAAGTAAATCCTCATAAATCATAGGCCATTGCCCATTGCTATGTTCAATAACCAGAGGGTATATTCTCATGATTTTCCCATGGAAAATCATATTCAATCACCATTTTTGATGTTCATCAGCATTTCCCATCATATTCCCATGATTCACCATGTTCTCAATGGTTGTTTCAATAGGTGAAAAAAACACGCATCACACCTCCAATCACAAAAATCATGGGGATTTCTTTGGAATCGCATGGAAAAATATACCAAAAACATTTTAAAAAAAAACACCTGGATTTTGGATCCACGAAAGCTTCGAAGTTTATGAAGTTTATATCATGGTATTTAACCATCATTAACCATCATTAACCATCATTAACCATTCACCATCACCAGCTTTTGCCTTTTCACCCCGCCTTCGTTTCCAGGACGCTGCGGCCTTGGATTACGCCTCCCGCAGATGGCCGGCTCCAGAGGACCCATGATTTTTTCAAGTTTTATTTAAGGGGGGTCTAAGAAAATATGTGAGATATGGATAGATATGGGTTATTTCATGCTATTTCCATATGATGCCGAAAAATAGTAGAAGAGATGATACAGATGGTGATTTCTTGGAGATTTTGCTGGATACTATAATGAAATATAACTTGTACCTTTTGAATAATGTCATAAGCCAACCATATGAATTGATGTTTGGAATCCGACCATAAAATGGTAAATGCGGGGATGTTTTACTACTGCTTTGCTAACATTATGTGAGATATGGGTTATTTCCACTAAATATGATATAATATTTTACAATACTATAAAAGGATTTATCTAGCCATAATATGGAAGATTTCACTAACCATATGGGGATATGTGGATGAGTTATTTCCGACAAAAAGAGGATGGTCATCAACCCGGTAAATGAAGGCAATGATACCAGGGGATTCTGTACGACGTCAAACAACGGAAGGACTTTATTTTCAATCATGTTGCTAGGGTGTTAACCAGAACATGTTGCTTCTGCATATCATCTGGAATTCACCTAATACCCTCATTAGGGTTTCTTATCGGGTTTCAAGAAGATATCAAAATCATCATCGTCATCTTGGCCCCGGACGCTCCAAGGCGAGTCCGGGCAAACCTCAGGGTCTTGCCGTAATATTAATGAAATCATCGTGACAAATAGTCTCAACTATATTTACGTGTACACATGTATATACATATACTTATACATATACTTGTACATATACTTATACATACACGTGTACATATACTTATACATATACTTTTACATATACATTTGCATATACATTTACATACACTTATACATATACTTTTGCATATACATATACTTATACATATACTTGTACATATACTTATACATACACGTGTACATATACTTATACATATACTTTTACATATACATTTACATATACTTATACATAAACTTGTACATATACATTTACTTTTACATATATTTGTACATATACTTATACATATACATATACTTGTACATATACATTCTCATATACTTATATATTTACATACACTTGTACATATACATTTTCATTTACTTATACATGTACTTTTACATATACATACACATATACATATACTTGTACATATACTTATACGTATACTTATACATATGCATATACTTATACATATACTTATATTTGTACATATACTTATACATATACTTGTACATATACTTTTACATATACATATACTTATACATATACATATGCTTATACATATACCTTTACATATACATACACATATACATATATTTGTACATATACTTATACGTATAATTATACATATACATATACATATATATACATACATATATATATATATATACATAAACATATATATATATACATATACTTTTACATATACATATACATATATATACATATATATATATATATACATATACACAAAAATAGGATGCCTCCTGTAACTCCAGATCTTGTCCTTAGTGCCTCCAGGATGACTAAGCCCTAGAGGCACGTGAATTTCCAGCCGTGAGAGTTGAATCGATTTTCTGGTCTTTTTTATAGGTAATGTGGTAAACCAGAAAGCCATAAACCTACTGGAGATGATGCTCACATAAAAATGGTGATTTTCATGTGGGATGATTTATGATTGGGTTTACCACATTCCGGAGATTTTTGGGTAAAATTATGAATGGAAAATGAATGGGATATTGGTTGGTGTATCCTCCGGTGTCCTCAAACATGGCTGGAAAATCTCCCAACTATCGATGACAGTTTGCTATTGAAAATGGCCATAGAAATAGTGGATTTATCCATTGAAAATGGTGATTTTTCCATGGTTATGTTACATGTTAGTTTACCAGAGGGTAAAAACAAGAATCGGAAGAATTCAACAAAGATCTGAATGAAAACAGATGATGATACGTGGACATTGGTGTTTTGACCTCCATGTTTTCATTCTCCATTCTTCTCTGTGGGGAATGGTGGTCCCTGCTTGGGATAGCCTCTGGTAATGAGCTCCATGGCTGGAAAATCCCCTTTAATTTTCCATGAAGCGTTCAATGGGAAAATCAACGAACCAAATGGTGGATTTTCCAGCACGCCATCTTTCATTAGTAGAGATAGTAGACCAAATGATCGCCACAAGCGGAATTCATGGTTTTGGTCACCGAGAGGGGCAAAGGTGGATCAAATCCCAAGCTGAAAAAACCAAGGGGGTGGCCCTACGAAGAACTAGCTGCCGAATAGATCCAGTACGTTCCACCAGTGAATACCGGGGCTTGCTGACATCAGTCCGACCATGACTTGTTGATCCAACAGAGATACTCTGTAGCAAGTCGTACGCACACCTCATCCAATGGTCCAACAGAGATATGTTGCTGGTAGCAGCCAAGATGGATAGATAAGGCATTTTTTTAATGGTGGATCCCCAAGTCACCATAGATTTCAATCCTAAAATAGTCTAATTTTGGATGATTTGGGGTACCCCCATGACTTAGGAAACCTCCAAAACCTGCAAGAACGGACCTGTGGGGACCCTGTCAAGGCTGGCGCTCCAAGCTGAGTTCTGATTTCGAAAAAAACAGGATGGGCGTGTCCCAAAGATGTTCAACCGAAAAAGGCAACTGGTTAGAGGGGAAACCCTTGGCAATCTGGCAAACTGTAAACGCAGATCATTAGATACCAGCCAGGAGTTAACTTTTTTTCATCGGGTATCCTAGATTCGCCAGAACAGTTGGATCCTTGACTGAAAGGCCGATCCAAAGATCCAGCATAAATATGGTTTTGTTGCAAACAATGTTCAAACATGATGAACAAAAATATGGGTAGGTGCTTGCCACTCAATATCTAACATGGTTTAAACAAAGATGTTCAAAACATAGTTCATATGGTTCATATGGCTTTGTTTGAACATGGTTAAATATGGCTTATGATCACATGATCATATAGGGGAAATCATCAACATTGATGGTCAAGCCAATCAGGTTGGGCAGCGCTCAAGTGGGGTTACCGTAAGTTCCCTCCGGTAGGTGGACGTGCATCCTAGAGAAAGTGATTCACACCGCGATTTTTTGGCTAACTCTAAGCCATTGGTATGATAGGCCAAGCTCGGTGAATGGGAAAACAGATTCAGCGGCTATGGAAGAAGAGGAACTTGTTGGTGATATTGATGTGTGTGCAGTGTAAGATGGGCCAAGATGGGCCATTGAAGCCATTGTTAGCCCCAATTTCCTGCGTGGGCGACGCCCATCGTGAAGCTTCACAGCAACATTGCTTAGGTTGACATGTTGGCCGTGCCAACAAGAAGTGGCAGCTTGAGGCTTCCAATGGATGGTGCAACTGATGTTCTACTGAAAAGTAACACTGCAGAAACTGTAGAAACCGACTTGTGAATGGTTGGTCCATAGAATGATACGTTCTACCCATCTCTATGTAAGAGCATCTTACATCCAACTTGAAATTCGCCCCTGAGAGGTGTGTCTAGCTGATGTTTTTTCATTGCTGTGGATGAGGTAAAGTAGTAGAACGCTGGTTTCAAGCTTGTGCACCATCTATAGATTAACAATCCTTCAACCAGCTCTATTTTGTTCCCCAAGAACTGTGCCATGTTTACTGAACTTTCGCCCCTTTCCGTCTTGCCCGCCGTAACCTCTGGATGCCTGTGATGTCCATGCTGTCCATGTGCCGACCATGATGTCCTTGGTTTCCTTGGAAATCGGATTCCCCAAGCATCCCATGGTCGACAAAATCATGTTCCCAATTTTAGAATACCCCCATTTTCAGACACACCCGTATCCCATAAGATGATAGTTTATATACATATTATATATATATACATATATATATATATGGTCCCGTCCTCCGTCTCTCCACCCCCCCCCATGGGTTGGGTCCCCAGGTAGCAGCCCCAATTCCCTTCTATTTGCAAGCTATTGGCAGCATTTCTGAGGTCCAGCTGCGTA
>Ga0126342_10021800_pt1 | contig 10644 bp, 6 predicted proteins | sample Cyp1metagenome_FD_92528 | JGI IMG/M metagenome (GOLD analysis project Ga0126342, IMG submission 92528) | Coral microbial communities from Lord Howe Island, Old Settlement Bay, Australia - Cyphastrea 1 metagenome | ecosystem: Host-associated > Invertebrates > Cnidaria > Coral ...
CCAATTTTTACTCATCTATTTCCTAACTCATATCTCATTTTCAGCTATTCTCAGGACGCTCCAGTGCTGCGATAGCCACTTGAGTTAGGAGTTACCCTGGCAACTCCTATCTCACAGAGGGACGCTGCTCAAAACATACAAAATTTAATACTGATTTTCATGTTTTTTTTGTTTAAAATGCACTAAAACCACTCCTGAGTTAGGACTTACATACATTTTTTCGATCCAAAAATCAACTTTCACATGAGTTAGGAAATTCAATTTTCTGGTTCGTCCGCAGAGGCCTAAGTCATCCTAACCTAGTATATATATATATCATATATTATGGAAAATAATCCAAATGTTTGAAACCGCCAACCAAATTTTTCCATGGTTACAGGCTTATTCTATCCCAACATGTCGGGGTTAAAATTACATGGTTCTACAAAATTTCTTTTCTAACCCCAACTGCATCACCAAGTAGGTTATACATCCACATATCCACAATTAAGTCTCATTAAATCACAATTTCTTGGAAATTAAATCACCATCATATTATCAGTATCATATTCCATTCAATCACCGTAATATTCCATTCAATCATCATTCGTGTGGCTGATGTCCGTTGCGAAAAATTCCCATGAAACATTTTCACCCGGGTCGTCACCCGCAGTTCCAAGGTGCTCATAACGGTGACTGCCCTCTCCCAAGACTTTCCCAAACTTCACCATATTGTCCTGCGGTGAAGCTGCAGCTTGTGGTAGATTTACCCTCTGGTAAACGTTTACATAACTGATGGGAAAATCACCATGCTATTGATGGGTAAATCAACTATAAATAGCAATTTTCAATAGCAAACTGTTAGTTTACCAGAGGGTACTCTTTTTCAAAATGGTGCATTAACCAAGAAGAATCGGAATGTATCTGGTTGGTGGTTGAGCCACCCCTCTGAAACATATTAGTCAGTTGGCGACTATTCTTCTCAATAGATGGAAAAATAAAAAATGTTCCAAACCACCAACCACTTAATTGTCCATGTTGAGCCTTGGAAAACAGGAGACAGCGATGTGTGTGTGCAAATTTTGCACACTGGTGACACGAAACGGCCACTCCAAAAGAAAAAATGATGATTCACCACTGGATTGGAGACAAACTATGGCATACTGCGGCATACTCATATGGAGGTTTCCTGAAATAGGGGTACACCCCCAATTCTCATCCATTTATAGATGGATTTTCCACTATAAACCATCCAGCTATTGGGGATCCCCCATGACTTAGGAAACACCTATATTTGGAAACTTGCTACATGTGGTGAAGCCAACAAACCAGAAAACATGGTAACATATGGTCCCCAGCGACTTGCCAATGAGTAGCATAAACCATCTCCAACTGGAAAAAACAACATGGACATCCCCTACTTTTCAAATTTTCAAATAGATACAACTTGTACAACTTATGCAACTTATAACCATATTTGACGGTTAGTTATGGATTGTACTCCCAATATATCACCATGTTTATTCGTTGTATCCCCGGCTTTTCATTCGTTGTTTGCCTTGCTATACCCTCTGGTCATTTCACAAAACGCGTTTCCTGGATAATGACCATAGCTAGTTCGACGATTTGCCAGTTCAAACTGATGACTTCCCAGCTAGCCATGGATTGCCAGAGGGTATCTTTATCGAATCCATAGGATCTATTGAAGACAAAAAATAGCATCTGGTTATGACTAACATAGCCATGGTATAGATGGCTCATTTATAGATGGTTTGCCTATTAATAGCATGGTGATTTTCCATGGCTATGTTAAATAACCAGATGGTAATTACAGATATGCAATGATATACCATACACATCCATGATTAAATGAATGGGAATTCAGGATCCTAAAATGGAGGTACTGTACCATATAGGGCCATATTTTGCTGGGATATTCCCTTACATAGGCCTTATATAGGCCTTATATATGGTAGGTACCTCCAATTTAGGTTCCTGAAATGGCCATTGATTAAATGTCTTGCTATAAGCATCATCAACCAATGGACGTTGGCAAAATCGGCCGCACCTGTGAGCCATGTGGAAACTCAATGTGGACCTCCTGGTGTCGACGCTGTGCGAGGCAGAGCAACTGCCATGCCCGGAATGGGGGATCCCCAAGACCTATGGGCTTCAACACAAAAACTGGTTGGTGGTTATAATCCCTCTGAAAAATATTAGCCAGTTGGGATGATCATTCCCAATATATCGAAAAAAACATGTTCCAAACCACCAACCAGAAAATGATTGTCGAATTTCAGATGAATTTGAGGGTACCATGATTTTAGGATATTTTAAGATATTTTCGGAAACCTCCACATCTCCGGGAAACCAACATGTGACACAAGCATGGGGATAAACAGCCAAAAATGATTGGTTTGTAGTGACATGTTGTTTTTCTAATATGTTGTTTTTCTACCAGTTTTGACCGGCTAGAAATGAAAAAACACCACCAAGAAGAGCACGCCCCCAGATATTGCTTTCATGTTTTGTTCAATACCCCCTCTCCTGATAGTGCCTATCATTAGTCGACGCAATCATCATTAGGCATTTTTCCCATTTTGACACATACCTGCCATACCAATCTCGAAGCTTTTGGTGCTTTTTCGTCATTTTTCCATCATTTTTCCTAAGGATCTTCCATTTTTTGTTTTTTTTTTTTAAGCAGCATTTTGGCCGATGATTCACCGTGCGGGGAAGGCTGCGGAATTCCGAGGCCTTTCCCGTGGAATCCCAACTTTGGAGGGTTATTAACATGTTATAACATGTTATAACATGTTATAAGCCTCCAAAGTCTGTCTACCTGCATAGTTTCTGATGAAATTCTTATTCATATCGTTTTATCTAGCAAGTATAGAGTTCTAGTATGTTATAGTTGTAGTCATGTATAATGCCATGTTCATCCATGTTCATCATATTCATTTGTTAAAAATCCAATTGAAACATAGTAAAACACTAGTTTTTACATCCAGTAATTATTGCCAATCTTAAATAACCTGCAAAAAAACATGTTCAATGTTTCAATATCATGTATAAAATATAATGTTCATCATACTGATGGGCTAAAATCCAATGAATATAATATTGTACATCTTAATAAATCATATGATTATCATTGGATATGGATACGGATACTATTAATAGATATCCATGACATGAATATATATTTTTTCCATTGATGACCATATACCTGGGTAAATTGTAATATTTCGCTAACCTGAATAGTTCGGCCATTTTGGGGTGATTACCCTTACTAACTAATGATTGTAGTGAGGGAGAACAGTGAGGTCGTTATAATTTACCCAGATGAGATATATATTTGGCATAATTTGAGAATTGGGTGTATATAACCAACGAATTTGAGATTTACCCTCTGGTAAACTAACATAGCTATTGAAAGTGACCATAGAAATAGTGGATTTACCCATTAAAACCAGTGATTTTCCATAGCCATGTTAGTTTACCAGAGGGTATATGACTTAATTTTTACATCCTGTCATAGACTCGTTCATGGCCATAGTTTCCTCAGGTGCGCAGCACTCGGAGCCCGCCAGAATGCCATCGCAGTCAGCGACAACCGTTGGTAGCAGCAGGGCGAGAGGAAACGTCATGGCCTGCGGTTGAGAAGCAACAAACATGGGGATTTACCAAGAAATATTGGGATTTATATGGATTTATGGGATTTTACCAAGAAATACTGAGAGTTTGGGATTTAACCAAGAAAAATGGGGATTGAACCAAGAAACATGGGGGCTTTACCAAGAAAAATTGAGAAAAACCTGACACGCTCACCCGTTGGGTTGTCCGATATTGCCACGGAGTGGACTGCTACCACTGGATTTGCAAGCACCAACACGAGCACGAGTGTCTGCGTGACAGTACCCATAGGATCCATGTATGGTATATGCTAACATTTGGGGTATAATGATGGTAAATGTTACCATATATAGCAGCACCATGGATCCTATTGGGTATGAGCCAATCATGATCTGATACTTTTGAGCGAAGCGCTGCACCTGAACCACTGCGTTGATGCCATCCCACTGAGGCTGGGGGAAAAAAAAACAACAAAAATTGTGGAGATGTGACCAAGAAAAATAAGGATCGAACCAACGAACACAGGGATTTAACTGATCTATATCACTCCCGTCTTTCCCATTCATGGCTTTTCCCATTCAAACCTCCATATTGATCATGGTTTTTCATGGTTTTTCACCACATTTTCCATTTTCCCTACATTTTCCCAAGATTTTCATGGTTTTTCCCCACATTTTCCCAAGATCCCGGGCTCCCAGACTCACCTGGGATGAGCATCCTCGACCCGCCGAGCCGAGCGAGCCGAGCCGAGCCGAGCCGAGCGAGCCGAGCCGAGCGAGCCGAGCTTCGAGGCTTAAGATGGCATCGTTCGTTGCTTAAGGTGAAGAAAATCGGTATATCACTGGTGATAATATGGTTTAATTTTGTGGGGATATTCCCTATACCCTCTGGTAAACTAACAGGTTGCTATTGAAAATGGCCATAGAAATAGTGGATTTACCCATTGAAAATGGTGATTTTCCATGGGTTATAACTGTATATAAGTGTATATAACTGATGATAATATGGTTTATAACTGAGAATAGTTGAAAATTTGTATATCATCAGAAATTTGATTCTGTAGATAACCAACAAAATCAATTTTGGTGAAAATGATAATATGGTTTAATCTGTTTAATAAGGATTATCCGATATATGAAATGGAAAATAGCTGGTGATGATAATATGGTTTAATTTCACATTGGGGAATGTTCCAAACCAACATATGGAGAATATAACCAACAAAAATGGAGAATAATATTTCACATTGGGGACAAAATGGAGAATATAAGCAACAAAAAAATGTTCCAAACCACCAACCAGGTATATAACTGGTGATTGTTCAATGGATTTTCCATGGGTTATAACTGGTAAATTCAACCATGTTTATAACAGATCAACTGGTGAACATAACCATGGTGATTTTTTATGGTTAAGATGGATTTAATATGGTTAAAATTAATGGATTTAATATGTATATAATAGCCATATTGTATAACTGGTGATAATATGGTCTGGTTGGTGGTTTTAGCCATCTTGAAAAATATGAAAGTCAGTTGGGACGGATTACCCGACGTATTATTTATGGAAAATGAAAAATGTTCCAAGCCACCAACCAGGTATATAACTGGTGATTTTTTATGGTTTAAGATGGTTGTATAGCCACTATATAGCTGTATGGTATATACGGTGTATATTATATATATATATATGGGAATATCTCATATATATATATATTATGGGAATATCTCATATATATATATTTAACAAAGGTATAATATGGTACTGCACTAAACAAACATGGATTATAATATGGATATATGATATGGATTTAATATGGATTGATATAATAGCCATATGTATAACTGGGGTACAATATGGTATCCTAGTATCCTATGATATACTGTGGTTACATAGCCACTTATGGAACTTCACTCCCAAGTAGCCTGACTTACTTGGTGGTGAATAGCTCAGGAGTTGTACTTGGGGCCATATCCCACTTGCTCACTGGGCTGAAGCATCATTCTGAAAACAACAAGTTTCCAATGTCAGGATCTGGATTGTTGACCATGAAGATATCTATGATATCTATTGCATCCCACAAAAAAAGGTCTTATTACTCAACTGAGGAGCTGTTCTCCAGCTGGAGTGAACCTATGATCTACATCCAGCTGTTATCCAACATCCGATGCACACTCCAGTACATACTTAATCAGCACAAATTTTGACGGAATCTCATATACATAAGGCCTCTGGATGGTAATCTACCCGCAGGAAAAACACATGAACCTCACTACCTGTATCGTTAGGTTGGGAAACTCTTGCTGCTACTAGCTCCTGACGGCTCCCAATGGGGAAACATTGGATACAACCATAGCCCCTGACATCTCTCTCCATTCCCCACCCATGTTTTGTCCTCGCATTGGCGTTTGCTCAGCTCGGCAAGCCATGGAATACTGAAAAAAAACATCAAGTGGTTATGATTTATGATCAAACATCCCTAATTTTTTACCAGAAATGGGTGTATACCTTCTCCAAAAGTTGATCTTTATCGTTGGCTTACGACTTTGAACCTGATTTGAGGTTATTTGGGATGATTTCCCAAACACTCACCACAATCTATGCTTTGGTCCGACTGTGAGATAACATTCCGGTCAGGTTTTTCGAACATGATTTAACATCTGTGGCAACGGCATCCTGTCAACGCTTTCAGCAGCCCAATGGCATCTTTGGCCGACCCAAACCAGTCAAACGGCGACTCCCAAGCCTTGAAACATCGACCCAGCCGCTCAGAATTGCTGATCTAAATGGGTAGAGGTCAAAGTTGGGTACAACAAAATTAGATGGCTAATACTATAAATAAACTATAAATAAACTATAAACATATTAATGAAAATCTGTTTCCACAGACCTTAAATTTTGACCCATCCACAAATGACAAGTTTTCATCTGTCGCTTGAAAAAGGTGCTCCCCTCCCGGTCTCCAATCACAAGCTCACTGGTTCACGCATCGTGGATGACCTTAGATGCCACGAGAATGGCAGAGCTGCATCCCCATAAACCTGAATCCACACCTGATCCTCCGATAACGTAGCTATGGCATAGATATACATAGCCCATTTATAGATAAGAGATGCCTGTGAAAATGGTAACTTTCCATAGTGATATGTTAAATTTGGAAAGGGTATACAGTACATATTGTTCAGACATTTCCCTGGCCTTGACTAAGAATAAGTAGTCCGCACAAATTCTTCTTCAAAGGCTAGGCTTTGGGTACCCTTTTGGTCAACGAGAGGTCAAAAACGGAGTGATCGTTCCAAGAGTATAAACCCCTGAAATCCCATCAGCCCCCCTTGAAATCCCAAAAACAAGTACCCTTGAAATCCTATTAAAATACCCTTAAACGAGCATCAAATCCTTGTCTCTTTTGAACAGTACCACGTCACTGGGAATCACTGTATCCACGTCTCTTCGATGATGTTTTGCTTGACAACAACTTGATATCCCCACATTTGAGCTGGTCAAACGTCTTCATATATTGGCTTCGTCTCAAAACTATATTTGCAAATAATTTCCTGGTCACATGTAGCATCAGACCATCCATTTCTAGGTCGTTTCATCTTGACCCATACCCACATCAATGTCTCACAAAATAGGCCGCCCCCCATCCAAAATTGACAAATTTTTAGCTTTGAAACTCATGGGTCTCGGATACCCTCCACTTAGGGGTGCAGCTCTAATTACATGGATATATAAGCATACTTATAGACCGCATATGCCAGCTTGCGGGGATAATAATGCAATGGCTACAGCCATCTAAATAGATCAATATGAGTAAAACAAGATCACAAACCACCCATATTCTGATGGTTTATACCAGCCATAAAAATGGTAAATCATCAAGTCATCAGGGGGATGGTGGATCCAATTCCTGGCGACCTCCTTTTCGCGCCCCAGCGAGCCAGGTTACTGCAGTTGGCGCAAGATTTCTTGCTGGGACGCCAACCTGATCTGCCATTTAAGGGGAAGTCAACTTACCCTCTGGTAATTTAACATAGCTATTGAAAATGACCATTTATAGTGGTTTTACCCATTGAAAATGGGTGATTTTCCATAGTTATGTTAGTTTACCAGAGGGTACCTATTCTTCCCGGAGGGGATAACCATTGACCAGCTATGACTTCGGGTACAATCCGGGCCATTCTGAATTGGGGTGGGGGCGCAGGAAGCCCAGAGCCCTCAGTGGTCAAAAACATACTCCCCGGCAGGGGTTTACAACTGTGGATACTTCCCGGCAGAATATGATGGATATTTATAAACCAAAGAACTTCTTCTGTGATATGTTAAATTATCTTAAATTGAAAGTTCTGACATGGTTTTGGTACATGTTAACGCCAGCATCGGCACTTTTTTCGTAGTGGAATTAGAGTTTGACCAACATAGACCCCCCGGAACGTTAAACTCAAATTTGCCGGAGATATACCAGGATGACATGGGCCAAGAACAACTTGTATACGAAAACATATTCAGGACAAACTCCTCATGTTTGGGGCTTATTTTTGGTGAAATTCAGGGGAGCTTCATGTGATGCCAAATTCAACTGTGGTCCGCCAAATTTACCATTTTTTGGGGGTGGGGAAAATATTGTTTTTGTGGTACATGTTATTCAGAGGGGTGTATAACTATGGTCAATGGCTATTTCAGGAACCGATTTATTGGAGGTACCTACCATGTATAATGCATATTTTTTAGGGAATATCCCAGCATATCCCAGCAAACATATGCCCAAAAAATATGGTACTAACTGAAATTCCCATTGATATGGTAGTAACTACTATGGTTACTATGGTAATTATCCCTTATGAGTTGGCATATCAAGGGGGTTGGCTGTGTAACCACAGGGAGGGCTGTTCCACCACTGTGTCACACAATCCGCCATCCCTCGGGACCCATTTAGACCCTCAAGATGGGTTGGAACCTTCAAGCGCCATCAACTGAGGATGTTAGCTAAGTTCCTGACGGTTCGGAAGCACATCCAACGCAGCGGGGGTATGAAAGGAGCACAAAGGGAGGACAGTGACAAGGGCAGACAAGTGACCAAGACTGCAAAGAGTCATGTTGTTCTCGGTTCAAGAATGAAAGGATTCAAAAAGTCTGCGGAACAGACCTCAAACCCTAACGCATAAATGCGCTCACACGCTGATTCCAGGTCTTTTTTTTTTGTGGTTTAACCAATGAAACTGCGCAAGCTAATCTGTTCATGGGGAATTCTCCATTTCCATACTTATTGCTGGAGAGTAAAACGCATTTTCCTAGGTGGCTTTGGCTCTGGCCAAACACCATTGACCCACAGAAGGATGATACATTCATCCTAGGTCAGTCCCAAATGTCCATAGTCAGTCCCTGGGTTTCCGATTGATCTGTAGAGACCATGGCAAAACTTACTTGTTTTCAAAAAACTTTTATTTTTCCGCTGATTAATGTAAACCCATGTAAACCCCTATTTGTGTCAAATATAGGTTCAACATTGTTCAACTTGTTAAACACAAAACATGTTTTATCAAAAATAAATAAATATACACATTACCCTCTGGTAATTTAACATAGCTATGGAAAATGGCCCATTTATAGTTGATTTACCTATTTAAAACAATTATTTTCCATAGTTATGTTAGTTTACCAAAGGGTAATCGTTTGGACACCAAGGTCTACCCACTCCAAAAGATCTCAGCAAAGCAACGTTTGTCTCAGCTCTGTATTTTCTCGCGTAGCTTGGTAGACTTGTCGCCTGCGATGCGTGCGGAATCGCAGAAGGGATCATGGAAATGGGCCTCTCCTTGGGTGGATCGAACCGTCCCAAAATTACCCTCTGGTAAACATACACAAAACTATGGAAAATCACCATGTTCAATAGGTAAAATCAACGAACTAAATGGACCATTTTCCAGTTCGCTATGTCAAATTACCAAAGGGTATCTGAAACCAGTTACTGTCCCCCCCAACTAGCATGAGCCCTGCCAAAATAACGCTTTGGAAGTCAACGAAACATCCCTGATTCTGAGGGTCTATGTCAGTTTAGGGATGGTATTTGCGGAAATAAGACCAGCCATCACGGGGACATAAGGGGGATATGATATAACAAACAATGTAATCCATCAAATGGCAATAGGGGATACGCCTGTAAATTTGAATGGAAAGTGGCTTATCATGTGATATCAGTAATATCTATCCATGGATTTTATGTCTATATCGAAGTCAATTGGTCAAAAGGCTATGAGTCAAAACCCTCCCTTTCTCCCTTTCGTCTGAAGCATCCGCTGAGAGATCGCAGACGGGTGCTCGACCTGTGAGACCTAGCTCTGCGTGAGTGCGGGAACTAGATAGGAGCCGGCAGCCCATGACTTACCTACCTCGAAGAGAGCTGAAAGATGTTGCCCTCAGCCGACTTCCATGTGGCAGGCCACGGCCAAACGTTATTAGGCAGCCACGGCATGTAACCGGGCAAGGCATACCATCCACCAAGCTTACACAAGACTTCTATAAACACGGCAATCCCAAAAGTTTGGGAGCAGGTTTTTGAAACAGCGGCTCCCAATGCATGCGGTAAGCAATCCAGCTGAGCGCTGGAAGGGTCCATGCTCACCCAACGTCTTCTTTGCATCGAATCTGTGCCGCTCCGAATTTGGCAGAGCGAGCCGGACCTTTGAAAATAGTCTGGGAGAAACGCATCTGAGGTGCAAGCCGGGGCTCGAGCAGTGTGGTCAGGGCAGATGCCGTCATCCAGGAAAAGTTTTGAGTGGGCTTTGCAGGTTTGTTGTCAACAGGTCCGTGGCTTCTTGCACCAAACATATCACTGAGTCGGACAAAGATGACAAAGGGTAAAGCTGTTTGCCCAGCACTGACGCTGGAAACCCATGATTCGCCAACAATGTCTTCAGAACAGGGTGCTGCGCTGCAAGGCAACATCGTTGGCCTCGAGCGAAGTGAACCAGGAGTGATCTCGCTGCAGTTTGCCCTTTGCTTGGTGGCCACGGTAGTCATCTGCCCACG
>Ga0126342_10021801_pt1 | contig 10644 bp, 9 predicted proteins | sample Cyp1metagenome_FD_92528 | JGI IMG/M metagenome (GOLD analysis project Ga0126342, IMG submission 92528) | Coral microbial communities from Lord Howe Island, Old Settlement Bay, Australia - Cyphastrea 1 metagenome | ecosystem: Host-associated > Invertebrates > Cnidaria > Coral ...
AATTAACATAGACCCTGAAAATCACCATTTTTTAATGGAAACTAGTCTCCAACCCCTATCTGCCAGGGATGGTTACCATCATATGAGCTCGTCAGCTGGGATTATGACATTCCCAATGTATGGTTTTTTTTTAAATGTTCCAAACCACCAACCAGATTAGATGGTTATATCATGTTGAACATATTGGGTTATATCATAATATTCATAATATGATCGAGATTGATATTGAGGTGAATATTTTTAGATATACCCATTCTATTTTAGTTATATCATTATTGAAAATATGGTTAATACATGGTTATATCAAGATATATCACTAATATATCTATATCATGGGGTCACATATCATGATATGATATTATTAATATATTATACTAATATAATCTAATATATCACTTTATGTCAAGTCAATCATATACTAAAATCTGGGGGGTAAATTTTGACTCATACCCACTGATCTAAATCCGAGTCTTCTAAGTGATCTATGATATGTTAGCTTCTCTCGTAGTTAAATTTATAGGTATTTTACTTAATTGGGGGCTTGGGTGATTGATTTAGCTGGGAAAAAAAGATAAAAAAAGCCTGTCGGCAATGGGTCAAAGCCCGATCAGTAGCCTTCTGTTCACATCAAAATAGCTGGGACATTTTCTGGATGTTCATCCCACCAAATAATTATGGTACCATAGCTTTTGAGCCATCCCCCAATGTGTGGTAGGCTCAAAACATGACATGGGAATCACAGGGTTCCCATCCTATAGAGGCTATAGAAATCCCTCTATTAATGGATTGATAACCATCGCCCAATATGGGCGCAGGAGGGATTTTAGCGAATCTGGCGGTGATTTCTTGATAGTTTCTATTTGATGGATTTAGCCTAAAAAACGCGTATGTACACAGCCCCATTGCAACACCAATAGATCCAATAGGTAGCCTCAGGTAAACTAACATAGAGATGGAACATGCACCATCTGTAGATCAGTTCGTGGGAAAGCACGAACTGTTTTTTTCCGCAGCTATGTCAGTCTACCTCAGGCTACACTCACTTTTGCCTACGGGTGTCTCAAGTCCTGGTACTTAGAAAATGTTAGAAACTACTCAAAAATTCTGCCGATTACATTGCATATAGGATTTTCCGTTATGAACCAACCAGCTATTGAAAAAAAAAACATTTAAAAACCATTGACTCCCATCAAAAATCATATGATATCGCCATTAAAACCCATTAAACGCCATTTAAAACCCATTAGATCACCATTTGTTGATGGTGAAACCCCCCATGTCTGAATGTTCTTTCCGTTGACGGATTTGGATCAACACCTATTGAATGTCCAGCAAGAAAAACGACCATCACTACGATGGTCTTGGGCCCCCGTTAAGGAAATCGCTAAGTTGGTGAACTCAAGAAACAAATCAAGAAACAAACATCACAACGGGGGGCCCCACATTGTACTGTAGGGGTTTTGGGTCAGTGCTCACTAGAAACTGATACAATAACGTGACATCATCTCCTCAACTCAAAAGACTCTGAGAACGGCCCATTTCTGGGGGAAAGTAGTCTTCCAACCCCCGAACTCATGGCTGGCCCCGTTTTTTTTTTTCACAAAACCCAGGGGGATGTTCTTGATCATCAATTCTCGAACCACCCAAGCCCCAAAACTAATGAAAAATGTCTGAAAAACATTCGTAACATCCTGATAGAAACCTCCAACAAGGCTCCACACCCCCAAAGATACACGAGAACCCTTCGCCACGCGGCAAAGAAAACACCCTATCTGTTTCATCAACCACCCATCACCAATGAAACGTCTCAAATAAAAGTTCATAAAACTCAAAAAGAAGTCATTTACAAGTGAAACACCCATAACAACCCCATAATTAATTATCCATGTTACAACTCAGTACCTAAAATCTGAATGGCCAAATCCCCCATTTATAGATGTTTTTCTTGCTGTTTCTGTTCCTAAAGGAACTAGGGTCCCCAAAACCCCCAACTGGTGAAAAATCTCCATCATTTTACCACCCTTAAATGGTACCCAAATAGTCGCTGGAAAAAAGTTGGATGTTGATTCCCCCCCATATGGCGATGCTTTGTCGTTTTCCAACGTTTGGGGAAACCATCCCATGACGGATCCATGGTGCTGGTATATAAAAACCTACAAAACTGGGTCATAAAAATGGGGTAAATGTTGGTAAATATACCAGCACCATGGATCCTATGGGTATGTTCTTATTCTTTGCATTCCTGCCGTGTGCTCCAATGTATCTATTGCTGGTGTTCCATTAAAAAACATGTTTCTGCTTGTGATGAGATAGCTACCCGACGCAACTTGGAGCAGCAAATCACAGTGTCCGGCCGAAGCGCTGTTGGCGATATTTTTTGGTTATCGTTTCGTGAAAGGTTCGGGTTATCATTACACCTGGCGGGATCTAGAAAACAATGATGCTGGGAAACTGTTCTTCTGGAACATTTAGATATATATATATATATATATGTATGCTTATATATGTAGAGTGTTTTTTGATATACTGTCTTGGGCAAGGGCTGCCGGGCGAAACGGCAACAAGTGAGCCAAGATTATGGCAGCTTAAGCCTCAACGTATCACTCTCCAAACCACAGAATAGGAAGCACAGATCAAGAGATGGAGAGAGGAGTGTCGTTCTATCATTCGTATGATCATTGCTTAGATGCGGGACCTTGGGACCTTCCCTGTCGCCAAGATGGTGCTTTGGCAATTGCAAGCGTTAAAGCCAAAGATTGAGATTTGGGTTCTTGCTTATCTCTCAAACCGATGGTGCTTACACAAAGCATCGAATCACCTGCCTGATATGGAAATACGTTTTTGAACATGAGCAAATGTTATTGTTTGTTGGTGAGTGTTTTATCATTTTCCAAGCCTCAAATCCATTTCCAAAAAATAGAGACCGCGAATCCGCTCGATTACTACTCTCCATTAACCTAAATTGTGACTGTAGCTCATATCCCATAGGATCCATGGCGCTGGAATATTTACCAACATTTACCCCATCAATGACCCAGTTTTGTAGGTAAATATACCAGCACCATGGATCCTATGGGTATTATATTCCATTGATATACCATAAATGGCCATTGAAATAGTGAGTTTTCCCATTAATAGCATGGTGATTTTCCATAGTTTTTTGTATGTTTACCAGAGGCTAAGTTCATAGGAAACAAACGACCCATCCGGACCCATCGGTTCTCGCTTCAGGTCGCTGCTGGTCCACCATAGTGAGCCCGGGGGAGGCATCGACCACCCAGCCTAAGCCCAACGCACCTGGCCCGGTATGGCCCGTCCCGGTGGTGGAAAAGCCATGAAAACCTGGGGCAAAATGGGATCTAATGGGATTTTATGGTGGTTTAATGGGATCTAATGGGATTTTATGGTGGTTTAATGGGATCTAATGGAATTTAATAGGATTTACCCGCTGGTAAACATACAAAAAACTATGGAAAATCACCATGCTATTAATGGGAAAATCCACTATAAATGTGGTATTTTCAATAGCTATGTTAAATTACCAGAGGGTAGCCGGGAAAATCTTCACCGGAAACCATGTTTTTTTTTTAACCATCAATTTGTTGGGGGGTTCCGGCTGAATTTTTCCCATCCAATTCCGTGAGAAATAAAGATGGAAATTAAAAAAACTCGGTGATCTGGGACATAAAAGAAATCGATGGGAAATATTGTGTTGTTTTTTTTTCTGTATGGAAACATGGGAAATATCCATCGATTTTGAGGAATTTGATGGTCCCCCAATCCCTGAAAACCATGCCTTCCAGTGTCCCACAGAGGTCGCTGGAAAAAAACATCAATGGATACTAAACGGATACCCTCTGGATTTTTTTTACATAGCGAAGCCATGCCCCATGAAAATCGTTGATTTATGTTGATATTTACCTATTCCAAATGGTGATTTTCCACTTCGCTATGTTAGTTTACCAGAGGGTAATATAGCAAACCTTTGATATAGCTGGGATAATCATGTTCAACCCCAAGTCAGATTTTGACCTGAATAATGCCATAATGCATTTTAGGTATTCACCCAGAATTTCACCAATTCTTGTACAGATGTGTGTGTATATATATATATATATGTACAGTTTACAAAACTAAAGTCAATGGGAATTTCAGGATCCTAAAATGGAGGTACTGCACCATATAAGGCCATATTTTGCTGGGATATTCCCTTACATAGGCCTTATATATGGTAGGTACCTCCAATTTAGGTTCCTGACATGGCTATTGATTTAAAGTGACCTGGAATTTGGAAGACGTCTACGAAGTGACTGGTTCTCGCTGCCAATGCCTGTGATCTTCATCAAATTGCTCATTGCAGGGTCAGTTGATTGACCCGGGACTGGTTTCCTCGATATCAGATATCCCATGAATCTCTGTTACTTTTTGGGAAAATATCCATGAATATGGTTGTTTTTATCCCTGGGAAAGCTAGAACACCATGATACCATGTGCGCCACGACCCGTCCCGGCACAGACCTTGCAAAATGTATAGTGCCCAAAGTTGTCAAATGATGTCCGCATTGGAACGCCAGTTTTGAAGACCCGAAGATTCAAGATGCCACCGATGCAAGAAGTGCCACTTACCCATCTTACAAGGTTCATCAGGATTAAAAGCCTATGCCCATTGTATCCGCATTGTTGCTGGAAAATCTCCCATCATTCCCAAGTTTCCGTTGTTGATGCTTATTATTGTTCAATTCTCCCCAGTTCTTATCTGTGTATTTAGATCTCAGAGGCCGGCAAAGTAAAAAACATGTTATTCCATCATATCCACATTGTATCAATCCCCATTATTCTTGCTTACATCCCATATTATTCTCAGGTTTCCATAAATCTAACACAAGCCATTTAACAGGCCCCTATCCCATCTCATGAAATACTAATTGGTTGAAAATGGATTCCCTACTATGGTTTATCACAGTCCCCCATGAATTAGCTGGCATACGTCCCTAGTTCTGAACCAATCAATCATCATTGATCATATATAATCATATGTTTGATGGTTCAAACATGTTCAAACCCCTATAATCCGTATAAATGATGATTTAATCAATCCCCCTGAATTTTTTCATAAGCAGAAACCTGCCGTCCAAACAACAAACTTCCGCCAGCTCGACGCAGCCGTTCCATCATCAACTGAAACCTCGGCTCGAGGCGAGCAGGGCTCGCCGATCTGCTCGCCATAAAATGAGGGGATTCGAATGAGGATGTAATTGAAAGGGTTTTTTATCATGGGATATAGTGGGATTTCATGGGTTAAATATGGGTTTAATGGAATTCAATGGTATGTGTGTGTGTATGTATATTATATATATATATATACACTGGGGAATACTGTATGTACATTCAGAAATATATAGCGGGATGTATAATCAACCATGTTTGGGTGTGGTACCTGAAAATGGGGTACCCCTGAATTTGGTTTAGAGAATCATGTTCTCAACATTAGAATGACCATAAATGCAGGTGTATACCCCATCCATGACAAATCGAAATGATGTTCATTCCCGAACAAAAAAAAAAACATGTGTCCCATTATTGTACGCAACATTAAGGTAAGAGAAAAAGGAAATGGATCTACATATTGATCTGTCTGAAAATAGGGTATACCCCCAATTATAGGCATTTCATGGTGATTTTTGTGGATTCACTGAGGGGTGAATCCTAACCCAAACGATTTTTTACCAGATTTCCAGGCGTTCAAGGAGACTTCATCGGTGGTCCACCCCCTTGAAATTCAATACTGGTTGGTGGTTTTAACCATCTTGAAAAATATGGAAGTCAGTTGGGATGATGACATTCCCAATATATGGAAAAAAATTGGAAAAATAAAAAATGTTTGAAACCACCAACCAGGAAATGTTTGAAAGTCATGGGGGATCATCACTGGCACTACAAAAATTGAGGGAAAAAACTGTGTGGTAAGATGGTTACAAGCTGCCCGATTTCAGGAAGAAAATATACTGTGCTTCGCGCCCGCGCGCGCAAGATCGAAACCAGTTCAACAGCTACAAACATAACCCTTATGGCATCACCGGTGTGCGAAGCTCTACAAAAATGCCTAGCTGCTCCTCCTGGTCAATCTTGGGTTTTCGATGGTAGAAATTCACCGCAGCAAAGCGGATGCCCGACGCCGCGGCGTTCCTCGGCGTACAAAGAAAGGGACCCGCAACAGCCACTGCCAAAGATGCAAGTTCAATGGATATGGGGTTGGTTAATGTTCAGATTTTTCACATCAACAAAACATAAGGGATATATGTCATCTCCAACAAATACGGCCCTATCAAGTGATGTGACCAAAATCCAACGTGACATCAATCCCAACCACTGTATTGTATGGTTTCGATTTCCACATAGATAAAAACCAGTCGGAAACCATGGTGAATGACTCTTGTGCCTGTCTTTGTTGGATATCTTCCCGTTCTTCCTGTGTCTGTCCCAAGCAGACATGCAGCTTGACTGGGATTAACAGCGTTTCAGCTACCGCAAGGATTGCAATGGTTTGAATACGCAACCAAAAGAGATTGGGTGAAACAGTTGTAAAGTATAAGTTGTAAAAGTTCTAGTAATGTTATTTTTTGTCAGTGTCTTTTTAATTGCCTCGTTCGAAATTTTAAAGCTCGGTGCTGAAACTTTGCTTTGCCAGCTCGGAAGCAAAGAAAAAAACATGTTCCAACCCCACACAGGTTTGTCCGTTAGTGAATTGGTTTAAGGGAAAAGTTCAGCCGGAAAGCCGCATATTTCATGGAAAAAAACATGGTTTCTGGTTAAGATTTTCCCTTAAACCAACCTTCTGAGGAAGTATTCGTGGTATGATTTTGGGGGGTCACGTCTTCAAGTATCTGGATCCATAGGGAATGATATAGGAAGAACGATATAATCAGTTTGCCATCTTCAGTTTGAGGACAATTAGACTTGGCTAAAATGGAGGTCACACATTATGGAATCCCACCATGAGTTTTTCTGACATTGCCCTGTTATGAGAACATACAATTTCAAGACAAAATCAGTAGAAATTCTATAGTATCATAGGAACATACTTGGTTTATCATTAGATTTTGCTTTTCCCATCGCTTTCAGACAAACTCGACCCTCTCAATATGGGATACTCCAAAATCCAATAATGTCCTATGGTTTATCGTCAGTTCCCCAATGAATATCCAATTCATCTAGCCATGCTGGGGTACATTTGCCCAATTTTGTGACAGACATGAGCAGTGTTCGAAACCTTCTGTCAAGCCTTTATATTGGTGGGTAACTTAAACATTCCCGAAACGGATAGTGATAATCCCCAATATATCAAGGCTAGTGTAATCCCTGAACTAATCATCAACCAACCATCAAAAAAATCACATTTCTGTCCACTATCATATGTCCATATTTCAATGGTTAAAAGCCTATTGAAATCCCACCTAAATTTCACGTTCTTCTCCATCGATGGGCGACAAAAAGGGATCAAAACTCCTGGCGAGCCATGGCTGAAGCCATGGTCAATACTCACAAAAAATTGTTTTTCTGGTCATCCCATCAATAATCATTGGATCCAAAAATAATGGTTATTATAAATCCCATCCTGAACCATTGAAAATGGCCATAGAAATAGTTGATTTTCCCATTAAAGATGGTGATCCGATTATAATGGTTATTATTTTTATCCCATCCTGAACCATTGGATGACTAGCCCCGTTTTTAATGGTTATTAACATTTATTAACCATGAGTATTGACCATAGCTCACATGATACTGGTAGCCACCAGATGCCACTCTTGCAACGGGTGCGGGATCCACCCCATCGTGTAAGCGTCGCCCAGATCAGTTGGCGATACAACTGGACTATTACCCTCTGGTTATTTAACATAGCCATGGGAAATGGCCCATTTATAGATGGTTTACCTATTAAAAATGGGTGGATCTTTCCATGGCTATGTTAAATAACCAGATGGTAAATCCAAAAAACATGAACCAACTGGAGTAAATCAAGCAGCCGCTTGCAGGTCGAGTCTCTTGCACTGAAATTCCAGGGTCCAGTTGTAGGTCCCATTCGCTGCGACGCCCACGTCCACCACGGTGTTCTCGATATCCTCCGAAGACGACACTTGACCTTTGAGGGAACGCTCAACTATTCCTTCCAACAGATTCAATCCAGTTCCAAGGTTTGAAGAAACATAATATGTATATAATATAATGTCACCTGGTATTAATGTATTACATGATTACACTACATTGCATTACATTACATTACATTTACATTACATTTACATTACATACAGTTGCATACATGTATGTATATATATATATATTAGATATATAATATGTATATATATATATGTTGTTGTCATACCATTATCTATATATATATATACCTCTTTGGGGCCCTAACTTCTCCAATGAGGTAGCGCCATGGCCCAGTCTTCATAGTGGGTGGAGAGTGATCCCATCGAGCATAGAAATCTTTTAGCTGTACACTTGCCATGGTTAATATGAATATGTGGTTAATATACTGTTAATAATGGCGAATGATGATGGTTACTATATGGTTAATGATGGTTCATAATAATCTGGTTGGTGGTTGACCTACCCCTCTGAAAAATTATGGACTTCCACTCGTCAGTTAGGATGATGACATTCCCAACTGAATGGGAAAATAAAATTCATGTTCCAAACCACCAACCAGAAAACCCAGGACTCGACCCGGTGTTGTTAGCTTTGGCCCGTTTTAGAAAGTGTGCGGAACGTTCCTAATTAGAAACCTGAACCTGTCAGGTCTTTGCAAGCGCACTGTGGGAATGTTCAAAAAAAAACTTGCAGACAGAACATGATAACACAGAAATGTAACTAGAAGACACAAAAAACAACTGACTATCAAGATGCGGGTTGGTTCACGACGTTACAAAACACTGCAAATACCAAACCATTTTTAAGAACGGCAAAAAATATATTTCTATGGGTCATCGAAAAAACATGGCTATGTTAGTCATAACTAGAGGCTATATATATATATATATATTCCATATATCCATATTAATCATATATCCCATATATCCCATATATTCCATATATCCCATATATCCCATATATTCCTATAAATTTATATATTTATTCGAAATTCCCAAACGCAGACCGCGTTTGACCGCAGACCCCCCCGCCGTCAGGTTGGGATTGAAAATGGAATGACCCGACCTGGGTATGGCCAAGATCTTTGCAGCCAAAAAAAGGGCTGCTCTCTTTGGCGGGGTTATTCACATTGCATAAATCCTACAGGATGGGGCCCCCAAGATAGCGTTCAGTTGCCTTATAAGTTTCTGAATTCTATGGTTTATGGTAGATATAACGAACTAGTTAATGGGGCTTATCATGGTTTATAAACAAACAAACATCACTGGGGGGACCCATCCTATAGCTATTCTGGTGTGTGAAAACCTCGAGGGGGGGCCAAATGGCCAAATGTGAGTTTGACCCGCAGCCGTTTCTGGGCTGCACCTCTTGGTCATCATCTAGAAATCCATGCCCATCAAGGCAATACACAAAGCCCAGCAACGTGAACAGCCCTTTGGGTGGGATCTATAAGCCCTTTCTGAGGCGAGGGGCTCACTTGGGGTATAAATGGGATCACTTTGGGCATAGGTCCTGTATGTTCCTGTCATGTTTCTTTAGGGTTTCCTTTAGGTTTACTTTGGGTTTACTTTACGGTTTTTCAGACTTTCTTTAGGGTTCCTTTGGGGTATCTTTAGGGTTTCTTCAGGGTTTCTTTAGAGTTTCTGTGGGGTTTCTTCAGGGCTTCTTTCGGGTGTTTCTTTTAGACTTTCTTTTAGGCTTCCTTTTATGCTTCCTTTAATCTTACCCTCTGGTAAATTAACATAACTATGGAAATTCACCATTTTTAATGGGAAAATCCACTATAAATGGCAATTTTCAATAGCTATGTTAGTTTACCAGAGGGTAGGTTTTCTTTTATCCCCATGGACAAACATGAGCGGTGCAAGATGACTTCCAGCCGCGGCGGCCGAGAAATTGGCCGCCAAAAGGGGTCCAGCCGTTTTTTGGACCACGTCTGGCTAAAATTGCTAAACTGGTTGGTGGTTGAGCCTACCCCCTGGTTGATGGTTAATATGTGCTTAATATACTGTTAATAATGGTTAATATGATGATTATTATATGGTTAATGATGGTTAATAATAATCTGGTTGGTGGTTGAGCCACCCCTCTGAAAAATGATGGACTTCGTCACTTGGGATGATGACATTCCCAACTGAATGGAAAAAATAAAATGTTCCAAACCACCAACCAGTAAAAAAAACTGTCGGATCAAGTCAAAGTCTTTCGGCCATACCATGCTTCGCAATGACTGAGATTGGTGTCGTAAAAAAGCTGGACAATGCCAGCTTCGCCGTCAGGACAAACCCACCAAAATCGCCAATGTTCAAGGCACGGGAGAGATCTTGCTCCATGTCCAATTGAGCCATTAAAAATACCCCGTTTTCCCATCTCATTATACTAGTTGGTTGATAGGTTTCCCTGCTATGGGTTATCATAATCCCCAGTAAACCAGGTAGTATAATCCCCTATAGCAATCAATTAACCAGGGTATTTTTAATGGCTCAA
>Ga0126342_10021802_pt1 | contig 10644 bp, 7 predicted proteins | sample Cyp1metagenome_FD_92528 | JGI IMG/M metagenome (GOLD analysis project Ga0126342, IMG submission 92528) | Coral microbial communities from Lord Howe Island, Old Settlement Bay, Australia - Cyphastrea 1 metagenome | ecosystem: Host-associated > Invertebrates > Cnidaria > Coral ...
GTATTTTTGATGGTTTTCTTTCTTCCAAGTAGCAATTCTGCTTAAATGTTTGCTCATGTCAGGTTCCCCACTTTGTAGGGGCCAGTGGTTCTGAAAATCACAAAAGTGCACCAAAAAAAGGGGTTGGGTGCCCTGATTTTGTAGAGAAAACCGCTTGCTAGATTTGTGGCAGGTTCCTCATTCTGTAGAGGCCTGGGGCGCCAAAAGTCAGATTTGGCTCTACAAAATGGGGACACCCAACCCCCCCAGGTCATTTTTGGGATAATAAAAAATCTAAGATTTTTCGCATTTTTTCGCACTACATCACTGACTCTGCCCCCATAAAACACCAACGCATCTCTTGGGCATGTTCCCTGCGCCGCGACTCGCGTTTCGCTCAGGACCCCCCGCGAGTCAAGCGAGGCATGGTATCACACATTCGGGGGCCGGTGGCTGCGCGGGGGAAGATCGTAGCCATGGCAGAGAATTGGTCGGAGGGTGATGAGCAGGAGCTGGTGGGAAGGCAGTGGGAATTATATGGAGGTGATATCGGGTATAACCGAAAAGGATGATAGGATATATATAAATTATATTCATGGATATTAATGGGATGATCCTCCAAATGGAATATATTATATATACAGTAATGGGATATAAAGTATTAGAATAAATTGGCGAAATTTTGGGATCAATTATTGATTCAGCCAACCATACTTGGAGAAAAACAAACATACTTGAAGGATAATCCCAGTTGAATTGTACCTTGGGGCTGTGAGTTTTGCCACAGATGGGATAATCCTGGGGATTTCTGAGGCTGGGCCACGGTCAGGTCAAGACGATTGTGTTGTTTTCGGGTGTCATAAGCGATACTGCAAGAATTAGGTCGCCTTGATCTGGGTTGGGCCGCGATCAAAATTTATGGTGCTGGGGGCTGGGGGATGGTGCAATCTTGACATTTGTGGAGTTAATGATATCTTCTTGCACTTGGCCTGAGTTCAACTCATTTGGCGAAGCATGGCAGGGACTGGAATCAAATGGAACCCTGGAACAGAAAAAAAACACACATGTGGCTAATACCGATGACAGGCAGAGTGACTTCCCGTGCTGTTTCCATAAACTGTCCACATCCCCAAGACCACGAAGTTTGGTTTCTTCAACATCCCACAGTTCTTTTGTTTCTGTTTGAGTGTCCCGAAATGAAGTATCACACCCATTGTGTTGCCATGTTGAGCCAGGAACACACATGAAACACTCGACTTAATGAATTTTAGTGCCCACTTGTAAACTAATAGATGCGGAGTTTACCTATTTGTAGATCATGTTCCTAGGGAAACCGTGGGTTTGTCCCATATTTGGGTACCCAAATTCCTTCCAGTGAAAACAGGAGGTTGGTTCAGATGACGCGCCGGAATCCCCACCAGAATCAGAAGGAAGGCGCAGAAATGGGCTACGGAGTATTGTACTGTGTGTCTACCCTCTGGTAATTTAACATAGCTATTGAAAATTGCCATTTAAATAGTTGATTTACCCACTAAAAATGGTGATTTTAAATAGCTATGTTAGTTTACCAGAGGGTATCAAACATTGTATGTGACATATTTATGTATCATGTAATGTATGTAATGTATGTCATTGTATATGGTTGCCAAACAAATGAGATGTACATCCAAGAACCACAACTTGCGAAAGAGTAGCTGCAATCAGATTAGAATCGCAGAGGCGGGGCTCTCAGTCAGATGCTCTTCTGTCCTGGTGGAAACAGTCTACCCACCTTCACCCGAGCCCCTCGGAAGCGGCCAGGCGCATGGTTCACCAGGTGCGAGCTGTGGACTTGAAATTGGCTTGGCCACTCTGGTTCAAATCAGGTTACCATCGCCTCATGGAGCCCTTTACAATATTGCGACAAATTGAGATTCAACAAATTTTAGAGGAGTAGTAGTTAGTAGTAAGTAGTAAGTAGTAAGTAGTAAATAGTAGGTAGTAGGTGGTAGTAGGTAATAGTAGGTAGTAGTAGGTAGTAGCAGGTAGTAGTAAGTAGTAGGTAGTAGGTAGTAGGAGCAGTAGGAGCAGTAGGAGCAGTAGGAGTAGTAGGAGTAGTATGAGTAGTAGGAGTAGTAGGAGTAGTAGTAGCAGCAGGAGTAGTAGTAGTAGTAGGAGTAGTAGGAGTAGTAGGAGCAGTAGTAGTAGTAGAAGTGGTATTAGTGGTAGTAGTTGTAGTAGTTGTAGTGGTAGTAGTGGTAGTAGTGGTAGTAGTGTTAGTAGTGGTAGTAGTAGTAGTAGTAGCAGTAGTAGCAGTAGGAGTAGTAGGAGTAGTAGGAGTGGTGCTGGTAAAGATCATTGCAGGGACCTGTATGTTAGTTTTGTGGGTGGGTGAGTTTCACGCCAAATTTGCAGATGAGCACGTGAATGCAATGCACAGCTCCACTGGCTGGCGAATTCGAATTGAGTTTTGAACGACATGGTTTTCTATTAGGAGAGGCTCACATCATTAGCAGATGCTTGTGGTAGGTCGTGTTTCGACAAACTTTTCACTGAATCTCACTTAGGATGTGGCTGACGCTGCCGGGGAGTCAGCATCAAACACCCCAATGGATTGTAATAGTTTTTTGCGGGCGTTGATAGCTGTAGCCACTGTAGCCAAGGGTTTTGACCCAAACCTGCATCAGCATCGGACAATTCTACTTGACATTACTTGACCAAAAGATCCGGGGGCAGAGGATCCAAAAGTTCTGCTGATCACTTTGCCTCACCATGTGAAATGACCAAGGCAAATGCATGCGAAAGAATGTCACCAGGACAGACTTATCATGGCAGTCTCATGATGACAGATAGTAAACGTGGACAGTGGACACAGTTTTCCTCGGGTTTCTTTGTGCTGTAAACTTGCTGGTATATTGTTTTAAACCTAGCATCCTGGTCGACAAGAGATGGGTTGTTCAAGCGCCCACCAGGTGAACCAGAGTTGTTGGTTGATATTTACTTTTTTTAAAACAAATAAGATGGCTTAAGTATCCCTGCCGCCACTGCCCCCATGCAGACGAAGACTGTATGTTTGTTCTTTTATATCCCTTATATTTATACTTACTCGGCTGGGTTGCTTTTCCCTTCGCTGGGTGGCTCAACCGAAGGAGCTTTCTGAAGCGGATGCCACCAGACCGGTGTTCCGCTTGCTGTATCGCAGCAGGGCCGATCAGGCCACACCCACGACGCCATGAGTTTGGGGGCTGGAAGATTACTTTCCTGTAATCTAGCAGCCTCCTTAGTAATAAGCATGATTGATGCATTCTATGGGTTTATAGCCTCCTCAGAGTTTCCTTGATTGGTTTGTGTTTTCCTTGGATTTCCTTTTCCTTTGTTTCTCCCTTGGAAACCAAAGGAAACCAAAGGAAACCAAAGGAAAATCATAGAATCCACCCAGTCCCAAACCAAAGGAAACCAAAGGAAATCAAAGGATACCAAAAGTAAAATTCTATATATATATATAATCTACATAAGAAGAACTGATTTTAGCTAGTTCTTTTGTGTTTCTTGTTGTTTCTTTTGGTTTCCTCCCACAATTAAAAACAGCACAGTATTTTGGTGCAACTCATGCGTTGGAAAGGTTGACACTGCTAGCTTTTGGTCCATACTTTGCTGGAAATGTGAAACACCTGTTACAGAAAACACATTTGTACTGATAGGGTAAGAAAAGAAAACACAAGAAAACAAGAGGTTTTCGAAGGAAAAGGCAGGGTGATCAGAGGAGAACATCGCATCATCTAAGCTAGCCCTGCTGTGAAGAATGCATGTTCCAGTGATGTTACTAAAGAGTTCCTATGATCTAAAGATTGGTGTTTTTTAGTGTCGATTCTCTTGGTGAGGGGATGGCAAACGTGTAAACCACCCATGTCTTTGGAGGTTTGTATTTGACCATACGAGGCACACGAACTGCTTTGTCGCATGGAACCCGGTACTCACCCAACTTGACCAAACGGTAAGCAGAAGGGTCTTTCCCTCTTGGTTCTTGTTTACGTGTGAATTTGGGCCGAACTATGATCTCTTCTCCCGTTATTATTGTTTATCATAGATCAAACAGGTTGTTGTTATTGACTTTCCACATCCGTTTGCTTTTGCATGTTTTCCCGCGATTTGTGCGCGTCCTGTATTGTAAAAAAGGGAACGGACGGCAAGGAAGGCTTGCAGATTGTTTGGGTACACCTCGCTGGTGATATGACTGCAAGATTTGCGGTGATTCTGTGGCCAAAGGGTTTTGCCAAAGGGCTGACTTCCAATGGCAGAAGCGCACATCTTGTACTGTAATACTACGATACTATGGTATCATTTGGGGATGTAGCTAGCATGTAGTAGTGGTTCTTTGATGTTGTTTCTTGATGTTTCTTGCATATATGATCATGCATAGTCACACAGTGCCTTATGTGTTCATGCTCCCGCGGTACAAAATCATGCGGTGAATCATGCGCCAATCTTGGCTCACCGTTGGGTGCTGGAGGTGTGGGAACTGTTGGATGATCAGAACTCCAGCACGGCAGCGTGGTTCATCTCACAATTCCTGAAGCTGCACCTCAGCCGCGATGAGTGGACCACTGGGCGGTGGGGACCACTAGCTGCCATAGTCCCTAATTATCAAACCAAAAAAGGGGCATAAAGTATAAAGTGGCACAATGGATCCCGCAATCGGGTCCACACCTCGAATTGGATGCTCCAACATTGTCCCCCTGTGAGTCATGGGGTGAGATGGCGTGACTTCACCCCTCATCCCCTCATCACTAGATGTGCACAACTAATCCTTCCATTTTTTCGATTTTCCAGAGTGAACCTTCACTTCAAATATATAAAAGTTTACTGTAGTTTAATGTAGATTACTAGTGTCTACCCCGAGGCAAAAGATGATTTCTACAGGAAATAGATGGAATGGAGCCCATTCCTTCCGACACGGTGGAATGGAGTGGATTTTTTCATTGGTCCCCGCTTTGTTTGCGGATCTCTACTTTGAACATGGCATGGGTCCAAGATTCCAAGTATCTCAGAAGGTATGTGGATCCATAGGGATAGACTGCTATTGTTCGACCCCCGTTTGGTTCCAGTGATCATGTTTTCTTTAGACAGGTTGGTATGGGTTCAATCCAAGTATCTTGCAATCATGGCTCTGTTCATTTTGGGGATGTCAACCAAATGGGAACAGGTGAATTGATTCGCCACCATGTGTTGGTTGGATGTGATGTTCAGTGCTGTTCAACAATAGTTTTTCCACATTGTACCACAGAATGACCATACCATACAATAAATCATATGTATTTAATTGAATTATATATATATAAATAATTAATTATAAATATTACACATTGGAGAGAGAGATATATATATATATATATATAGATGGACAGATAGATCGATAGATAGATCCATCGATAGATCGACTAGTAGAAAGATAGATCGATAGATCGATAAATCGATAGATAGATAGATAGATCGATCGATAAATCGATAGATCGATCGAATGATCGATCGATAGATAGATAGACATACAGATAGATAGGCATACAGATAGATAGATAAGATAGAAAGAAAGAAGGAAAGAAAGATAGATAGTATGATAGATAGATAGATAGCTAGATAGCTAGATAGCAAGATAGCTAGATATCTAGATAGCTAGATAGATAGATAGATAGGTAGATAGGTAGATAGATAGATAGGTAGATAAATAGATAGATAGATAGATAGATACATTAGATAGATTAGATAGATTAGATAGATTAGATAGATTAGATAGATTAGATAGATTAGATAGGTTGGTTGGTTGGTTAGTTAGTTAGTGAGTGAGTCAGTCAGTCAGTCAGTCAGTCAGTGACGAGGTTTGTGATGCTCAGCGTGGCCGTGACGAACTTCCAAACCACCGAGGAACGAACGATGGACAAAGCCACCGCTATTGCACCTGGGTTCTACAGAAAACCAGGGGCTTTGACCCCGAAAGATAGGGGGTCCGGTTAAACATGTTAAAATGTTCCCTGGATCTAATTTTCAGAATTGGAGAACTATGTTTGAGAGGTTTTGAAGTCATGGATACGGGAAAATGGGGTTCCACTGGTTGATTAATTTTAGCCACATACATCTAGATGTTTGGTATTTGGGGGATTGATTAGATGGATGTATCGCATTTATCCCACCAGTTGTCAACATTTGCAGGGAATCAAAAAAGAACAGTAAGATTATGGGAAAATCATCAGGAGTCAACTCGGAGTCAACCTAAACTGGTGATATATAAATCTCCGTTACTTTGTTGTGTTGTCCCATAGGATAGCATCCAAGGTACTGGTAGTGTGGGAGGGCTCAAGTCACAGGAGCCAAACTCCCACCGCAGTTGAACTCCGATCGGGATATGACCCCCTATTTGTATAAGAGACGGACGAGATGGGACGTTGCTGGGACATCAAACCACCATAAAGATGTAACTACCCTATTAATATAAGTTGGTTTATAAGTTGGGTTCATTAATGTGCTATAGAGCTATATATAATTAGTTCGATTTTCCATAAACCCTTAGTACCTATAGCCTAGCTATAAACAAAGTTAGCAAAGTATGGTTGACCGTTTGGTATGGGTATTGCCCAATATCACCCACCACCTGTGTGCCAGGGGAAGTTGTTTTGCATTGCATGAGCGATTGATCCAACCCGAGCACATTGACCAATTGGAAACCGCTATATCAATGGAAATACCATATGAGGCAAGTGGAAAACCAATTGGCAACCACTACCATAAGTTTCATATGTTTGCATAAACCATATCGAAGCTGAATTCAGGCTATAGTTGGTTCAGATGTGTGGCAATAATATGCCTTTTGCAGGATGCCGAGAGGGTAAGTAAATCTCTTACATCTTCCAATATAGGCACACTCCTTGGCTAGCCGACCACTCCAAATTCATGGTGGTCAATGATCATACCCTGGCTGGTTCCGGGACCAAATCAGTCATTTGTGATTGAGCATCATTTGGAAAAAGGAAATAGTCACAGGAATCCCCGATTGTATGTGTGAGGTTTCCATCACGCATTGGGATTCCCTAGTCATACCACGATGGATGGTGGCAAAAGCAACCATGAATGACCACTATCCGCAGGTGTTGTTTGTTCCTGCAGTTTTGCAGTCTAAGCATTGATATTATATATATAGATGTCATTTTGCAAAAAAAAAACTCAGTTTGGTACCATGCCATTAGTTACCTGGAACGGTTGTGAATAAACGATACTAAAAGGGCAGAACTGAACCCCTTCTCTGCATAAATCAATAATATTTTTGGAAACTGACATTTGCACAAACACACGCACACAAACACGTTTTTGGTGCATCACTTGATGATGTGAGTCCCATTGAGCCAGTTATAGCATTACCCCAATGTAGCAATCAGCGATCCCCATTCGATCAGTCAGCATAACTTCCCATAAACTAGCAACCAGAATTGATGTGAACAGGTCTTTGAATTCTTTTTCGATGCGGTTTTCCTGCTGGAGTTTCTGCTTCGATTGTTGTCAGCTCCCTCGAAGAAACGATCCTTGGGCAGAAATTTGTGTTTGATTTTGTGGTTTATTGCCATGAAATGATTTGGACAACGAGGCTTTACAGATCTTTACAGCCTGCAATCTTGTTGCGCCTTATAATGGGACAAGCCCACTTCAAGGTTTCCAATGTTTCAGTGCCACAGCTTGGACAGTCGACCTGAAGAGTTGCAGATTTGTTTTCCTTTGGGGAGATTCAAAGTTGAGTAAGGTTTGACAGATGCAAAAAAAACATAGGTGGCTTTTGCTTGGCTCTTGTTCCATGTTCAGGAATTGTTTTGTCAATTTTTTAAAATCTTAAATCCTGGTGCCCAGCATGCATGTTTATTTGTTGGTGCCCGGGCCTACCACCTCCCATTCGCAGCAGTGCTTCACACTTCGAGCTGTCAGAGTGATGCCAGCCGCTGATCCGGCTCTGAGGTTATATCAGAGACTGCGCGGCATTTAGATCCAGCTGAAATGACAGTGAAACAACGCCCTAACAGACAGGTAAACCCAATGGGTAGCAATGCCAACAAAAATAACGCCTCCAGAAACAGCATATATATATATTTATATAGATAGATAGGTAGGTAGATAGATAGATAGATATGAACAACGTACCATTCATGTAGTGTTTCCCGGGGAAGGCATGTGTTTTCCATATCTATGTGAGTTTACCGGTGGGGGTATCTACCACTAGTGGGGGTATCTACCACTAGTGGGGGTCATGATAAACACCCAATGAATCCCACTGGTTGGTTTTTCTGCACTGCAGGGTCAACCTTGGATGGTTTAGTAGTGTAATCATTTGCTATATAGAATTCTGAACATATACTAACCAGCTTCAAATTATGGCAACCTTGAAAAAGACATTTCCTACATAAATATGTGGTCAGTTTAACATAGTTCTATTTTTTTTGGGCGTATACCTGTGGCATTCAGACGCACAAAAAGTCCCAACAAATGAGGGAAACAACAGTTGTCAACATGTAAAACTGTATGAGTGCTGGCCAATCATGAGATGGGGAACAGGGGTTTGTAAATGCCCAAATGTCCAGCTTGGGGTCTCTCGATGTCAGCTGTTTGGCATGTTTGGCAAAGAAATGTGCTCCAAACCTGCCGAATTTTCCACCAGTATGTTCGTTTCCAAAAGGGTATATATATATATATATATATGTGTGTGTGTATTTGTTACCATTTTCTACTTGTTCGATTGTTAAAACAAGGGTCTCGTTTACATGCTGAGCAGTAAAACATGGATCTCCATAGCCCTTGGCCCAAATTGGCCCAACAACCCTTACCATATCTTACCATGGTGACCATTTGGGTGTGGGCGTTTGCTCAAGGCCATCGACCGAGGTGATCCATTGAATTGGGCTGATATGTTGTGTGCCCTGGGCCTCCCGTGTCGCATTGCTTTTGTGTGCCTCACCGCAAGGCCGACGACGGTGCTGGAGCAACGTGAGATTCTTCGTTTAGATCATCAACTTTGGCCCCATGAATGGGATAACTATATGACTATAATTATATGACTAATATATGTAAGTATATGTACGTATATATATATATTAATGTGTATTATAGTTTTTTAAAACTTATTTATCCATATATACCTTTCAGGCCAGTTCAAGATCTGTTTTCCAGAGCCTGGATTTTTTTTAAGCTAGTTTGATGCATTTGCGGTCGCATCTCAATTTGACACCTCCAAATCGTATGTGTTTAAAAAAATCTTAACATAGCTGTCATATCATACTGTTTCATCAAGATAACGATTACACTGCCCATTTGAGGGTATATTCTCCATTTTGAGACAGGCAAATCCCCATTTTTTGGACCTATCCCAGTATATCCCATAGTACCCCTCAAGATGGGCGCTTACTGCAACATATATAGTCATCCTCGAGTGGATCGACTTGTGGGTATGTCAAAGAAAACTCATTAAAAATGGAATATGGTTGAACATTCCCTTATTCATCCATGTTCTATCTACTTCCGAAGTATCTAAAAAGATAGAACAGAAAGTCATCACTATTTTGGGTCGGATTTTCCCTATCTTTTGGCGGGTTACTTGTATATCCCATAGTGCCCAGGGGACCGTCCTGGGTTGTGGTGGTCTTGTGCCTCCAAGGTCGGGAAGTGGTTTCTTCAATAGTCAGGTCCGACAAACATCCGACTGGAACCTAGGTGGGCTGCCGGGCTGCCGGGCTGCGGGGCTGCCGGGCTGCCGGGCTGCGAGCCATCGATACTATATGTGATTGTTTTATAATTCCTTTCTTGTTACTTATTTAGATATTAAGATTTTTATGAACACATTCATTATATATATACATATATATATATATATGTGTGTGTGTGTTTGTATATGATGTGTATGTTCTGTATATTTACATGTATATATATATATGTATACACACCTCGCTGAGGATGTGAACTGATATTGTTTTATATGATCTCGTCTTTCTGTGGGGTTGAAATTTGTTAACTCCCCTGCACGCCTCAAGCCGCTGCAGCAACTGAAAGTCCCGATCACAAAATACTGTATCTACGTTTTGGCAACCCAAGCAGGTTTCTCCATTTAACAACGTGTGTTTCCTTCGCTTCAACATGGAGGTGCCCAAGTGCCACGAGTGTCATGTTGACTATTTTGTCCTTTTAACTAATGTGGCAAACCCAAACACATAAACCCACAATTTGGATCCATTTGGGGATTATATTTACCAGCGTATGGCATGGTTTATTATTGGGTTTCCCACATTGTATACAGGTGGTCCATTGAACTTTTAAGTGGAGCCTAGCGCAGGAGAAGTTGGCTTGTTGTTTTTGCTGCCGTTGATTCGCTTGATGAAATTACTGCGACTCAGCTCCCATTGAGTTCTGAAGTTGTTACCCTCCTGTTAAATGACATGGACGTGGATAATCCAAGCCAAACCATGGTTTTTCAGTTTTCCATATATATATATGTATACATCAGTTTAAGTTTTGGGGAAGGACCGGTGTTGATGGTTTAGGCCTCATGGGCTCATAGAACAAAACAATTGGAAGATGGCAAATTGAAAGGAACGGCCTGTCTGCAGACCTGTGGATGGCACAAATTTGTTTCACATCTTGGAACTGTTTCGTTTTTTTGGGAAA
>Ga0126342_10021803_pt1 | contig 10643 bp, 7 predicted proteins | sample Cyp1metagenome_FD_92528 | JGI IMG/M metagenome (GOLD analysis project Ga0126342, IMG submission 92528) | Coral microbial communities from Lord Howe Island, Old Settlement Bay, Australia - Cyphastrea 1 metagenome | ecosystem: Host-associated > Invertebrates > Cnidaria > Coral ...
CACGAGGTCCGGCAGGGAACACTTGGCGTGGATACTCGCGGTTGAGGTCCGGCAGGGAACACTGGGCGTGGATGGTCGTGGTTGAGGTCCGGCAGGGAACACTAGTGAGGTCCGGCAGGGAACACTGGGCGTGGATGGTCGTGGTTGAGGTCCGGCAGGGCACACTGAGCGTGGATGGTCGTGATTGAGGTCCGGCAGGGCACACTGAGCGTGGATCGCGGTTGAGCAGGAGGAGGAGGAGGAGGAGGAGAGGAGAGGAGGAGACGAGGAGAGGAGAGGAGGAGCAGGCAACTAACATAAAATCTAACAACCCTCACCTGGCAGGTGGGGAACAATACATAATACAGTACACCATAATTAGTTAAACCATTGGGAAAACCATTTGATTTAGGGATCCCCCTATGTGAAAAAAATGCCGTCCAGGTGCCCAGTGCTACCTTGTCCACAGCGCTCAGCCAAACAAGCCTGGCTTCCGCTGGATGGGTGGATGGTACCTTCTAGTCATACAGAAAACGATGGAAAATCACAATTTTTAATGGGTAAATCCACTATTTCTATGGCCATTTTCAATAGCAAACTGTTTCATGGACAATCCGAAAATCACATGGATGAATTGGAGGTTTCCAATCCATAGGGGTACCCCCAGTTCTCATCCATTTGTTAATGGTGTGCGCCATGAAAAACCATCTATTTTGGGGTATCCCCATTTATGGAAACCCCGGGGATAGCATCTTAGATCATGTTAGGAAAGCTAGACATGAACTGCTCAGTTCTTGTTTTGCGGTTTATTTTTTTTATTGTCTAGGACAACATGTGGAAAATATGCGGACCCCTTGCTGCCCTTGCTTTGGTGGACCAATCTGCAGCCAAACGACATGCAACAAAAACTCACCAATTCACCAACTGAAACTTGAGTTTATTACAACATCACGTCCTAGTCCTCACTTGGGATAGATCATCTTACTTTCTCTCTCTCTCTCTCTTACATATTATTGTTTCATATTATTGCTATTGTTGTTTTTCTTCATTGTGATTATTGTGTATAAATAGATAGATATATATATATATATAGATGAATGTGTATCGACCTATGACTTTTTGCTTCTAATTGTACATTACATTAATCATGATTATAGTTGTCTTTACTGGGCTCTCTAAAGAAAGTACTTTTGTTTGGGATCCTCATTGCCCACTAAAATTTAGATGTATCAGCTGGATTCATGTGATGTGAACACCCATCCCTCCAACCATTGTCTGACCTCCTCTTTGACGCAAGGCTCCATTTCCTGTGATCACTGGTCTCTTGGGGAATGATTGTCTGGCCATTCCAAGCCATCTCTTACACTCCATGAACATAATCTACAAACAATGTCGGTCATGTAGGGTTATGTAATTAATGTTGAGCATCCAGCACAGCATCCCCTCTGGTAAACTAACATAGCTATTGAAAATTGCCCATTTATAGTTGATTTACCGAACTTTAAGATGGTGATTTTCCAGTTCGCTATGTGAACGTTTACCAGAGGGTAGGTGAACACCGTGAACTCAAATCACCAGCAAGTTACGGCTTAGATCTTCATGGTGGACTTTTTGCCGCCTGGTGGACTTTTTGCCAATGGTTATCTCTCACACACCGTGAACACCGTGAATATCACCCTTTTCAAGGTCCAACAAGTTGGACTGGTATGAAATGTCCATTTGATATCATTGGATTCCATCTCTGCTACTTACATCTATTTACAGTAAACCCATGTAAACCCCCATTCCAGCTGGTTAAATCCGTAATGTTCATGTGTATGTTGTTGACTACCGGGTACCTCCCATTTTCAGCCCACTTCTGTGGGTATCTCTGGATTAACCCGTCCCCCATGTTTGAGGCAAAAAACGAAGCTAGCTCTTCGAAACGCCTCATCTTCAGATACCTCAGATCTGATCAAACATCCGGCATTCTTTGAGCTTGGTCTTGTGGCACCAAAGTCCAAAGTGGGATCGTCCATGATAGAAATTATTGAAATGATGTAAAGATAGACAAATAGATCGACAACGTGCCATTTGCATACCATTTACAAGTGTAAATACAGCCTGGCAATTTTGGGGGGTAAACTGAAGGGCCATTTGCGACACTGATCACAGAAACCGGACGCACCTAAGAATTGCAAGGACGACAGCCCTATATATCCAGTGCGAATCCCGAATCATGAAATGTGGCGTGAAGAGCTAGGTGCAGCACGTGAACGGACAGCTAATACACCTCTAACCTCACCAGATTTTTTCGCTAAAATCGCGGAAATGATGTCTTATGAAAAAAAATCATCTGACGGCTTTTCAAGAAGCCGTCAGAAAATCTGCATTCAACACCAGAAATTGAATGGATTCAAGATATTGAAGCCAATTTTATGTCATGCAACTCCAATATTTGATATATTGAAGATAACACTATAATATAATATATCTATTGAATCTCAACATTGATATTAATATATCAATATATCAACATATCAACACTTGCAGGGAGCCGAATCCAGCACCAAGTCGCTGCCCAAATGGCATAGAAGCCAGGCACCTGGGTAAATTCGAAGCACTTGATCAATGGAAAGAGGGACCCCCAGCCACACACACACACATATATATATATAGATATTGAATTATACATGCAATGAAGCGTGTATATATATAATTATATATATACTGATTGATTGTATCATGGTATCCTGACATGGATGCAAATAATGTAAATATAGTTTATCATGCTGTCCTTATATTATGTGTACGAACTACGAACCCCCTAGTCACTGTTGTGAATCCCATTTCAACATAAAAAATAATGAACATCCAATATAGGGGATTCTCTGATGTTGCAGGGTTCACAATATTTGCATTGAATGCTTCGGATAAGTTGGATTGTATTTTATCCAACTGTTTGTCTTGCTTTATCTTGAATACAACTACCCTCTGGGAATCTAACATAGCCCTGGAAAATGATGGATATGATGTAGGACAGAATGGACAATTATGGAATATTATGGACCGTGATGGAAAACACTGGAACATCATGAAAATCAGTGGAAAATCATGGAACATGACCATTTTTCATAGGTAAAAATCATCGACGCATTGGCGCCCCATCCTGCGTGGCTGGCCCTTCACCGTCCCGGCACATTGCCCGGCAAGACGGTGCCATTGGACAGGCTCCGCTGTCCCAAGCCATCCTGGCCAAACAATGTATCGGATATCCCGGATATCATAGGGATCCTGAACATATCCAACATTAATAGGGATATAGTATCGGATATCATGGGATAATAGGTCCAAATGGCTACTTCATTAGGGAATATGATTGAGGATAATTCGTACAAATGTACGCAGAATTAATTCCACTAGTTTGGTATTTCCAATCTGCTTCCATTCACAGCGGAGCGTGGTTCAGTTGAACTTAGTATGGTTTCAGCACGTCTGCACAAGGGAAATTATGATACATCATCAAATTTGAGGTTTTCCCCTCAATTTCCAAACAAACCCATCTGGTACTACCATCATTGTTGGGATCACAAGCTCTTCTCATGGTGGTATAATGGGATATTTCATAGAATATGAATCTCATATGCGATATTAATGGGATATGTGGTAAACCCAACAGTAAACCTACGGGGGAAGATCACTCTCACCATCCCTCATCGCATCATCCAACGTCGGTGAAGTCATGGGGTAGCCCCAAATCAAATCAGAGCATTTTAGTATTGAAACAGATTGAAACCTATGGTGATAATAATGATTAAACAATGGTTAAACAATGGTTAACAATTACAGTAGGTTAAATAGGGTATATCGTGATTAAACAATGGTGAAAATAATGTTTTTTTTCATGATCATAAGAATGGTGATGGTATGTGATGGTAAATATATGAAACATATTGAACTATGGGTACATATGGTAAATATATGGTAACTATATACCTTATGAACTATTGGTGATTAGCTAATTATTAAGCATCATTATTGAAACATATTCTGGTTGGTGGTATACCTATCCCTCTGAAAAATATGACTTCGTCAGTTGAGAAGGTGACATTCCCAGCGGAATGGAAAGTCATAAAATTCATGTTCCAAACCACCAACCAGTACTGAAACCTATGGTGACTTGGGTATCCATTTCAGGAAACCTAGGTTCTCTACCACATTGCAATGATCAGCCAGCAGAAAAATACAAACCGACTTAAGTTAAGCGAGTGGTTTTGCTCAATCACACCACAGTTATATAACCCATTTACGTATAGATATTTAACATATATTTAAGATATTTATGCCACTTCGTCAATAGTCAATAACCATGTATGTGTATATATATATACTGGTTGGTGGTTTCAACCCCTCTGAAAAATATGAGTCATCATAAAAATGGGTAAATCAACTAATTCTATGGCCGTTTTCAATAGCAAACTGTTAGTTTACCGGAGGGTGTATATATATATATATACATATGAGTAAATTATAATATTTCACTAACCTGAATTAAGGCCTCACATGGGGAAGATTCCCCGAAAATAAACCATGATTAACCATGATAATTTACCCATATATATGAATATAAATATACACATATCACATACATATATATATACATATATATATATATCCAATATATATATATCTCATCATAGATATAATAGATGTATGTATATATATATATATTGTTGATATATGTTGAAATGATGATATGTAATTAGACCATCCGAATCAAGGAGATTTACGACCACTAATCGTGCCTCTCTGCACGCTGATTGCCCTGGCACTGCTTGGAAGGAGCCCACAGGGCACTCCTTGCGTCGCGGGTCAAACTGCGATGAATATGATTAATCTTTGAAACAACCTAATCTGATGTGATTGATTTGTTTTGAATTTACTTGAGCGATGTTGCTTTCAAAAAATGACATCAACTATGTTAAACTCATTTGTGATTCGGACATTTCGCAATTTAACCAGCTAAAAAATGAGAATGATAGGGATTCAAGTGCTGACTACAGGTCGAAATCTAAGATCCTCAAAACAACAATTCCGGGCCAGTCTTCTCCAGTTTTAGGACTCATCCATCCAATCTTAGAGCGGAAAGTACATCTTTATTGAAACTGAAGCCTGGCACAAGAACCGCTCATTTTCCGCTCAAATTTCACAAGTTGAGCATAGCCGAGGTATGAGTCAAAACGATAAACTACCAATAACCACCAAAAAAGGCAGAGTTTTAGTCCTCAAAATCAGCCGCCTTTTCCCGCCTTTTAAATATCTTATATTACCCCTGGCCCCCGTGACGCTGTCCTGGCATAGGCCCATGAAGCCAAAAGTTCCAGCTGGACAGGAGCTACAAGTGCTCCTCGAAGCTGCGCTTAAGAACGGAACCACCACGCGGGTAGGAGTTCTGCGACCAGATTCGTGACATGTGCATGATATATGGACCTCTGAAATGCCGTGCATTGTATGGTAAAAAAAGGTGCAAGTGTTCATCCTATAATCCTGATCATCCCTATAATCATCTATAATCCCTATAATCCCTATAATAATCCATATATATATAATTATACCAATCCCTATGGTGTGTGGGCATATCTAACCAACTTTGCCCGGTGCCCACACCTGCCAGTGGTATTGGCGGAATGCCCCAGCTGACATGGAAGGCACTCGCTCAGCCCGGCCTTGCAATGTGAATCACACAGGTCTTTTCTAACCAGGGAAGCGCTCATAGTTTGGATAGAAACGCTATACACTCCAGAATTTCAAAGCAAACATTACTCAGTAGCAAATTGCGATTGCTCCCTTGGAATCCCTTGGATTCTATTTCAACCAAAGAGCGAAGGGTAAAAAAGGACAGTGCTTAACCATTGAGATTTTGCACCTTGATGCACATGATAAACTTAATCGCTTGCTGGCTTCGCGCTGAAAAAGTATGGTTCTTGGGATCATCATCCCAGCATATCCCAGCTGAGGAGTGGAGACAAAGAAGTTGGCACGAGCTTCTGGTGTGGGATCACAATTCCACTTCTCATTTCATGCACGTGACAAAGCAAGAGTTTCCGTGTATATTGCTTTTGGTGAGGGCTTGAACTGCGTTAAGAGGCATGGTGTTCAACTTGTGGGAATTTGCTGTGGTTTTGGGTTCCGCCTGCGACACTACAATAATGCGACATGGAATTGAAGGGTGCAAAGTTGATGATTGTGATCCCAACGCAAGCAACACTTTCACAAATACACGTTCACAGAGCAAAAGACGACGGTGCACGCAATGCTTTTGGTTTGGACATCCAATAAAGGAAGTCGTACGTCTATCTAAGTATATCGGGAATTTTTAGTAAGTTGGCCGTGTTGATGATGATGATGATGACGTTTAGTGGTTTTGGCAGTGACATTCCCCAGCGCGCTCGTATAATCAGTGGAATCAGGAACCAAAGTCAGGATGCCCAACACTGGGAACACAAGGCGTTGTGGAATTGCACTGGGACATCGCTAGTGATATCAATTTAGTCGTTTTGATATATATATATATATAAATAAATAATATATATATAATATATATATATACATATATATATATATACATTTTTATATACATAGCATGCATATATATATATAATTGTTTTTATTAAACAAAAACATTAAGCATTTCTACATATACATAATTATAATATTCATATTTACATTTATGACGTATTTCTATATATATATATATATGTGTGTGTGTGCAACATAAGACAACAGGTAACAAGGACGAACCATGATCAATGTAACCAAAACAAAACGCATCGTCCCTTCACAAAGCGTCACTATGCACCGCCTCCGGTGCATAGTAGCCCAGGCCGCAGGCTTCACAAGAACTGGCGCCAGCTTTGGAGATAAAACCTGCGGCGGGAATGTTGAAGAAACAATGGGATGTACCCTCTGGTAAACATACAAAAAACTATGAAATGTTTAATGGGTAAATCAACAAACTTTATATGGTCATTTTCAATAGCTATGTTGGTTTACAAGAGGGTATACTGTTGATCATATATATATATATACACATATACATAAACATATACATATACGGTATAATAATGTATAAATATATATATATATATGTATACCCTCCTGAGGAAGTATTTGGGATATGATTCAGGGGGTTAGCCGTACCTCCTCAGGAAGTGTTTGGATCCATAGGCCATAGGGATATATAAGTATATATGGTATGTGTATTTATATACTATATATATATATGTATATATCCATCCCCATTCTAATGGTTGTAATTTGGGGGTCATCTCCCATTTCTGGGCAAACCCAAACTCATATCAAGTTTGTTAGTGACAATCTACGGCGACGCAGGTTGGCTACATACTGGCAGGCACCCTGACGCTTCACCAAGGGGTTAATCGTGCATCAGTGTCCCTGCCTGGTGGGCACAAGGTACAACTCGACCTGGAGCGCCGCCATGCAGGGTAATCATTTGTGAAAAAAACATGGAGGTCAGAAGCTGGGCTCAATGGACAACACGGAATGATTTAAACGAAAACATCTTGTCCCACTGGACATTCAGGTTTCCCGGACATGTTCCATTGAAACCCCAATGCATGTCTTGTCTTGATGGTTCCCATGTCCGAGCTACTAATCCCAAGGTATGTTGTCTCCCTCGATGTTTACAATGAGCAGCTGTCAGACCCTCTGTCCCAGAAGGACGCCCCAAGCTGCCAAGCCATTCCAATACAACCAACGCAATGAAGAACCTTAAAATTGCAGCTGCGAGAATATTGCATTACATCCGAATAGATTCAACTTACATGGAACACATACACACGCATATTATATACATATATAAATATATATATATATAGAGTTGATTTGTTTAAAAATATATATATGTATATATATATATATAATTATACATATATATATATATGTATAATTAAAATTTTCGAGGTGAACAAAATAAGTTTCATCCTGCAACGGGATTTTTTCCCATGTGGGTCACCCCAAGGGGTCCACATCAGGGGTCCACATCTGGGTACCCCATCGTGGCGGCACCAAAAGCAAAACGTCCTGGCAGGGCTGTGTTTCTTGGCTGTGCGATGTTCCCCACCTGGGGTTAAAAAAAAAGCATCTATGCTAGGGTTAAAACTGAATATATATATATATACATAGATAGATACAAATGTATATGTATATATATATAATAGTTTGTGGTCATCAATGAGACTTCATCCAAGGGTCAACATTCACATTCAACACCACCATTGTATGGTCCCAGATATGTGATTCCATCGCCTGCTTCTGCCATGGCCATAGAAGAGAACCCTTTGTTCAGGGCCTTGAACCCCTGAGCGCCCACCTTCACTGCCCCTGTTGCCTTCAGCTGCCTGGTCATTGTAAGCTGGTTTTTTCGACACCAACACTGGTCTTCCTGCAGCAGTAGATGCTATTGTCAGTCGATTCCACCACTGATCGTCGATTGCAGTCGTGCTGCCTCATTGCCGGATGTCTGCCAAAGGAACACTGACCTTGGCTTTGATTCTACATTTTTTGCGGTATTTGTTGATTCTACATGACATATTTCATCCCGAAAGTTCTTTTTTGGTAGGAATAGAAAATACCAAACAATCCAATCCTATACATATCTGAGGTTTTAGAGCTCCATCTGCATGGCTGAACCTGGATAGCACGATATGAAAAACAATAGTTGATTTTAGCTAGATATAAAATGTACCATCAAAACATACGATTGAACATGAACCTATAACCTACCCAAATTAACTCATATCTTGGAGGATTATTGTAAGTAAGTACTAGTACTTAGTAGATGCTTCCTTGTGTAAACTGCTGGATTGAGTTTGCGTAGTAGGCAGTGGGATGTCCTACTCCAGTATCAGTCAGTGGATTGATTTAGCAAAGAACTACTGGGAAACCATTATTTGTTACCATCACCAACTAAGGTCCTTAATATGTTTACACTTACATATACAGTAGTAGTATAATAACATATACCCTCTGGTTATTTAACATAGCCATGGAAAATTGCCCATTTATAGAGGTTTACCGAACTTAGTAGCATGGTTGGATTTTCCATGGCTATGGCACAAATAACCAGAGGCTAATAACCATTTCTGAAAATCATAGGGTCAGAGGTCTTGGGCTGAACTTCTCGACATGACTCGGTTTAATGTGGGTAAAAAACAATGCCATTTTTACCACCCATGACTGGGAATGGTTTATACCATCTATAAAAAATGGTGATTTGGGTTTATTATTGTTTTCCCACATTAATACACTTTAACTGCAAAGCATCCAAGCTACCAAATCGCCAGCATCCCCGCACCCCGAGCTTTTCACAAACAGTTAGTTAGCCTATGCAAATCAACATGGCTTGTTTTAGGTACCTCACTAAACAAAGCGCTTGATATAGATGTACCCGAAGTCTGGCGCAAAGAGAAAACATTATATATAAACAACATTAAACATGTTGATCCACATGCAAATAAGGCAGAACCTGTTTTTTCTTGGTTAACTGATATAGTGCTATAGTTAAATGTCCTTTTGTTGGTGCCTGTTGCTGAAACATTTCTTCATCGTCCTGGTGCACATGGCTGGCAGCTGCCGGTCTCATTGCCTTGGTTGGTGCCGGTAAACGCACATCGGAGGTTGGGGTTGGAAAATGGGTGTGCTTCAATCGGAAAATCCATGGGAACCAAGATGAACCAAGTTCCATTTCCGGAAATCCCTTGTAAATGGGCATTTCATCAAGAAAATCATGGAACCAGGAAGCTACAAACCATTATGAACCTTCGTTCATAGATATCCGATATGATAACTGATACTTTTTTAAATGCATTGTTGGTTTTCCATGGCAACCCCCAACCACCCACATCCAGTTTCCATGTTTTTGCTGGGCTTTCCAGCTGGTGCCCGCCTGGTGGCATCAGCAGTTAAACACCAAAAAAGGAGACTGAACTGACTGAAGCTACCGCCCTTTAAAAAAAAATAACATATAATTAAAAAAATGATGCTCAATGGAATGGTTGAAGGGAACATCTATGGTTGAAACCATGGTGTTGACCGCCCAGGGGTGACCTCAAAAAAGGGTCGGTGGGCCGCAGGGGATGTGGTGTTTCGTGTGGTGTTTCGTGTGAAAAAAAAACGACCTGAAATTTGGGGATTCTCAAGATTGAAACCTAATTGGTGGTATACCCACCCCTATGAAAAATATTGAAAAATATGAAAGTCAGATTGGATCATCATCCTAACTATTGGGGAAAATAAAAACATGTTCCAAACCACCAACCACCAGGTCGCGGGCGCGTCAGGCGCCTGGCGTTTTTATAGTGTTTCTGCATCAAAACGTCTCTTTTCAACTCTTTTAGCAGTTGTCGGCGTCGTTGTTTTTCACCAGCTTTGCCAGCTCTTTCAGCATGACCAGTGGTGTACAAGTTTGGAGATTACATCTCCACACATATTGGAAACAACGACGTCGCAGAGATGGATTCACCTCTGACCCCACCAAAGTATTCACTTTTCTGTGAAGATTGGAAAAAACAAATTTCTTCAGACTCAACCATTGTCGGTCGATTTGCTGCGTGCCAGCGATTTTAGACAACTTGGTACTGTTGATGTCAGTGAGCAGGCGGCAA
>Ga0126342_10021804_pt1 | contig 10642 bp, 14 predicted proteins | sample Cyp1metagenome_FD_92528 | JGI IMG/M metagenome (GOLD analysis project Ga0126342, IMG submission 92528) | Coral microbial communities from Lord Howe Island, Old Settlement Bay, Australia - Cyphastrea 1 metagenome | ecosystem: Host-associated > Invertebrates > Cnidaria > Coral ...
ATGTATGTATGTATGTATGTATGTATGTATGTAATGTATGTATGTAATGTATGTATGTAATGTATGTATGTAATGTATGTATGTAATGTATGTATGTATGTATGTATGTATGTATGTATGTATATATGTATAATTATATGATTATGTATAATGTATATGACATTTATGTATGTATTGGGTTCGACGGTGTCAAAAGTTTGCTGCGATCAGAGACCTTTAGGATCAGGTGCACTCACATGGCACTGTTTGCGAAGCCGCTTCTTTTCACCGAACTTTGCTTTCTGTTGGCCATGCGAGTGTACCGGGGTGTACCGGAACCCGAATCCATGAGGGTACCTAAGTTTCACCCAGTCATTTGAAGTTCGGCAAGACCGCGTAGGGAAAGGAGGAAGTAGAACTGCGATGTTGGAGTTCGAGCTATAGGAGTTACGTGTCCATAGATGTCCTAGTTAAATCACTTGGTCCATATGTATTATATATATTGGTGTACCTCCACAATTGTTGTGTCCCCAATTGGTGTATTTTCAAATAAATACAACAGTCCAAGAATGTCCAATATGTTTGGTGCACCTCCACAATTTCTTGGTGATTTCAGCAGGTGCGACAGGCTCAAGTCGTCGCCGGTCAGAAAGGATGTGCTACATATATATGGGGATGAGTCAAAACCTCCAATGCCAAATTTGGGAATTTGGGGGAATAAACTTCTGTCCATCTATCAGCTATTTGGTATTCAACAGGCTACCAGAGTTTCGACCCACAGCCATATCATATCATATATTTATCACGTTGTCTTGGTGAAATGCATGACAGTTGGCAGCATTTCCACCTCCCAAGGCAGCAATTCATGTTTTTTTCCCAAGTTTCCACCGTGAAATTTCACCGATTTTTCAGAAACTCACCGCGGCGCGCCATGTCGCTGTGTGCCCCATGGCGCGCCCCATGGCCTCTCCCCATCCGCCCGGCGCCGAGGCCGCCCCGGCGCGGGACGGCGGTGACCGGGGTCGTCGTTAACGCCGTGGCGGCCACGGCGCGGCCGCGGGAGGCGCGGCGGATGATGCGGTGGCTGGAAGGACTTGGAGCCAAAGGACCAACATTTCACGGCGATTTGAGCATTTTTGGATACCCTCTGGTAAACTAACATAACTATGGAAAATCACCTTTTTTTCATGGGAAAACTCACTATTTCTATGGCCATTTTCAATAGCTATGTTAGTTTACCAGAGGGTAAATTACCCAGAATGATAAATATGATATAAATATGATAACATACTATTTTACCATCTTAACCACTAATCATGATATTTATTGCGATTACTATTATCTTGATCAATTACAAATGATTCTGCATGATTATTTCTATTACTATCATTGTTGAATTATTTGCCTTCTGGTTTGACATGGCTATGGAAAACGGTCCATTTACAGATGATTGGTGAGGATGGCTAGGGCGCAAGCTACCGCAGGATAGATCCAAAGAAGTGGTGCCCAAGGCTAGCAAAGTTGGTTACATAGCTTACCACTAACACTAGTCTGGTGGGTTGATAAACCAACGCATAACTGGAGCCATCTTGGAATGATGAAAATAGAGGTATAAAAAGCAAACATCATGGGTAAACAATGAGGTATAAATCCAACAATGCTTAATTATGTTCACCATGTACTGGACATGTATGCAACGTAAATGTACCACATATCCAGAAGATTCCAAAACTAGACGCAAAATGATTCAGCCCCTTGAGCTTCAAATAAATCTACCTCTTGGTGGTTTCTCCTGGGGACCTTCGGGAAAAAACCATTCAATCCCCGAAGGACTGGAGAAGATTTCGGTGAAAAGTGGAGACAAGGGATTGGGAGTCTTTGCACTGAAAAGTGGACAAAAGAAGAGGTGCCTGAAGGAGAAATGGTTTCTTGATAAAAAGTGATGTGGGGGGGTGGGCAGGACATGACACGCATCTCCATCAGTTGGTAGATTTTTCCCATGTACCCATGCCTAGAGCCAAGGCGAAACAAGGAAGTGACCATTGCCAGTCCATTTGCAGGTGAAAGGCAGGTGATACTTCTGTGTTCTTCTTGAAAACGAGGGACAGAACCAACACATATAGTGTGGAGCCCCTTCAATTTGAGTGATCCACCCATGAGATCAATGCCAGTGATGCTTTTGCTGGCCGACCTGGCCAAAGATTTGGTAATGATCATCATGAGTTTCCAGATTCTTGGTCTCTACCCCCTTTGGGCAGATGGTTGCCTGGTGGTCCCATTTTCTTAGCTGATTACTTGGAATTCATGTAAGCCCATGCATAAACCCCAAGAATCACTCCCAATGTTTTAAGTTTTATTCAAAAACTCTTGCCAAACACATAAGGAGTCACTAGACCTACCTCTAGATCCTCTAGGGTGCAGTTCCACCAATTAAAGTAGCTTTCTATTTCACCATTTTCACCATAGTAGGGATTCTGCACCCAACTTTCATAGAATTGGATGATGGGAACATTTTAACCGGAAAGCCCGATCAATTTGATGGTAAAAACCCATGGCTTTCCGGTTAAGATTTTCCCTTAAACCAATCCAATGAAACTTATGGAGGTTCAGATTTTCCCAGGTTTGCAGCATTCCTGGTCCCGCCCTTCTGAGCGATGGCTCTGGCTCCGGTTCCAGCGCCGCGGACCTGGCGCGGCGGCTGCTGCTGGAACGAGAAAAGGGCAGCGGCTCAGAGTTCGAGCCGTACATCAGCGGCTGAGCTGAGGATTTGGTAAGGGAATATCCCCACAAAATATGGCCAAAGATATGGTACAGTACCTCCAATTTAGGATCCTGGAATTCCCATTGATATGGGATTTAGAGGGATAACATGAATGATTTAATGATGGGCTTTTCTGATGGAGATTAGAGGATTTCGAGACGAGGATAAATTGACATCTTTGAATCCTTTTTATGTTTTTTTTGGTGATTCTGATGGAGATTGTGATGGGATGTTTATTTTTTTTTTTAAACAGCAGACATCGAGATTATTTACAGTAACCATGTTTGAAACATACATTTAACATCATTTAACTAGCGAGTCATGGGGATGCAATGTGATCTTTAACCGGGTATAACTTGATTTTTCACTATGAACCCATGGGATTTTATGAGGTTGTACGGGATACAATCAATCATTCCTTGTGTTCCCAGCCATCCTCTGAAGAAAATGCGCGTGCTTATGACAAAAAGCATCAACTTGCTTATGACAAAGCATCAACTACATACATCCCGGAATCGGATAAAGGGAAAAAATACAAGTCTTGCAATTATTGGTCAGAACTCCATGGTTTCCTGTAGATTTATCCCCTTAAACCAAACCAATCAATCTGCGCAAAGGGCGAGCGTTACCTGGTCCCTTCCCAGGTGTGCTACCCAAGGAGCTTCCCAAGAGTCACCCGCTGATGTGGCCCCATGACATTTCTGTCCAGCAGCTGCTGGCCGGCAGCGTGCATGGAAAGGCCGTTGCAGAAGATCTACTGACTGAAGGTACATGGAGGGGGCCTGATGGAAGGGGACACGTCATGGAGGGGAGGCTATACCTGATTTTTGGAGGATTCGAACTTTTTTCCGACTCATCTGACAGTAGTGGCAGGCAAGGCGAATCTGCAGCAGCTGATGTCCGAAGGCTTCAGCGAAGACATGTCCAGGTGGGCGCTGGTCATCGTAGACACCCGCGCCTTCACCTTTCAGTCCGGGACGGCCCAGGAACGCTTGGCGCTGGTACCTCTCCTGGACCTTTTCAATCACCGTGGCATGGTGTGAATGTGTGAAACAACAGAGGAATTGTTTGGGGATTGAAGCGGCAAAATGCGGGGAGATGACATATTCATACATATTCAACATATACACGGACACAACATATCAATACATATCACACAACATATATGAAAAAACATTAAAACAACAGGGCACATAGGAATATTGCCATATTGCCCATGATGATATTTGATAGATTTTTCGGTTTCAGGTAAGAGACATGGAGTTTCCAATGGCTGGCATTGAGGCACCGACGCACAGCTGTGGCAGTGCTCCTTCGAACCCGACGGGCCGGTGGAGGATGGCGCCCTGCTAGTGGCAGAACGGCCCATCCGGGCGAGGGAGGAGATTTTTCATCTTTATAACGCCAATTCCAGCGCCATGCTGTGGATGGTCTATGGCTTTTTAGAGGACAGAGGAGGGCATGAAGATGGAGGTGATGTTGCAGTTGATGTTGTTGATGTTGATGTTGATGATGATGATGATGATGATGACGATGACGATGACGACGATGACCCTGATGGCCATACCACAGCAGCATCCCCACTCCCTCTCAGTTCGTAGAACCAGCTCCAGGAGTCCGAAAACCTCTTTGAATCCGCGGGCATCGAAGTCGATTTGCGGTTTCCAACTTCTGACGGTCCAGAGCTGTGTGCAGCCAAAGAGTCAGCTGTGAAGGATTATTTGGACGACCTCAATGAGGAAGCGGGTATTTGATGGTATTTGCACGTATGTGAGCCATTAAAGATGCACCTGTTGATGGGTATATGGGGGTGACAACAACTGGTTGGTGACTTTTTTTCGATCTGCAGTATGATGGGTACATCATAATCCATTGCTGGGAATGACCCATTTACCTCATCCCTTCTTGCTTACCATTCCAATCCTGTTGAATCCCTGAGGTCGGATGATTCAGTGTGTCACCGTGGTTGACCCTTCCAACTACCGTAGACCCTGCCGGCTTGGAAGATCACACTCCAAAAATTGGATAAAATTGGCCATTCTCAAGGTTTACCATCAGGGGGATGGTCATGGTCATAGTCAAATCACCACTGGGCTGGTGACTTTTCCTGTCCGCCAGATCCACATCCTGGAGCTGCCCCGAGACGCAGAGGCGGGTGGAGAGATGATGCCCTTGGCGCGGCTCTTGGCGAGTGCCCTGCCCAGCTTGTTGTAGGGGATTTCATCACAACACATGGATTTCATGCGATGAATGATGGGATTTTCATGGATTTTATATGGTTTATGGAATTTCTGATGGGAATTTATATGATTTTATTAGGATCTGAGTATGAACCATTGATTTGTTTTATTCTTTTCTGGGGGAAAGTGGGTTTGGGGGGGATTTATCCCCAATTCAGGGGTATTGAATCATGAGAAAAATGATGCTAAACCATCACATATGGAGCTACCAGATTCTCAGACAGACCAATTTTTGGTTTCCATTTCTATGTTTGGGTGATGAGATTCACCTCATTCTAAATCATTGCTATTTACCAGCCAGTAAACACACAAAAACATACGGAAAATCAATGGTTATTTCGCTTGGAAATGATCTACACATGGTGTATTTTCCATCAGGCAAAAGGAACACAGCTTGCACCAGGTGTGTCACGATTGGAATGGGCGATAGCCCGTGATTTTGTGGTGACGCTATGTTTAAACATGAGTAGCTTCCTCATCCCACCCATAAGTATGGTCATTTACCTCAATGTGGGTAAACCAATGCCATAAACCATCCCCCAGTCATCACCATTTTTATAGGTGGGATTCCAACCACCCATGACATTGTTTTACCCACATTACCCTCCGGTAAACGTTTACATAGCTATGGAAAGATCCACCATTTTCAATGGCTAAATCCACTATTTCTATGGGCCATCGAAATCCCATAGCAAACTGTTAGTCATTACCAGAGGCTAAATCCCATTTGATCACCATTAAACCACCATAAAATCACCATTTATAGTGGTTAAATCACCATTTTCCTATGGTTTTCCTATGGTTTCCTATGGTTTTATAGTGGTTAAATCACCACTCAATGCCGATGGAGGTACCACCCCAGCGGAGCTCCAACGTGCCGTTGCCACCAACGGCGCCGATGTCTGGAGTTCGCCGTCCAGAGAGGCGAGGCAGACTCGACGTCTCGTCAGTTGGTGACCTCGAAGTGCAGCCGAATGTTTAGAGAACGCCTATTTTTTTACAATAATACAGCAGATTTGGGGAGTATATAGAGCTAGTTCCATCTTTTGGGGGGCCAAATTCATTATTGACCATTATTATATACCCTATGGTAAATAAACTTGTTGACCCTGAAAATCACCCATTTTGAATGGAAACTAGTCTGAACCAACCCCGATGACTGCCAGGGTCTATGTTAATTTACCAGAGGGTACTATTTTTTAGATTTTTTAGTAGATCCCTTTTTTAATTGACCTTTTTGGACGTAAGCATTTTTAGCATTTAAACATTCAAACGCCACGTGCAAGTCATTTTCAGCAGCATCTTCAAAGCAAATTTCTATCAGCATGTTCAAACCACTTTATCCACTTTCAAAGCTATTCCAAGACCAGTTTTGAATATTTCCCACATTCTATATTCACAAATGATACGTATATCTCATAAGTATCCCATGTATTCTTGCTGGTTTCCCCAGAAATTATCCCATGATTTCAAATTATTTCCGGATATATAATAATTAAATCCCATAATTATCCCATTCTTTTCCATGACCTTTCTGGTTTCCCATGACCTTTCTCCGGCAGGATTTGGTGTTGGAACTGAAGGCACGAGCTTTGGTGATCCAGTGGCTGTCGAAGGCGAGGGGACCGGCTGGGTTGAAGAAGATGTCCAGAAATGGATTTGGAAGACCCACGTAAACCCCCAAGTATATGTCTTACTGTACTGTATACAATATAATATAATATATATATATATATATATATATTATATACGTATATATATATATTATATATACGTATATATATATATATATATAGTATATTATCCATTCCCGAAATGAGCCGAAATCACTGGAAACTCGCCCGAATCCTCAGGTTTGTCTGGGTTTCAAGGGTCAAATCGGGCAGGCCTTGGTCGTCTCAGACGCCGCGGCCGAGGGAAAGGCACCGGCGGTGAGCGCGGAAGGGCAGCAGCTGTGGAGGCGAAATCTGCCCATCAAAATAGGGATATAAACTTTGAATATGAATATATCTGGGTAAATTATTTATGGAATGTAATCTTCCAACCCCCGATGACTGCCAGGGTCTATGTTAATTTACTGGAGGGTATAATATATATATATATATATCTGGGTAAATTTGATCACGACCTCACTGTGACCTCACTGGAATCATGGTTAGTAAGGGAAATCATCCCCAAATGGCCGAACTATTCAGGTTAGTGAATTATTATAATTTACCCAGATTGATATATCAACAGTATCAACTATGATGGGTCTGACGATAGTTGATAATGTTGATATCATTTCATCAACTATAGTGGGATATTGATAAATCATGATATATCAATGGGTGGAGAGTGGCTGTATAGGGGGGTTGTATGGGGGTAAAGGGGGGATAATAGATATAGTAATTTCACATAAACACAACAATAGGAACTAACCTGAGCTAATTCTATATAACTAATCAAAAAAAACATGGTTTCCATAAGTCTTGGAGGTACCCTGAAATCATCCAGTCATCAGACCATAGGATTCTAACCCATGGTGACTTGGGAAGGCCCCAATTTTAAGAAACCCGCCAAATATGGGATGCAAGGGGGGATCGGTTTTGATGGGGGGTGTACTTTTCTCTTAATATAAGGGGGAAGGGATTGCCATGCAATTTGAACATAGGGCGATTTCCAGATGCTTTTGTATCCTTTGTCAGGTTTTCATTTTTGATTCCGGGGTTTGTCCACAAATGGGGCAAGCCCCCAAATTGCCCTTTTATCAGAGACGATAAACCATGGGAGTTTGGGGTTTTGCCTTCAATGTTGGAAACCCCAAATACGCAACAGGTGCAACCGCTCGATTGTTGAACCAGGGTAGCCATCAGGTCCGCAAAGCGTCTTCTCGAGTTGGAACGACCCGTGCTGCAGTTAGAGTTGGATGCCTCTCAGAGGCGCGGTGGTGAGGTGAGGAAGGTGGATGATTTGAAGCCACACGGTGTGGGAATTTGGCTACGCAACAGATTTGACCAGTAAATATGGGACAAATTCCCACAATCGTTGGAGAGTTATTTGTTGTACAAATCTGATTCTCCAGCCCAAAAATGGGATGATGATCCCAACTGAATACTGAATGGTATTCTTACAGCAAAAGCAGAACATTTGAAGCCCGGTGCTCAAGAACAGCCTTGAATGGATGGGCCAAACCAAATTAGACCCTGAATTCTGCGCAGATTTGTCCTTGGTCCAGCAGTTAGCCCCTAACCCACCCAGCATCTCTTTGTTTGAACAGTTTAACCGTTTAACCTCCATTGTTGTTAAACTGCATATGTTTGGGGGTTAAATGTTTCAATATCACACAATTTGACCATGCTAGGGTCCCCGAGGCACCCAGACCCTCTAGGTTCGTGGCTGATGGCGCAGCCGCCTTAGCTGACGACTTCAGGGCCTTTGTAGAAGCGCAGTGGTGTCGCGAGGGAGGATGGATGGGTGCAGGATGACTCAGCAGATCTCTGGAGAGACCGGGAGATCCCGAAGACACCTGTCATTTTTCTGGCGATTCTTCACCGACCCCAGTCAGGTGACCTCATACTGGTAGTCAGGGCTGCCATTAAGGGCTCATTCGCCATCTATTCTTGGGGATGCGTGGGCTGAATCACAGTGATCTATTTTTTGTTTTCCGCAGTGCTTGTTATGACCGTTTAGATTCACCCATTTGTCAGTTTGGTTCTTGTTAAGCAAATCACCGAGGATACGCAGCAGCATATGGGGGCAGAAAGGAAGAACCCCACAATAGCGGACTTGGCATGACAGACAAGACAACGCTGGTTGGACCCAAAGGTGGAGGAAACCATTCACAGCACATAAGCGAGGCCCAGATCGACCTGATGATTCTCAAGGGCTGTTTGGCTGGGTTTTCCCACTGGTTTCAGCTTGGTTTCAGTCCTTACCGTGGAATGACTCTCTGAAGCGTCCTGATGAGCTCGTGCAGCATTGGCACAAGGCTTCCCACTTTTGGACAGTCACAGAATTGACAGGCGCCGTTGTCCTGAAAGTGCGATACAGGCGGCAGCATCCAGAGCCTTATCTAGTACCCATGTATCGTACATAGAATCACACACATTTTTGTATTGTAGAATGTTTATGTTGTTCAACATGCAAGCTGTCCTATTCCGATGACGATCCTCTCGCCGCAACTGCCATTCCGACATGTTCAAGTTCAATTCATCGTGTGCCCAGCAGGCAAGACATGGCATGATAAGATTGCTACGCGTCTTTACCAGGTTGCTCTGGACCTCTTCCATGTTCCATGGTTAAACACCGGGGTGTTTGCAGTTTCGACGGTGATCATGGGCTCAAAAGCGATTTCGCGCAAGTTCTTCCTGGGGGTTGCCCCAAAAACAGGTCATCTGGGGGACATAGCAAGGTGGGACCGAAGCATAAATGGGAGCAGCCTGGAGTATTATCTGATTGGGACTACAAAATCTGCTAGACCCAATGTATAAGTTATCATGAATCATTATAAGTCGGTATGAGTCGTTATAAGTCGTTATAGGTCGTTATAAGTCGTTATAAGTCGTTATAACTCACTATGAGTCATAGTTTTTAGAAGACTTTCATGGAGGCTCAGCCACTGCCCAGATCTGGCTATCGAAGCTGCCATGGCTGATGCTGCCGATGCAGCCACCTCGATTCGAGCAGTGACTGGGTGATTCCCTGGTGAGTCGATGGTAAATTGGGATCCCAATGGCTGGCGAAGGTTTGGGCCGCTGGTATACTTTGACCATGGAGAATCAAAACATGGATGTGGGTCAAAATGGAAGACCTAGGGAACCACAGATGTTAGTCTAGTTTAGTATTAACCATCCATAATTTTGGGGTACCTAATTTTGACCCATACCCACATGTTTTCATGGCTTAAATCATGAGAGTTTTTATGGATCGACATGGATCTAAATGGACGGACTATGGCTTGTAAGCCTAACGATGTATGTCAGAAATTACCGGAGGGTATCCGTTTGGAAAATCACGTGATTTTCCAGATCCAATTTTTGGTAGTTCTTTGTTGAATTTGGGGAGTGGGAGTCTCACTGTTTGGGACTGGGACACTGCCACATGAAAAGATCCACCAATGACAAGCAGGGTTTGTGGTGAGGTGGTTCTTTGATAAGGGGAAGGGATGGCAGATTTCTAAACTGGGGACAACTGAAGTTGAAGATCTATCCTTTCCTCGTTTTGTAATGTAAAACTGGCGCGACATCTGATTGACAAAGTGCCAAAATGAATGAGAGGTGTTGAATCAGTCCATTTCAAGAGTTGGAAGCAGGTTTACGGTTTACACCTCTATTAGTATTTAATATAGATAACCCATGATAACGCCGTACCCAGACGTGGCCAATAGTGGCGCATTTTTTTTTTTCGTTTCTGGGGTGATATTGTACTGGCAATGCGGCAATATCCTGATGTGGCCATCACTTCAGTTATTGTTGGTCATGCAAAGTGCCGTTGGTTCATGGCTCTTACACTTTTGCCATGTTCAGGTGGTGCTCTCCATTATCTCAGTGGTGTCTCTCTTGTTTGATTACAATTCGATACTCTGTTATTTGATGTTATTTGATGTTATTTGGCTACTCTTTGGTCATTAAACGTGGCTTGCTAGAGAACCCCTACCGTTTTTTTTTTTTTTTTTTGGGAA
>Ga0126342_10021805_pt1 | contig 10642 bp, 11 predicted proteins | sample Cyp1metagenome_FD_92528 | JGI IMG/M metagenome (GOLD analysis project Ga0126342, IMG submission 92528) | Coral microbial communities from Lord Howe Island, Old Settlement Bay, Australia - Cyphastrea 1 metagenome | ecosystem: Host-associated > Invertebrates > Cnidaria > Coral ...
GGGACAGTGCCACACCCCCACCACACCACAGGGGGGGAGGGGGAAGATCTCATATGGGACCAGTATATGGGACCCATCCCATATGGGGGGGGGGAGGGGGGGGGGGGGCAGGGCCTGGGGCATATATCCATATCCGATATTGGAACATTTTGGCTAGACCTGGGAATGCTCCCTCTGTGGTTTGTCCTTTTGGAAGCGCTCGTCCTTCGCTGCAGGTGCCTTCATCTTGGCTTTGGTACAATTCATCAGGTGCGAAACCAAGCTCAAACCAGGAAGTTGCAAGAGCCGGCTGCAACTGTAAAGGAGAACGATGATGGACATAACAGGTCAGTTGAAGGTTTTTATCAGACTAGGGTAATCATCACACCGCTGCTGCTGTAGATCACATTCTTCAGAGACCCAGACCCGCACGCTTGGCGAGCCAGGTATCTCACGAAATACTTCCGGAAGCAGGCCAGGTGGGCCAGGTGGGCCAAGTTGGTGAGGTTTGATGTTGGAGACAGCGCCCTGCTAGGCCGCTGCACAAAAGAACAGGGTCATGGTGTGACACCCAAGCGCTTCGCTGTGGTAACTCCGAACTGCTGAAGCTTTGATGCTGTGATGCTAATCTGTTTGCCTATGAAGAGTACGGCTGACCTGCCAACCCTGAGGTCATAGTGCTGCGAGTTCTTGAGTGCTGTCTGTGGATTCTTGAGAAGCTTGACATTGAACAGTTCTAGCAGATTTTGGTTTTGTAGGCAAAGTGATGAGATCTCTGTAAAGAAGAACACGCACATTCAAAGTGAAAACGTTGATCGCTAAGTCGTTTCAAGCTTTTCTGGGTTTGGGAGGATGATTGAAGCATCTGAAAAAGTCCCTCTGCGACTTCTGAGGAAGTTCATCAAGTTCTTGAACAAGAACGCCTACATTCAGGCAAGCTGCAGATATGATCAGACGTGCCATGAACCAAAAACTTGTGGCATTGCGGATCTTGTGGAACATGCATCCTTCCTCATTTATCACTTTTTGAACTTGAAAGACTATAGCTGTAAGGACTGCCAGTCTGCAAGGACTTTTCTGCGTGCAACCCATGTGACCCTTCCATCACAACCATGGCGAGACAGGTAGCACTGATGGGCACCAACTTCTGCACATCTGCAAAGACTCTTGGGTGCTACTGTCCGGCTGCAGGAAAAACATGTGTAGTGGCTGCAAGACACCCTTGTTGGTTGATTATTGTCATATTACGGGATTAAACTACAAAATATCTTGGGATTATCATAATCCATGAACTGGGACTTCCTTCAAAGTTTGACATGATCCAAAAGCTGTGCCTTATTGTTCCATCTCGTCCCATGAGTATCACTCAACTCATCCCAACATCATCCTTTGGTGTTTCCCTATACAGTTGCTGGGTTTGGCCCCTCCTCGTTTGACGGTTGCGCAAAAACAGTTCCGCATAATAACTCATGATAACTCTGTTTTATAGGCAGTTCCAACATGTTCCTTCTGCGCAGTGGTTACTCATCGATATCTCAGCAAAACCAGCCAATTTCATGCCGTTCATGGCGGGCTTCCCCATTTTCAGGTCCACATTTCCATGGATTTCCCAAGGAATGCCTTCCAGTTGATCTTACGGAACATGGTACGCTTTGGTGTGGTGGTATCCTGGCGACTGACCCGCTTCGTGACGTAACGGACGTGCTTTGGGATTGACGCCCAATTGGTGATGTTGATGAACCGAGGCAATCCTGGGCACAGTGATACACTTCATTGGCTGGACGGTGATCACTGTCTCAACAGCTACCGTGGGCTACTTCATTTTCCAGGCGTGGCGAGGCCGTTGTTGTTGTTGCGGTTACCAATTGGAGTTACTTCCGAAGGGTCTAAAGAGAGACAACTCGATAAAGTTCGCGAGTTGAAGTCCGAAGCACCATATTTCAGTCGTATACATGACATAGATGTCCTTTTCCCACTGGTTTTATTATTAGGGTTTCCCACCATTTCCGGACATGTGACAACGAGCTTCATCTTTGATAACAGGCCTTTCATCCTGACGCTGATCTACTGCTGCCAATGTTTACATATGTTGCAACAGGCTACATGGTAGCCTCTTGGCTTGGAATGCGGTTGAACGATGGCCCTGGAGATCTCCTGGTAAGCTACTGAAAAAATGATGACAAGGTCCATCCAAGGGATTTTCCTGGTTGCTCAGCAACCTTGTTTTTCATGCAGCGAGGATTCTTCCTTACCATGCTAAAATCTAAAATGCTTGGTCGATACTTGTTGCTCTTCCTACCCCCATCGGCTGGTAAAGCATGAAACATGTGTCAGTTGCCCGGTGGCATCCTCTTAGGCTCAGCTGTTTATGAATGTCTTTGGTCTTGGCGTGGACACATCTCTTCAGTGCTTTATTGCTGCAGAAGAGATGGGAATCTCCGAGGAAAGGGGCAGGGCAGATTCAGCAACTGCTTGGATCCTACAATGCAGACTATACTATATTGATTATATTGCTCCTGCATCGGTAAGGGATGGTACTGTTGGTACTTCAATACAAAAATCAGTTTGCCAGTTTGCCACTGTTCCTGCACTTTCCACCCTTCATGGCTTCCCCGTCATTTCATTCATCTCACCCTTCTAGTATATCATGGGTCAAGTCATTGTATTCTCCAACATTGGAAGGTTGAATACAAAGATTGTCATGGTTCAAACCCTCATCTTTGCAAGATTTTCTCCATGTTTTCCGAACGTTTTTCCCATGGTTTTCCCATGGTTTTCCCTATGTCTTGATAGGACTACGTGCCCTCCGAGCTGAAGAGCCTGGTGGATTCCAATCCGGGCAAGAAGAAATGGGCCTTGTTCGGGGGCTCGAAGGCCTCCAAAATGCTGGAATGGACAAAGCATCTAGAAATGCTGGATTGAAAAGCCCCCAAAAAATGGAGAGTTGAATGAGACACTCAACTACAAATGGTGGATTTTATGTTTGATGACGCTAGAGGATAGCCATGTTTGAATGGAGTTTCAGATCGGTGAACGAGGTGGCACCCATGGCACGGTGGTATTGATGAGTTGTCCCAATGAAATCAGTTGCACTCTGGCAGCTCGCAGGTGGCACCCATGTGAGTTTTTGAAGCAGAGTACACCTGGGCTGAGCACAATTTCTTGAAGTCTTGGAGCTTGAGAACCAACTTTAAAGCTTAAAACGGTAGTTTAAATGTTTTTTTTTAATTGTGGGGAGAACACGGATTTTTTCTTCCCAGCAGCAGTTTCATAAGCGTTTGGCATAACTCATCATAACTCCAGCTTCCGGAGAGATCTTGCACATACTGCACGTTAATCAGATTGCTGGGCAGTTGCCACCGCAAGTTTCACCGGTCGAAAGGGCCACCACGAGGGGAAGTCGCCTTAAGTTTCGGCGACCCATGTAATTTCAAGGAGCAAGCGAGGCCTGAAGTTTTCTCTTTCGTCTGACGTCATGTCTTGTCAAATGCAATCCATGTTGTACTGATGTTGTGAAGGGTTTTGCGATCTGATGTACTTACCGAACAGGTCCACATTTCTCGGCGGTCTATGAAGGTCTGTGCTGCTTAGTGCTTGAAATCACTTTGGTCCCAGTCTAAGACTCGGACGAGCGGCTGTGAAGGAGCTGGACTGCGGATATCACCACTGATAGTGGTCCTTGATTAATCCAAACCATCTCTTGGCATATCCTACCACCGCTCCTTCACACCCGAAACGAGCAGAAAGGTGTGGGGCAGAGTTCCCTGATCACCGAAGCTCACACGTTTAAATCAAGGGCATGTTGGGAGGGATGGCGGTCATAGGTGGTTGATAGGTTTGCGACAGGAACAGGGAGGTGCTGTTGATTCAACTTTGAACCGCACTTCTTGAGATAGTATATATAGGTTTCTGTCTCCATCGTGATTGCCTTGCATCACGCTTTTCTGGTTTGATGGTCCCTCTTGTGTATCTATTGCTTGGATATGGGCCAAATATCAATCAAAAAGTTGCACAATCTCTAGACTCTAGTCTCCAGGACACAAGTTTGACCCATGTTGCCATGTCGGACTGCAGGAGTCCGTGCCCGTGGCGGAGTTCTTGGAATCGCAGAACTTGCTGCGCTCGGTGCAATGTGAGAAAGCGGTAGAGGAGGCGGCTTCCTCTATTAAAACCCAGTGGTAAAACCACAAAAAAAAACATATGGTGGAGTCCAGGTTTCCTACAATGGGGTTACTGTAGCCCTAAATCATCCATTTTGGAGGTACCCCTATCTTAGGACACCCCCATATGGGGAAGTTGAAATCATCCAACTTTGCTGGTTACTTTGGTGTTTCTACCATGAAACTCGCAGCCTCAGAGCAGGAATCCCTTGTTGAATCATTGAATCTGCTCCAGGCTTTAATGATTTTAATGCTTCGAGAGTCTGTTGGTAGACGAGGTTTCAACATGTTTCAACTTTTGAGTCTTTGATTAGATGAAACTGACATGAACCATATGAACCATATGAACCATGGTAAACTGACATGAAGCATGGGACGACCGCGCCAGGTTTGGAAGGACGTGCGGGCCCTCTTTGGACCAACCGTCGTCTTCGTCCTGGGCGGTCCCGGTGCTGGGAAAGGCGGGGCCAAACCGTTGAACCCGGTTTCCGAAGTCATGGTATCCCAATAGCTGGATGATCTGGATGGTAAAAGTGTGGATCCTAAACTGGATGATTTGGGGGTGCCCCCATTGTCGATCATTTTAATTTCATCGGACTTCAGGGGCGGAAGAGTTGCGAACATTCTGCGGAAAGTATGATAAAACTTGCTGTCGAGGCACTCTCTGCGGGAAGATTGTTGAGGCTTGCTGCAGCTCAAGGGAAGGAACACTGACTGCATGCTGATCTTGGAATGGATCATAAGTCTGGAGGCGCCCAATCTGAGATGATACAATTTTTGCAGGTTTGTGAGGGTAGCAGGATTAGTTTTGACCATACATCTTTGATGAATTTATCTCCTAGTGGAACTTTGAAACCTTCAGCGACCCATGGATGGCGGTTCACCTGTGGTAGATGTGGCTTTCATGCGATTAGAACATCTACAGACTCTTGACACTGGATTTATGATATAGTCTCAGGATATAGTCTTAAAATGCCGGAAACAAAATGACCAGCCGTTTGAATGAGCTGGCAAATTGGATGGTCTAGTACCCTTGCTACCAAAAAGTTATTGATGAGTGGACAATTATATTACGAAAATATGATGATCCCCATTCATATCCATTATCATCCCCGTGAATTCCGGTCATATCAATCACTAGCATCTAATATCCCCGGAGAAGCATCCCCAATATCATACGATCCCCATTTTTTTTCCATGAATTCACATCCCAAAAATGGCCTGACAGGCTTGTGGATATCGTCATCTCAGTGCAGGTGACCTGCTACGGGAGGCCGGAAGTGGGGGGGCTTCGCCATTGGAAAATGGACCTGAGCCGATTTCAAGCAAAACAGGGAAGATTCTGGAGATCTGAGCCAACATCATGCAACATCTGACCAAAAATTGGTTGAGATTCCTGAGATCAATCAATCTTAAGCAACAGAAACACGGATAGAACTTACCAGTCGTATCTGGCAAGATCATATCTGCATGGGAAGCACATAACGTTATCAGTGGCAGTAAACGTTTCATTTTTTGCTAGCCAGTTTGGACTGGAACCCATACCACAATGTCCAATTTCCCAGTCACCCAGCTATAAATCTGGGGGTGCTTCCCAGCTAAAAAACCTGTGGAAACTCAATCCAAGCACTCATGGAAATCTACAATCCACTGCCAAGTGTTCTGTGAAACTTGTTCGAAGTACAATCATTTAGTGGCGCCGTTGGATGTGGAACATCTTGGCCTTTCTTCTATGACAGTCTCGCCAGGAAAGGAAACGGCCAGGGTCCAAATTCGGGGAGCTGATAGAAGCACACATCAAGGACGTTGCAGAAGATCAATGCAAGTTCTCCCATAGTGACATAATGATGATTGGTTGGTGGTTTGAAATATGGCGTGCATTTCATTCAACTTGGGATGATCAAGATATTGTGGGTTTGTCTGAAAATAAGGCATATAATTTTATCCACTGATGAATCATCATTTTCCCCTCATGTTCCCATCATTTTCCCCATGAAATGGCTGCCTCATGGAGCCCATTCTCAGACCCATCCCATTGCGCGCAGGAGGGTCAGCTGGTCCCAGCTTCAATCGTAGTGGAGTTGCTCCTCCAGGCATGAAGACCCATGGCGAATCGGAATTTTCTCAGCTACACTTCTTGGATCAATTTTGGATACATATTAAGGGGTTTCCATAGTCATCGGGGAACCCCCAATAGCTGGAAGCAAACTGGTTTAATGGAAAATCCGGTTATTTCATGGATGCTAACTGGGGATGCCCTGGTGCAGGCCATGCGGGAGCAGGGCTGGGAGGGTGGCAAGTACCTCATCGACGGCTTTCCGAGGCGTCAAGCGCAATCCGTCAAAACATCAAAAGATTTCGCTCAATTTGAGCTGAAAAGCATCCAAGGCTATCCAAGTTCATTGACCCCCTACTGGCTCCTCTTCAATTTTCTTCCTGCATCAGACTTCTCCATGCTTCGAGGAGCTTCGATAACCTGGAAGCTTGGCGGGAGACTGTCCGTGACCAGGCTACGACAGCTACGACAGAGTCGTGGCTCACAAAACCTAAGCTGGTGGTACATGTTTTGGGAGTGGCCCTTACCCGCGACATGTTTGGATAGCATGACAGTGTATGGCTCAAGATTCTTTTCCCATCTTTCTCTTTCAAATGTCATATATTTCATGGTTGAGTTGAGTGACAATTTTCCAACCATACCCCTGACATTTGGGTTTCAGAAGCCTACAACTGGTAAAAACTGGTAAAATGTGGGTCGGTAGCCCCATGTTTTTCAGCACCCTGCAGGTCTTGGTCAGGTTCGTGCTGTACCTAGATGTCAGCGAGCAGGTGATGGAGGCCTGATTCAAAGTCACACACATAACATGTGTACAATGTATATATATAATATATATATATATATATATGATATATGTGTACATTGTGTGTAGAAAGTGATGATTTGTGATGTCTATACATAATATGTATATACATTATATTATATATGTATATATATATATAATATAACTGTATATGTATAATACAATAACGGCAATCGATCTAAAGGTCTTTGTAACGAGTTTTATTTGCGAAGACCGTTCATGTTATGTTGGGAACCCTCGCGGATTTTTTTTTTTGAGTTCGCGAAAGTAACATTTTTATTCGCGAAAGTTTCGCGAAAGTTGGATATTATAATCATTATGTAAAGGGCTGCCACCCACTTCCGCCCGGGGTCCGGCAGGAGAAGGGCACCGGAGAATTTCGGTTTGGTTCTGGTTCAGTTCCCTGTGTGGTGGTGCTTTTGGACAATCACCTTGCCCTTCATAGGTAGCAGCCGAGCTTCCAAAGGTGAGGCTTCGCAACAGCCAAACACCATGGTCCTGAAGCACATCCTTGCACCTGCCGCTGTCACTGCCTAATGATGCTTTTTGAAGTCTCAAGAAACAAGTGAGGCTTTTGCGAGAGCCAAACACCAAGGCCCCTGGTGTTCGCTTTTCCTTCAATGCGCCCCCTGCTGATGGCCGGGGTCTGTGAATAGGGATGTTTTCGCGAAAGTTCCGCGAAAGTTCTGCGAAGGAGCGGGCGAAAGTCAAAGTGCATGTTGAAGGGGGTGGGTCAGTAAACCTTGCAAAAAAACCTAGTCAGCAACAATCTGTCCTGAGAAGGGATTCCGTCATGCTAGCTGCATGTTTAAAAGGCTATCAAGAAGTGATCCGCGATTCTCTTGAACGAATCTTCATAAGAGGCGTTGTTGCCCAACATGGGCCCCGCGAAAGATAAATGTGGAGTTCGCGAAAGTTTCGCGAAAGTAACATTTTTTTTTCGCGAAGAATGGCCGTCTGCGGTTAAAGGAATTTTAAATGTATATGTATATGTATATGTACATGTATATGTACATGTATATGTATATGTATATAGGATATTGTAGGATATAAGACACCGGTTCTCATCCCTACCTATATGGTTTGTATAATCCTATGTCAATATACAAATTAAAGATACATCTGGATGCATAGGCATAGACGCAGATGTCAGTGTGGAACACGATTCGGTGTCAGGCCCGGCTATTGGAGCGTGGCAAGACGAGTGGCAGAGCTGATGACAACATCGAGTGACTCAGCGAAACTCCCTGGGGGTTTCCATCGATGGGACTCCTATAAACGGATGGTTTATAACGGAAAATCCCATTAAAATGGATGACTTCGGGGTACCCCTATTTTCCCTCCTACTTGAGCTGGTGCTGTCGACATCTTTGGACTCTGTTCTTAGGTCCATTCGGAAGCGATTTTTGACCTTCCACAAGGCACGGGCCTCGATGCAGCGATGACCTGGAAGAAATTCTCCGCCAGGAGTCGATGCCAGTCGTGGAGCACTTTCAGAAGAAGGGTCGGGTGAGAAGGAGCGGAGCAGCGGAGCTTTATAGCACCAGGCAATCTTTTTGGATCGTGTGGATATTCCAAATATTTAACCGCTTTCGGCGTCTTTCGCCGGCCACCATGGAAAGAGCTATCCTGTAAGCTGCAAACAGCCCTTGCACACACCCAGCAAGAACATGGTTTTTGTGTAAAACATGGTGTTTGTGGATAACACAGTATTTGTGTAAAACAGTTCTTTGTGTAAAAGAGGGTTTGGACGCAAAAACATTTGTTTTGTTCAAACCACGGTTTAAGTTTAAACCAAAGCATGTGTGTAAACCAGGGTTTTGGACAAGGCCATATTGAGAAAGGCTATGGAACAGGCAATATTTAGAAAGATTATGCGTGTAAAAGGTGTTCGGCACAAAAACCAGTGGATCAAGTATTGGATAAAAGAAGCGACGGAGCAAACCAATGGCAGACACGACAAAAAAGAACGGAAACAATGATCGAAATGATAACAATATGTGCAAAACCAAGCCGGTGTTGATCGAGGCGTGGGCAGAGTTGAGCCCACTACAACGTAAGGAAAGATGAAGACGAAATGAAGACCTAGGTGGGGGGGTCAACTACGAACAAGCAAGATCCACAAGACACGCCGGCAGGCCGGCGGATTGAACAGCTGGGAATCAAGTAAGAAACAACTCTAATTTTTGTTTGGCCTTTGGCGTTTCATATGTTTCGTTTCAAAATATTGGTGTCAATCGAGGATCGACGCAGAGCAGCATGCAGATGCGGTCTGGAGAGACGTGCAGGCTCTGGGAACATTTCCAGAAGCGAAGTCCCTGACTGAGGTTCAGGTTGTTTTTTTGCAAATTTGCCAGATCCCTACAGTGGGATCCTGAGAGAGAGAGATATATATATATATGCACATACACACATATACATTTACAAATATCATATACACATACATATGTCTATATATTTATATACACATACAGATACAGATACATATGCATATACATACACATATACATATACAGATACAGATACATACACATACACATATACAGATACATATACATATACATACACATACACATACACATACATACATACATACATACGTACGTACGTACGTACATACATACATACATACATGTATACATGTATAAACGTACACACACACACATATGTATATATATATATATATATACATACACAAATATATACGCATGTAAAAAACAATCAGGTCAAATTTGATGGTACTTTGTACGGACCAGACATCCAGAGATGGTAAATGACAGGGTCATTCCAATGGAACTTTGGCGCTGATATCGGGATACTTACTGCACACACATGATATTATATGAACATACATCATGCATACAAATCGTATGTATGAACTATGCATTATGTGATATTGTACATGTAAATATGTGCTCAAACCTATCTATATATCTGTCTGCCTGTTTGTTTGCCTGTCTGTCTATGAATCCATGTATCCATCTCTCCATCTATTACACATGGATTTAGACATATGTACATTTCTACTTCTAAGCGCTTCTTCCTTGTCATCACATGCTTGGGACCACCATGGACGCAGGTTCTGTTCGGCCCCTCCGTGGTCTTCGTGCTGGGTGGCCCTGGTGCCGGCAAAGGCACACAGTGCACCCGCATTGCCGCAGGGGCACCCAGGGGCACCCAGGGGCACCCAGGGGCACCCAGGGGCACCCAGGGGTACCCCAGGGGTACCCCAGGGGTAGCCAGGGGTATTGGAGTTCACCAGTTTGAGCGCACGATCATCCCACTTAACTGGTCACTAACCTTGGTCAATAAGTCTCCCGGGTTGTCCCATGGCTGGGTGAGTTCCTAACCCGAGTTTCGAGTCACTAACCAGTTCCACTTACGAAACTCGTGGATCCTCCAAGTGAAATTAAGTGGTGGAGACTGGTTAGTAACAGTTTAGCAACTATTTGATTTGTCACTAATTGAGGAGTCACTAACCTAACCACTGACCAACTGAAGCACGGTGAAATCTGAGGAGACCTTTGGTTACATCCATTTGAGTGCTGGCGACCTCCTCAGAGAGGACAGCCGCAATGGTGGAGCTGTCACCAAGAATACGCATGGAACACCAAAAAAAGTGTAGAATATATATATATATATATA
>Ga0126342_10021806_pt1 | contig 10642 bp, 10 predicted proteins | sample Cyp1metagenome_FD_92528 | JGI IMG/M metagenome (GOLD analysis project Ga0126342, IMG submission 92528) | Coral microbial communities from Lord Howe Island, Old Settlement Bay, Australia - Cyphastrea 1 metagenome | ecosystem: Host-associated > Invertebrates > Cnidaria > Coral ...
AGGCCAAACTGGGCCGGCACGGGCCAAACCGGGCCAAACTGGATAAAGTTCGGGCCAAACTGGGATCTCACGGGCCAAACTACTATCGTATGCGCTAAATTGGGATTGTGCGGGCCAAACCCAAACTGGGATGGTACAGGCGGGCGCTCGCATAGGCCTAGCTGTTAGATGGGGGGCAAGTTTGTCGTGCTTAGCGAGGTTTTCCGAATTTGCTTACCGGGGTCCGATTGCAAGCTTGTTGGGGGGGACTTCCCCCCGGTCTTGTCGGGATTTCAACGTCCTCTCAGTCTGGACCTGGTGTGTTTTGTGCACTTTGACTTCGAAATGTGCTTCGCGCCACAACGGTGTGCACTTTTTCGACATCTCAACTTCAAAAAGTGCTCCGAACATGAGGTGCCTTTAGCTTTTTCACTTGCAAATGTGCTTCGCGCCACAACGGAGTGCAATTTTTCATCTCTCATCTGGCCAGCTGGCTCCGCACCCGCCGCTGTAGCGAGCCTACTTTTCGACCCTCCGGAGCGACAAATCATGGGAAAGATGCAGTGTTTAGCGACTTTCCTACCTTTTCGCGCACCTGGATCTTCTTTCTTCTCCGACTTTCTCTTTTGTGATCTTATTTCTTCTTCTCTTCTCTTCTCGTCTCGTCTCTTCTCGTCTCGTCTCGTCTCTTCTTTTCTCTTCTCTTCCCTTCTCGTCTCTTCTCTTCTCGTCTCTTCTCTTCTCGTCTCTTCTCTTCTCTTCTCTTCTCTTCTCTGACTCTTTCCATCTCTGCTTTTCATCTGTCCATTTTGTCGGAAGTTTGACTTCTAAACTTCCGTCGAACATGCATTTAAATATAGTGTGAAACGGCTGTTCTATCAGTTTGTTTGGAATTAGTTGGATTACCATTCTTGACATGGCGACCTCCCTTTGAATCATGACATGACGGGATCCCAAAACCGAGCGTTTCTGGGCGTTTCTGGTCTGAGAATCATGGCCAGGCGGCCAGACTTTGTGAAGTATTTTGAAGCCTTTTTGATGTCTTTGATGAAGGCCTAAGGGAAGAATTCCGGTCTTGGTATCCAGGTAAGACTGAGATGGAATGAAACTGATCTGAACAAAGTGCCAGCAAAACTTATTTGTAGTGTTTTCTTTACCGCTGCAGTTCCAAGGATCTGGACCCGGATTTAGAAACTCAGCCGCAGCTGTAAACATGCAGTAGTGAAGTACGATTCATTCGGAACATTTTGAAACCTGTCACATTTCTCAGAGCTGGAATGGCACAGGGTTTTCTGGAATCTCTACTAATGCCTACAACGTCAGGAGTCACTCTGGGCAGTTTGTGTATGTTTGTTACTTTCCAGGACAATCACGCTCGGCCAACAATGCCGAGCATGCTAATTACTGTTCGTTTGGAAAACTGATTTTGGGGGCCTGGGGGAAGCAATGGAGGTGGTGCGCACTGAGGTAACATACAACACTTTGATTGGTGCGTGTGGTGGGGCTGGCCTGTCACTAGATCAACCGCTGAAACAACCAGCACAAGACATGAAAGGAGACTAGACATTGAAAAAAATAAAAGGAAGACACATGAAGACACCAAACTTCTCAGAGAAATGTGGCTGACAAGTGTGACTCCTTCAGGAAATTTGACCCACTGAAGCCTTCAGGTCGAGGTCGTGTGTTGTGCCAGGATGGGGCCAACAATGGAAGGCAGCTGTTGGTTATTTGAGCCGCTTGGCACAGGATTCGAAGGACAGACATCAATCTACAGACCATGCCCCAGCCAAGGACACATTGACACAGTTCTAAATCTAAGGAATGATGCAACAGAAATCTTACTTTGATTACGACCTCATCTCTTACACCGTCCGGGCCTCCGTAGATGACAGCTTACAGTCTTTGTTGAACCCAAGGTGAATGCGATTGCAAGGTACTGCAAACATTGATGACTTCAAGCGTTTTTGATTGAATGTTGTGTGTAGCCATGTGCACACAAATGGAACCGACAAATATATGTCGTAAATGCACATCCCAGTTTGGCTCAGTCGCGCTCGCGGCTTTTATAGTCTCCAACGGGGGCTGTGATGATTGGGTGATGTTTGGCGATTTCTTCGGAATCAGTCCGCAAGGAGAACAAAGCCCGAGCAAAGAGAACCGAGGGTCGATCTTTGGTTTCGAGATACTTCGTTCACCTCTGGGTTCACCTCTGGGTTCACCGCAGGTTCCTCAAACAGTGCCACAGCGGCAGGACAGTCCGCTCCAAGCTCCAGGCCGGACCTGCAATTGCTGCGGGACTGGGGCTGCTGCGTTTGACCAAGATGCCCTCGGACTAAGCCCTGCCAGTGGCCCATCCGTCAAAATCTCTGATGTCAAGGATGTGATGCGGCACTGGGCAGACGTTGATGGTGACTTCCTTGCTAAGTCGGGGTCATTCCCAACCGCAGCAGATCCGAAGACAGATGGTGAGCACAGTGAGGATAGAGAGCCACAAGAGCAGCTGCAGTCACATGGATCTCCTGTTGCAGCGTCACCTGCAGATGATTGGGCTCAAGAGATTCTACAAGACATAGAGCAATTTGGGCATCCAAATGTCCTTGATCATTTCACTGTCATGTTGCTGAAGCGTGCGCAGTCCAGACGCATCAACGAGAACACGTGAGAGTCGCAAATTTGGCGTAGTTCCTCAAGTTTTCAATGCGCTGGGCTTTGATCTAGTTACTACGTTAGTTCATGTTAGTTCCATCTCTTTCTCGGACAGCTCACACACTACATCACCGTGCTTCCATGTGAGATCCGTTTGGGATCTCAAGGGTCGACGATCGTAAGAATCAGTGTTGCAAACTCGTTTTTGCATTGTCACCTGTGAAGACGGAAGTGCTGTGCGTTTGGTGTGTGTGTGTATGTTTCACTTTAGCGACATCCTCTTTCAGGACAGCCCATTTGCTTTTCAAATGCCCTTGCAACGCAATGTTCGCCATGGAGTTGTCCTGATGAGGATCACAAACTCAAATCAATATAATAAATAGACAGCCTTGACTGATCTTGACTGGCTGAATCTGCTGATCGTCGATGCAGTTTTTCCAAAGATTTCCAAAGTTCTTCCATCTATCAACCCATTCAATTTGTAGTGGCTATATTTGGAGGCTGCATGGACAGACGGAATAGGGCAATTTGAAGAGTCCTGACTCCAAGACACGTTGTGACTGTTCGCATGTCCACCGCCGGCAAAATATGATTTGTTGACATTCTGTTGACAAGCGGGAGAGAAGGGGTGCGATGGTTTGTTGCAAGTATTTACCCCGAGCTGAGGTCCATCTAGGTCCTTGGATGTCCTTGGTTATTGTGAGATATTGCGAGTCGTCTTCATTTGCCTCCACTATCAAGCAACATGTCAACAAAATGCCAACAAAATGTCAACGGATGCTCAAACTGTGGACTGCCCACGCGTTTCAGGCTGCAATCAGTGCATGTGCGAAGGCAAGTGAGTGGGTCAGAAACTTGGAGTTCCAGGGACCGCCACGCTGTTTCCAATCAGTTTTACACAGCTTGACATGGCTTCAGGAGTTGGCTTTCTTTACTGGACAATACTGGACAAATCTGTTCGAGCCAAACATCTATACTTTGCCTTTAAATTGCTTTTATTATGACATTTGCCATTCTGACGCGCAAACCGTCACGGAAGCTGAGGAGACTGCGCTGGCCTTAATGAACGAGGAATCTCGGCAGGTGAAAGGCGAAAACATCAGGCGCCGGCAGAGATCACCAATCTTTGGATCGATTCCAGATAGTTTCGCAATGTTTGGCAAGGATTCTAATTTAATTATTTGATCAATTTTGACTTGATCAATTTTGATCATACGTGATCATCGTGATCTCAACGTCGACGTATCCGCCAGAACATGCTGTGGACAGGACCTACAATGCTGCCCTCAGCGGATGTGCTTCCGCTGGAAAGTGTGAACATGCGTCTTGGCTCGATGTGGCTTGATAGTCCAACGATGAAGCCCTCCAACTCCCAACTTGGGCCCAGTGAAGCTCATCTCAGTCTCGGATTTTTGGTGCCAAGTCATGGTGATTCATGGTGGCCCCACACTGGATCACAGATATCACTGATATATACAGATATCACATTCATGTCGGTTTCTGAAGACATGCTGAGGACATGCTGCACAAGCTGAAGACAAGCTGAAGACATGCTGAAGACATGCTGAAAACACTTAAATGGACGCCATTGGTCTGAGGCCATGCTGCTGATGGAACAGCTCCTGGACTGAGGGTAATGGAAATTGTGCATGAGCATGCCAGGTTTGACACCAACACAAGTTGTAACACAAGGGCTAAAGTCTTAAGATTGGAGAGACTTGGAACTGTCAAAAGACTTCAAGAAACTGTCATTTTTTGTGAGTGATTGTTTTACCTTTATATTATATACAGATCCCCCTTACCATTTCCACTACTAAAAGGGTGAACATGTGCTTGGTACCATTTAGTAGCGAATCATGCTTTTTCATTGCAACCCGTTTTCACTACAAAATGGTTACGTAAAGTCATTTTGTAGTGACGGACATTGGCTTTTGATCCATCATAAAAACCCCAAAACCATTTTGTAGCAAGGGGGGTTGGTTCAGATTCAAGCATCATTTTGTAGTAAAAGGCTGTGTTTGTAAACGGTTTAGTGGGCACAACTTCTCTGCAGAATGCACACAGGGATATATACAGTATATATACGCGTGCGCGTGTATGTGATGTAACGAGATGCGATGTAATGTCATGTGATGTGACGTGATGTGATGCAATGTGTGTATGTATGCCTGCATGCATGTATGCATGTATAACAGAGATTTAGCGGCGAAAGTGTTTGCAACTCATGTGCCGCCTGCAGGATTTCAACCTCTTCCCAAATCTCATGACTTACAGTTGCTGGGACTAGCATGGTGCTGGGGAAATGCAACAACGAACTCCAAACACTAATTACTATGCGTTCTTTCAGCTGTGCAATTTGATGGTGTTTACATGTTTTGCCATTTTGACGGCTTCTGGATTGTTCGGGCTTCGTGCCAGCATATTCCATCTGATGACGCTTGTCTGGCAAGGATATGCGATTGCTTCCTGCGAAGAAAGTGGAGAGTGGGAGTTGGCCCTGGACCGGCATCCTGCAAATTTAATTATAATCAAATTTCTACAAGCTCAATGGATGTTCCCAGGCATGATTCAAGTCAGCTTCGCAGAAATTCACAAGTCTTTTTTGCCAGGATCTCATGTCAGAAATGAGCGAGGCGAAGTTCGAACCTGGCAACATGATCTTTCGTGTCTTGGCAGGTGAGTCGAGTCTGAGGCCTCGTGTTGGCGCAGATACGTAAACAATCGTAAACACATCATTGGCATCTTCAGCGGCTGAGGATCTGTGGCGAAGGTGTGTCGTGCTGGTGGCCGCCCTGATGTGGCAGAAACCATGGAGTCGAAGGTGAAAGACCTTCAGCCTGAAAGGGTGTAGCTGTGTAGCGCATCGAAGAAAAAAACATGGCAATCGGAAAGGATGTAGGAAAGGCCTTGCTGGAAAGTTTTATGGACGCATCTGGCATTCCACATATTTCATCATATTTCCATACCAAGCAGCACCTTGCATTGTTTTTACCTAATTGTCTACATTTCATACTCCTGGGATTTCATGCGGCATGTGGATCTGTATTTTCCATGGGGGTTCTTGTTCGGTTCATGCCGGACTTTTGAAGCACATGTTCTGCCATACGGCGATTTTCAAGGTGAAGCAGTGGCCAGCACTTGGCAAACGATGCAAATGCGGTGAGACATATTGAGACTCAGAGGTTGGCATGTGGCAATTAAGCAGTTAAGGATAGTTAAGGTTGGAAAAGCAGGCCCGATGGTCTTCACTTGGAAGCAAACCCGGGCTAAATAGACATGGCATGAGATGGCATGACAGCCGGCACAAGATGCAAAGCAGCCGCGCTCAGGACACTGTAAACAGTTGCAGGCAGTTGTAGACAGTAGGCACAGTAGCCGCCCTTTGCGTTTCATTTTTGACTGCTTTGCACTGGTGACAAAGCTGCAGCTCCAAAATTCCATGGGCCGGCTAGCTTCTCAGCCAACGCAGCCCATAGATATGGGGAAAGTCGAGGAAAGAGAAACTTCTGCAGATAGAGAAGATAATCTTGCGGAACGCCTGGTCATGCGACGGTATGCTACGGTCTTAGGTTGGCAGCTGGTGGTCCACAAGTGCGATTGGCGGCGGTCACTGGCACAAGGAGCATACTCTTATGTCGCCCATCCATGTTTATACGGTGCATTGCGGGAGGGACGGAAATCATCGGGAATCATTTGAAGCATTTTGAAGCTGTTTCTGTTTCCGATCCAAAAGCTGTTGGAGTTGATGTCACTCGTGGCAAGGCCAGGACGCCCTTCCCTAATCGCCTTGGTCATCACCGTCCCGTCGTTTCTATAATTCTGTAGTTGACTACTATTGATCCTTCTATTGAATCACCAAAAGATCCAAAAGACCCTCAGGTGGGGATAGGCTACATAGGGATACCACGATGCCCTGTTTGTGAACATGTTGGGAACATTTTCAAGAGTCATCGAGTCATCCTCGGTCGAAGTCGAAGGCTTTGACATTGATGCTTCCCTCTTGGATGGCCTCCTGGGTTTCACTTTGTGTGTGAGCCCCAGAGAACTGAACAATCCTTCATTCCCGTGAGCGAGTAAAGATGGTAAAGCAATGATGTGGAACCACAAGTTACAATTCAAAGTCTGTGAAAACCTCTGAAAACCCAAGGCAGAATTGCTGTGAACGAGGACGGCTGGCACTGGTTTCACCCTGGAGTACCAGCAAACTTGGCCATCGACCCTTGGGTGAAAAACGTCTCAGATTGTCCATTGGGTGAAACGTATTTGAAGCCACCCATGGAGGTTCCATCACAGGCCTAGTAACTAGTCGGTCATCACAGTTTCATCACGATTGAGCAAGATTTATTGAAGCAGTTGGGAGTGCTACATCATGAGTTTTCCTTTGTGACAGGATGGCTCTATTTTAGAAGAGGACTGGACCATCCGACCCCTACTTGTGATTTCATTTCAGCCTCAACATGTCGACGCCGACTGGTAACTTGTATTTCACCATGCCAGGCTTAAAACCCGTGTAAAGTCCACGCGACAAAACCGCATTGGTTGCCATGTGTAGAATGCGCAGAATCATGATGCCTGCCCTCCCAGTCGCAAGCCTCCCAATCGGCCCAATCGTAAGCATCTTTTGCCAGTCCAAGCGTGCAGTGCAAAGTCCAGCTTCCACAGGTTTGGATGGGAGATCCCCGCCGGGGGCGTTGGGGGAACGAAGGTCCCAGCCTTATTGCCATGCGTTGCCACTGCGCAGGGAAGATGATGGAACGACATGGAACGACATGGAACGACCTGTGGGCTGACCTGTGTGACTCCGCATTGTTCGAGGAGCCCGACCAAGCTCTTCTCCAAGCAGTCCAGTTGAGGCGGGAATGAAGGAAACGAAGGCCGCCCAGATTCAGTATTGAGTACCAATACCAGGGCAAGGATCCCTCCAAGTTGAGAGCTGCAAAGATTATACTGCTGTATTGCGAATCTGTGACTGGATGCATTGGATAAAATTTGCAGCAGTATATATAACTGAATATCTGAGCCACTGAACCTCAACTGGTACCACCCCTTTGGGATCACGTGATAGGGTTGCGGTGCAGCTTCCAAAATGCGCGTTTTATTTTTGCAGATCTGGTGATGTTTGGTCCGTGACATTCCGTGACAGGAGCTCGACGCTCGGGAAGTGACGCCAACAGAGGCCTTGCAGCATCCTGAATGAGGTATAAAGGGCGGCAAAATATTCAAAATATCAATCCAGATTGGACCATGCAGAGATGCAGAAATGCAGAGATGCAGAGATGAAGCATGTGGAAGCCATAGCTTTAAGCAGCTTAGACAGATAGCCATGCCCATGCAATAGCAGTAGCACATGTAGCACTTAGCAGCTTAGCATGTAAGACCTGCATGTTGGGCTCATAGCTGTGCTCGCTGCTCTCGAGCCATGGATTTCACTGGGGCATTGGACCTGCTTCGCGTAGTCCGTGGGGATGAGGCATGGCAGGACATGTTTTCATATTTTTCCACCTGATCAAAGGAAGTTGGGAAGCAATCTTTCGAGTTACGGACAAAGAGAATTGTGAGGCTTGACTATACATAACACAACAATACATCGCATAACAATACATCACACAACAACACATCACACACCAATACATCACATGACAATACGTAACACAACAATACATCACACACCAATACATCACATAACAATACATAACACAACAATACATCACAGAACAATACATCACATAACAATACATCAGACAACAATACATAACAATACATCGCACAACAATACATCACATCACAATACATGACACAGCAATACATCACATAACAATACAAATGGCTGCATGAATGTTGCATGGGGCTTGTTTTGGGGAGGAAGCCGGAGCGCGAAACTTTGCGCTTTTCGGGTAAAGTGGGTGCAGCCGACGATGCAGGGCAGCTGTGTGACGCGGGTGCGGGCTGGGATCGTTCTGATGTTTTTTTGCTTTGCCGCAGTGTAATGGTGGCTCCAAGCTGCTTTCGATGCGTTTGTGTGTGTGCGTAGTTATAGGGTATTTTGGAATTTGCGGTTGCTGATCGCAGTGGAATGGCTGCATGATTGTTGTCATGTTCTGTTGCCATGTGCGTACATACATGATCATACATGCGGGTTTGTGACGTGGCGCGGCAAAACGCATTGTAATGGCTGCATCATGGTTCCTTACTGCTGCGGCTGCCTGCGTAATACTATTGTCTGTCGCACGTGAGGGTCGTGAATCGTATTGGAGTGGCCGCATCAGAGTTGCGAGAGTGATTTGTCACCAGATTTTCTCAATTTTGGCACTGGTGATTTTCCTTTCAAAACTCATTTTAAATCATTTTAAAACGTGCCTCAAAATCGGCTTTGGCGCCGAGACCCGGTTTTGGAGCTGCAACGTCTGTTGTCGTGATGTACAAGCAAGCTTCTCGGTGTAAAAACTTCTTGCTGTCTGTTAGAAATAATTGTGCGTAAAAGCTTCCTGTGTGTAAAATTTTCTGTGTAAAAAAAATGCTGTGTGTAAAAGATTCTCTGTGTAAAAGCTTGCTGTGTATATATCAAAGCCTCTCTGCGTAAAAAGTTGTTATGTGTAAAACTTTCTGTGTAAAGGCTTGCTGTGTGTCAAAGTTTTCTTTGTGTAAAAGCTTGCTGTGTGTCAAAGTTTTCTTTGTGTAAAAGCTTGCTGTGTGCAAAAACTTCTCTGTGTAAAAGCATGCTGTGTGTAAAAGCTTCTCATGTGTAGAAGGCTTCTCTGTGTAAACGCATCTGTGTCGCAAGCTTCTGTGTGCAAAAGTTTCTCTGTGCAAAAGCTTTCTGCGCGCAACGGTTTTTGGTGTACAAGTAAGCGACTTCTCTCTGACAGTAAAAGCTTTCTGAAGAGCTTCGATGAGATGAGAAAGGTGGAGCAGTGCTCAGATGAAAATAGTTGAGGAGAACTTAGATGACATACGGGCAGAGATGAGATGATTTGAGGCGAGAAGAGCTCAGATGAGATGAGATGAGACGAAGTGTCGAGTGTGAAGTGCAAGTGCGAAGTGTGAAGTATGATCTTTGGAACAGTGCACCACTCTCGTACAAAGCACGCACGCACGGGCCTGGCTGGCGCTCGGCGCATGCAAGTTCTATAGATGAGAAAGGTTAAAAGTGTAACTATATAACCCTAAGGCAACTTCCGCCCCGCCTCGTGCGGGCACTACTGCTACAATTGCAGGATGAACATAGACGGATTGATGCTGACGTATGCTGCATACATACGCAACGATGTCACGTGAGGCGATGCATGCATTGACGCTGAGGGTTGAACACCGATGATCCGACACACCTCAACACCCGTCAGCACCCTAAGGTGAGTGCATATTCCGAGCCTAACGTGAGACTTTTTCTGCAACAGCGTAAAGAAGAGCTAGAGGACCTGCTGCTGCGTAAATCATTAAGAAGATATTGTGAACACTGTGAACCCACAACAAAAAATTGGGCGAAGGGGAATTGAAGATTTGTTATGACTAGGATTGAGGGTGACCCGAGCTAAGTTGTAGATATTTGTAGGCTGCATCAGGTAACTGCATGGTGCCGGTACGATTCGCAGGAAAAGGACTACTACAACCAGAAGGCTCGTGCTCTGCCAGGATCTGCCGATTTTTTCTTCGTTTCCTACGCCTGGGAGCCTCCAAGTCAATCTGATCCACGCAGAGGTGCCAGACCACAGGGGGCGGCTGAACCAAAATTGAGTTTTGAACTTTAAATCTCAATAAATTCAGATCTTGATCTTTGAGTTCACCTTCAATTCACTTTTTTACCAGTTGCGTTCTTTCATCCTTTTTGCTTTTGCAAAACGGAAAATGTCACGGGTATGTGATGCATTGTCAGGCGGCATCTTCTCAAAAATGGAAAGCCAAAGAATGCCACGACATGCCATGAGGATCATGCGGCCATGACATTGCGAAAGTTTGGCTCAGAGTGAGACGACCAGGAAAGTGTGTGTGCTCATCCCGCACAGAAACCATGTCTCTCGCC
>Ga0126342_10021807_pt1 | contig 10641 bp, 13 predicted proteins | sample Cyp1metagenome_FD_92528 | JGI IMG/M metagenome (GOLD analysis project Ga0126342, IMG submission 92528) | Coral microbial communities from Lord Howe Island, Old Settlement Bay, Australia - Cyphastrea 1 metagenome | ecosystem: Host-associated > Invertebrates > Cnidaria > Coral ...
CTATCTATCTATCTGTCTATCTATCCATCCATCCATCCATCCATCCATCCATCCATCCATCCATCTATCTATCTATCTATCTCATCTATCTATCTATCTATCTACCTGTCTATCTGCAAGCTTGAAAACGAAGCTATTCTGCGAGACTTCCTACAGTAATTTTTTAAAACTGACAACATCAAAAACGAAGCAATTCTGCGAGACTTCCTCAATTTTTGAACTTAGCAACGTCAATAAAACGCAGGAGGTCAGGCCGCTGATTTCCTGAGAGGGGTTGCTTGCATTTTGGAGCATCAGATCTGCAGGTTTGCGAAGATGATTTTGCGTGACAGGTGCGGCATTTTATATGACTTGGCATCGCTTTTTCGTGGCAGGCGAAGTACTTTAGACAGATGGAGTGGAAAAATCGCAAAACGCATTGGTACGAGGCCGTCAGCTCTGCATTCAACTTTCCATTCTTGAAGGGAGTCTCGCAGAATTCTTTCGTTTTTGTTGTCAAGTTCAAAAATTGAGGAAGTCTCGTAGACTTGCTACATTTACATCTCTGATGAACATGTCTCTTGTACTGCGCATCCATCTTTGCAGATCCTCTTCAAATGTCCCATGCCTGCCATCGTTTTGGAAATGCTACAAAACCGTCACGTTTTGCTCACTTTTGGCAGGGTGGAGAATCCCTTGTGCCTGCCACACAAAACGACGCTTCAACGTCCAAAAGTGGCGCGAACATGCGGTGCTTTGTACATTTTGACTTCGAAATGTGCTTCGCGCCACAACGGCGTGCACTTTTGCAACATCTCAACTTCCAAAAGTGTTCCGAGGCTGACGTGCTTTGTGCATTTTGAATTCGAAATGTGCTTCACGCCACAACAGCGTGCACTTTTTCGACATCTCAACTTCCAAAAGTGCTCCAGCACTGGGGTGCTTTGTACATTTTGACTTGGAAATGTGCTTCGCGCCACAACTGCGTGCGCTTTTTCGACATCTCAACTTCCAAAAGTGGTCTGACGTTGGTGTGCTTTCTACATTTTGACTTGGAAATGTGCTTGGCGCCACAACGGCGGTGCTTGGCGCCACAACGGCGTGCAATTTTTAATCTCTCATCTGGCCAGATGGCTCTGCACCCGCCCCTTTAGCGAGCCTACTTTTCGACACTCCTGAGCCACAAATCATTGGAAAAACACAGTGTTTCGCGACTCTGCTACCTTTTCGCACCTGCATCTTCTTTCTTCTGACTCTTCCTCTTCTCTGATCTTCTTTCTTCTTCTCTTCTCTTCTCCGACTCTTCCCACCTCTGCTTTTTCATCTGTCCATATTGTCGGAAGTTTGACTTCTAAACTTCCTTCGACAAGAACACCATGTTTCACAATGATATAATAGATAATGGTAATTGTTTCTCAATTTTTGTGAAGTAAGGACAGGCAAGCCGATCCTATCCAAAGAATGTACAGAATGTGAGCCAGTGCAACTGTACCGGGTCCCTAACGTCATCTCTGCGGCTAATCCCTTGTCTGGATCAAGATCCTTGGGAATCTGGCAGTTCGGGAGTGTCTGGAAACTCTCGTTTCATCTCCGCATACTGAATTGCACAACTTGCAGTCAGGACTGAAGGAAATTCCAAGCAGTGTTCGTCGCTGGCGTGATCCTGCGGCTCGCTTTCTGTCCCCATTTGCAGGCCTTTCAACCAAGGACACCGTAGGAAGCAAGAAACTACAACGCAAATATCGAAAAGTCTGATTGCAACTTTCCATTAGGCCTGTCTTCAAGCTTGGATCATCTTGGCCATTGCTCTGGTCCTGCTCCCAAGGCCGCCACATGGAATCTGCTTGTACCTCATGCATCTTTTGGCGATGACAAAGAACCCATAGACGAATTCAGTGCATGCAAGACATGCAAGGAAGAACTCCTTCAGGCTTCATCTCTGTTGCCGGTTTTTCGGTCGAAATCGCCTCGAATTGCCCCATATCCTGCGCAGCTTGTGGATGCAATCCCGCTGGTAGTGATGCCTCCATCTGGGACTTCATGTCAATGCCTGTCACATCACGGTTTGCCACTTGCCAATTTTCTAACACTGCCGTATACTTGACTGACATATCTTCAGATTACTTTTCACATTCCTCTTCCATTAACTTCTCTGACCTTCAATCACTGCGTTCAACTTCATGTCTACTCTGCTCAGTAAAAATCCATGCCCATTTGGCTACTTCCGACTACTTCCCTATGGACCTTTCACCTCGTGAAATATGTTTGCACTCAGGTGGTGTGACTTGAGTTGAAGTTGAAGATCATTCTTCCGGCAGCTAGTCAGCCTTGAGGCCAGTTCCAGGCAGATCCCGACCAGTCATTGTTCGGTTTGACTTCCTGGTTGGGTAGAGCCTGAAACAGTATGGATCATATGGATCTTGATCTTGCGGAACTGACAGGTCACTCAAATGTATTGTGTTTATCAAACTGGGAATCTTGGAAACGAACGTGAAACCTCAGGAACTGACATCGGCTGGTAGAGCCCCCATGTCAGATACACCTGGACAAAGTTTGAACCGATTCCGTGCCACGTGTCACCTCCATCTGAATATCTTTTCGAACATTGTTTGAGTCTTCGTGCCATTCCACCATGCAGGCGCCCATTCTTCGACTGGCGTTGTTTGTCGGACTGGAGCTATGGAGGCCTCCACCATGCGGACTGTTGCCATTATTGTCATAATGAATTGTCATGCACAGTCTGACCCTGTTGTTTCCATTTGTTTCCTAGGAAGATTCGTAGTCATCACGTTCACATCATGCCAAACGTTTATGCCAAATTGGTCCAAAGTGTACTCATGTCGTGCACGCAGGTTTACATATCATAAACACATAATATTCTTAGTACATGCGTGTATGCATACATGTGCTCTTGGGCTAAGCCCTTAGGGCCCCAACACAAGTTTTACTTGAGGCCGGGGGTGGATGACGAAAGCTAGCGGGGTAGGAGGAAGGGAAGACGTATCTTCAGTGTCAGCAGGGAAATGTCGGTGGCGTTTCCGCGTCAAACCGTTTGGTGTCATGGCGAGATTTCACGCTGTGCGTTTTCCATGGCGAGGCACGGCTAGGTAAGAGCGCAAAGCCGCGTTGATTCTGACATTGGCCCAGGTACTTGAATATGACGATGACGATGACAATGGCGAAGACAATGACACTGACAATGACGATGATGATGATGATGATGATGACGATGATGACGATGACGACGATGATGATGGTGGTGATGATGATGCTCGTGATGATGATGCTCGTGATGATGATGATGATGATGATGGTGATGATGATGTTGATGATGATGATGGTGATGATGATGATGATGATGATGATGCTGATGATGAAGCGGATGCGGCAGATGATCGGGATGATGATGAGGAGGAGGAGGATAAGGAAGAGGAGATGATGATGATGATGATGATGATGATGGTGATGATGATGATGATGATGATGATCACGATGACGAGAACGATGCCAATGACGATGACGATGACGAAACCGATGACGATGACGATGACGATGACGACGATGATGACGATGATGCTGATGATGGTGATGGTGGTGGGGTTCGGGGGGGGCCTTGCGCGTGAAAAATCACGTCATCTCCTTGAGCAGCCCCCGGAATACTTGCTAAAGCAAGAAGACTCCAGCTAGCTGACGCTAGCTTTCGTGACTTTTAATTTCCTCACGACTCCTAACTCCTGTCTAACAGTGATCCTTTTCCCAGTTTCAACATGTTTTAACATCTGTATCGACCCAAGTTCACCCTGGAATCTCCGGGCCACTTGTTCTACATCGTTCCAACGTTCCTCACATCGTCACATCGTCACATCGTTTAACACTTTATTCATCTTTATTCTGGGCGTTTGACAGCACTTGGTCGCATCGTCGCATGGCTTCGGTTGCATTTGAATTGTGAGCGGGCATTTTCCCAAATACGGATTGGAGATCCATTCAGAGATCTCTGAGGCACATCCGCACAGCTAGAACAGTGAAGAGCAGGAGACTCATCAGAAAATGATAAACAAGAGACTAAATGAGAAAGAATTAACTTGCCATGGGACCAAAAAAACAACAGCACCAAGCAGCCCCATTGGTCGGAGCAGGCAGTCTCACTACAGACAAGTGGTAGTTCCCTCCATTCTTTGTGGCGCGTCCCTCCTTAGCGGCGTATAGCTGGGTAGACCTCCTTCCTCTCCCTGCGTGCGCTCGGATTCCCTTTCTTCCTGCCTCAATGGTCACGCTGCTGTTTCCTCGTTTGTCGATGTTGCCTGTTCTGCGCTTGTGTTCTTCTGTGTGCGTGTGTCAGCTTGCTTATACGTTTCCTTGTTGTCCCTTCTGGTCTTTCGTTTTGCCTGTTTGTTGTATGCTTGCTTTGCTCCTTTTCTGCCCCGTGTTGTTCTCTCTTTGTGTTGTTCGCTGACTTTCCTTCTTCCCTCCCTCCCCCCTTTCTTTGTTGCCTCTGTGCCTTCCCGCACGTGCTTAATCGCTGTTTTTCCCGTATGGCAAGCAGGGAGGCAGTAACCCACGAATGGTTCAACGCTTGATCAAGCTGTTCCTTTGACGCTTTCAGAAGTCAAACTCTGCTGCATGGCCCGGTTGCAGCAACCTAGTGTATACAAGGTATGGAGGCGAAGCCTAGAGCGGATCACACTCAATTTCACGTTTCCTGTCTATATCGACCCTTTTCTATTTTGTCACATATGCATCGACCGATCTTTACCCAGAAGTCTCAAGGCAACCTGAGCTACATTGTTCCAATGTTTTTCATCTCCCAGTACACCCGGTGTTCCCACAGCAGAAAATAGCATTACATTATGTTGCGTTGTTGCCAAACATTAAGTTGCATTGAATACATTTGACGGTAGAACATTGCAACACATGTCCTCGTAGACATACGAACGGCCAACATACAAAGACACACATCATGCACTCATATAATATGCACATGTACACATGCGATCATGCACGCATACACATACACATATACATTCATAGCTACATACACCATGTTCCGTACACACCTCACCGAATTTCTCAACGCTAAGGACCCCAATCCCACAGAAGAAAGGTACATCTGAGTGAGGGCAATTTGTTTCATCCATGTTCATCTTGCAGAGCTCAATTTGAGAAATTATGTTTTTTTTCAACCACTCCCATGCACTCACCACACTCGATTTCATCCCTTAGAAGTCGTCCTGTTTACTTGACACTTTGGTCCGGGACATAAGCAAACCCCTCTGGGGTTCGGAGGGCAGGTTGCAGTGATGCAAGCACTTTGGGACGATTTTTTTTGTTGAACAGTTGAAGCATGTAGAAACTCAAAGGAAACCGAACGAACACTGAAATTGACAAATCACCCAAGCGGCCAGCGAATTGTTGCTCAGAGATCACAAGCGTCAATATGCAAATGCAAAGGCTAAAACGTTTTTTTTGTTTCAATCAGTTCGTCGGGATTCCAAAGCATGGGTCGAGCGCTAATTAAATCGAGCCTGCTTTAAACGTCTTATATACAATAAATTCAATCTTGTGGGCCGGATGGTTTTGGGAACAAAAAACTACGAAAAAAAAACAGCGACATCACTGCGCAGGTTTATCCGTGGTGCATTATGTTGAAATGATGTCAGAAAAATGAAATAATGTGCACGTAATTCATATAATTCTTCAAGTCCGCCGGCCTGCCGGCGTGTCGGATTGGAAAGTGTTGTTCTTGTTTCTGTTCTTGGTTTGTGTTCGTTTCTGTTCTTGGCTTGTACTTGTTCCTTTGTTCTCTTGCTGCGCGTTTTTGCTTCGTCTGAATCAAGGTCCCCCCCCCTCCCCCCCTGAAGATAGGCACTAGCGTCTAGGCTAGATCAGCTAGAGCGTCTTCCCAAGACAGCGACATACCTTTTTACTCACACGGCCAATAGCCAGTCGGTGTGGTGTCAACAGGATTACTCTATATCTCTCTTAACCCTTAACAACTTATGTTAATGTGCTCAATACTCATGCTATATCCACATAAAGGATTCAAGCAAGCCCACCTCAACAGGCACAAATTCAAAGGCAATGAGTAGAGCACTACGCTTTGTCGTACCCATTTGAGAATCAGAGTTAGAGCCTGTTCTGTGCTACACGTTGGCTAATCAGCAAAAACTGAGCGGAAGTCACGCAGTGGTTTCTTTACAAAAACAGCGGATGATAGCGGATTGAAAATCACAACCTTGTCCTAAGGACATGTCGAAATGAAAACAGCGAATTCGCTAATTATTTTTCCACGACAATGATGCGCGAAGCACGGTCGTTCCAAGAAAAATGCTCACTGCAAGATTCAGAAATTTAGGTCAGATGGGAAAGAACTGACCAAATCACAAAATAAACGGATACAGCGGATCTCCAAAGTCGCTCATTCAAGCGGACAATGGACAGAAGTCGGAGTTGGTAAAATGTTGATTCGTTCCATTCGGAGCCTCTCTGCTCGGCGAAAGGTGTATGGAGACAAAATGCGATATTATCTCTATCTAGAGGAGTATATATCTACATTAAATTGAAGTTCGGACACAGCAGTGGCATTATCTCCAACTAAAAGAGTATATGCCATCTTGCGTAAAAATGAAACTCTGTTTGGGTATGATCTCTATCTCAGAGAGTATATACCTTCTTGTGAGAAATGAAAAATCTGCCTTGCAATACCTATGCTTGTCCGGTGGGCTCATTTCATTTCTTTTTCGTCCAAAAGGAAATGAGCACACAGAAAAACTGTACAAAGCAAATCATGCTGTGTTATCTTCATCTATAGAAGTATACACTCACTTCGGTCTCCATGTTTTGGACGATGAAGCTGAGGAACCACCATAACCAGTCTGTTGCCAGTTGCTCCAGTCGCGATCGTCATAACCCTTTCTCTTGTTTGCCTTCTGCGTCTCCCTTCACTTTTCGTGACGTCTTCGTTTCATCTCATAGGGAATGTAGGCACGCTTTTCACTCCAAATCATACCTGAAGGTTTCAAGTGAACAAGAATCGGGTTGTGAGCGTCTCTGTCTGTTGGTGCAACCATGAAGATTTTGTGATCACTGGTTAAACAAGTTTCATTGACCCTGACGGTAAATTCGCCAGTAAAGTTCATGTGATCTTCATCATCAAATCGACTGATGTCATCCTCATACTCCAATCTAGCATGTCCCCACTCAACAATAGACATCATACAACAGTCACCATGGTCTAATGTCTTCGTCACGAGTTCGGCGGTGTATGTATCTGTTGTAATGCCATCCAGATGTGTTGCAAGAAAATCAAGCTCTCGATAACTACAGGAGATAAAGTGCTTGACCCTAACAAGTGGAACCTCTCCAAAGTGTTTGCGTCTTGCTTGTGTTGCAACATCCATCATCTTGTTGAGCCAGTACTGCAATAAGCTGCATTCGTACGTGGGAACCTCCAGTTTTCGGAGTTGCAAGATAGCATGCTTTGTCCCCGTCGCCTGCGATCACGTCAACCTGATAACGGGCGCACTCAAAAGCCATGCAAGCTATGCACTCCCCTGTGATACCGGGTGAATCTCCGACATGCTTCTGTCCGACGTGGTATACACACACGCGTCATCTTCATGCGAGCTCTTGTGAGGGGCTCCTCAATCTGTGTGTCTCGATGCTTTGTTTTGCCCCAAGGAATCTCAAATATTGCCCACGATACGTATCTGATGCGCGTGTCATCTTCATTTGTATTGTACCCAGCAATTTGTCGGATATATCCTTCCTTTCCAATCCGAGAAGCTACCATCAAATCATGATAATCATTGAAGCAAGTAGTGATTCGTGCCTCTTCAAGCAAAGCTCTGTGAGGATAGAGACTACCAGCCTCGCAATTCATGAATAGATGTGCTCCAAGGTTCTTGATGACGCTGATGAAGTAGTTGTTGAACTGTGGCTTGTCTCCAATCTGCCGATGCTCACTGTCTAGATCGTAATCAATGTGGTGCAAACGATTGTAATCGTTCAGGTAGTGGACATTTGCTAAAACGTGTTCTGCCCCAGTTTTCAAGATTCCAAAACATCAGTGAGAATTGTGGAAATGCCCTGTAAGCATGTTCTTCATCATAATACGTGGGGTCAAACATGCCTCCTCTGTGATATCTGGAAGATAAGCATTGCAACACTATGCAGTAAGGTAATACCTTGTGATCCTCCACGTAACCTTCCAATACTGCTGTCAAACTTCTGAAGTCGTCATCAATTCTCCTTTCTGCTTCCTTGGCTGCTTCCTCTGCATGTTCCTGGTGTCGTGGATGTAATCTGGGATCACTGCGGCCATATTCACATGTGTTCTTGATATCTTCTAGTTCTTGAAGCGGAAGCTGATTTCTATGCCTGGCTATGTACTCTGCCATCAACTGATCATCTGTGTTAGAATATCAGTGGTCTTGATGAGGAGCCATGGTAGTTCTATACTTTACATGCCAGAACATATGTCGATGTTGAGAAGAAGCTGGGTAACCTTGATTGTAGAACCCTGCCCATTCAACATGGTAACCATCCGTAAAACACTCAGCAAGTTTTCGAAAAACTGAATCATCTTCATTGCCAGTGATGTCAGCACCATAGTAAAGTCTTTTGGCAGGTTCAGGTTTTGGAGCCGTGTCATCTTGTTGAAGATCTGCTTGTGGTTCTGCCTGTGGTTCCCCTGATTCCTCTGTCTCAGCAAAGCCGCAAAGAGCTTCCAGCCTGTGAACCCAACAAAAATAACTCATCTGTCTGACATTCCATGCTCACCTGTGATGGCGGTGGAAGTGTAGGCTCCTGTGGTTCTTCTTGTTCTTCCTCAACTTCAACTTCTTCTTCTTTTGCCTCTGACTTGACAACTCTCTCCATGATCTTCTTCTGAACGGTCTTGTTGTACATGCTAAGCCACTTGATAGTGCATTCAATCAAATCATCATCTTCTGTTTCCAGAATAATATGCTTGTTCTCACGACTCAAACTTTCAACAGTACCCTTGAATTCGGGATGAGCACGACCTTGATCTTCACGACGCCGAAGAGGAAAGTTGGGATCATCATACATAAGATCTGGCTCCTCAACATCTTCAAAGTTGTCGGGTGTGACATGCTTGTTCCCCACATCTTTGTGTGGGGTTCTTGTTTTTGATTCTGTATCCCGGGTTCTTCCCCGCCTCCCCGCCTCATCCCGCCTCCCGCCGCCTCCGCTTCACACACATCTTTCACACACCATCTTTGTCAACCATCTTTGTCAACCATCATCTTTCACACACCATCTCTCACACACCATCTCTCACACACCTCTTTGTCAACCACCATCTTTCACACACCATTTTTCAACCACCGTGAATCACATACCATCTTTCACACACATCTTTGTCAACCACCATCTTTCACACACCATTTTTACACACACACACACCATCCCACACCATCTTTTGTCAACCATCATCTTTCACACACCATCTTTCACACACCATCTCTCACACACCATCTCTCACACACACACACATCTTTGTCAACCACCACTGGTGGCGCGCTTGGGCTGGGATTAGTCGCCGATGACGCCGTGCCACTTTGCGTGGCAGGCGTGGCACTTGGCGACATCTAGCTTCGTTTTGCGTGGCAGGCCTGGCACTTGGCGAAATCCACCTTCGTTTCGCGTGGCAGGCGTGGCACTTATGGCACTGGGCTGGCTCTGGTGGTGCGCTTGGGCTGGGATCAGTCGCCGGTGACGCGTTTTGCGTGGCAGGCGTGGCACTTGGCGACATCCACCTTCGTTTCGCGTGGCAGGCGCGGCACTTATGGCGCTGGGCTGGCTCTGGTGGCGCGCTTGGGCTGGGATTAGTCGCCGGTGACGCCGCGGCACTTTGCGTGGCAGGCGTGGCACTTGGCGACATCTTCCTTCGTTTCACGTGGCAAGCGTGGCACTTATGGCACTGGGCTGGCTCTGGTGGCGCGCTTGGGCTGGGATTAGTCGCCGGTGACGCCGCGGCACTTTGCGTCGCAGGCGTGGCACTTGGCGACATGTGCCTTCGTTTCACGTGGCAGGCGTGGCACTTGGTGACGTCCACCTTCGTTCTGCCTGGCGGGCCTGGCACTTATGGCACTGGGCTGGCTCTGGTGGCGCGCTTGGGCTGAGATTAGTCGCCAGTGACGCCGCGGCACTTTGCGTGGCAGGCTTGGCGCTTGGCGACATCCACCTTCGTTTCACGTGGCAGGCCAGGCACTTGGCGACATATACTTGCACTTTGCGTGGCAGGCGTGGCACTTATGGCACTGGGCTGGCTCTGGTGGCGCGCTTGGACTGGGATTAGTCGCCGGTGACGCCACGGCACTTTGCGTGGCAGGCGTGGCACTTGGTGACGTGCACCTTCATTTCATGTGGCAGGCGCGGCACTTGGTGACATATACCTTCGTTTTGCGTGGCAGGCGTGGCACTTGGTGACATCCACCTTCGTTTCGCGTGGCAGGCCTGGCACTTACGGCACTGGGCTGGCGGGGCGCTTGGACCCACCATCTTTGACACGATCTTTCACACACCACTTTGTCACACACCATTTCACACACCACTTTGTCACACACCATCTTTCACACACCATCTTTGACACACCATCTTTCACACACCACTTTGTCACACACAATCTTTGACACA
>Ga0126342_10021808_pt1 | contig 10641 bp, 7 predicted proteins | sample Cyp1metagenome_FD_92528 | JGI IMG/M metagenome (GOLD analysis project Ga0126342, IMG submission 92528) | Coral microbial communities from Lord Howe Island, Old Settlement Bay, Australia - Cyphastrea 1 metagenome | ecosystem: Host-associated > Invertebrates > Cnidaria > Coral ...
AATATTATATATATATATATGATTCCAACCATCTAGACTAGAGATGATGTTTAAAATGACATCCCCAAAATGACCATTTTACCAACCCTGCCATCCTATGATTTGTTGCTCATTAAAACCACATGTGGGTTGCACCAAGATGAACCAAGCAGTTGAATCCCTGTTCTGGTTGCTTGAATCCCCACTTGTGAAGTAGTTCAATTTCCATGTTTGCCGGAGATGTTTTTCATAGACGAAGACTCATTCCCAATTTTTTTTGCTGGTCAAATGACCATTCTGGCTCATTAGACATATTAGAATTAGCACTATTGATAGTTTCCCCCAAGTAATCAAACGCGGTTTGCTGGAAAATCTCCCAGTTTTCGTTCCATGATTTCTTTGCTGCGCCGAAGCACAGAATGGGAATCAGGTCCAGATCCCGGCGTCCAACTGTGATACTTTGTCACCTCGGCATCTGAGACGACTTTCATGGCTACAAAGTGGAATATACAAAGTGGAATATACAACGGTGGTTTATGGTAATTGTAACTACAAAATGCATGTTATAATGATTCCCCTATATTCTAATAACCTGAGGGTTAGGCATCATATATAAACATAACATGTATATATATATACAGTATATGATCAACATATATAACTGATAACCTATGTTCTAAAGAATTATCATTTCCGTTTACGAGGTCTAAGTTGCTGATTTGACGGGCATTTCACGTATGGTTTATGGCAATGAATAAGTGTTCAAACGGGGATAATGGGGATATCATTGTTTATGGCAATTAAAAACTATAACTATATGGTGAACACTATGGAGAATAAGTGGTTATTGTTTAAATAGGTTTATGGATATTTATGGCAACTAAACATACTATTAGACTATAGGGTGGTGTCCCCACCCATGTTTCCCCAAAAGGACACCAAATTACACCGATCCCCCGATCCAAAAGAAGATAACCTACCTCAATTGGTAGGGACATGTAGGGAATGCTGTCAGCATTTTTTTTGGGGCCGCTAGAATCTTAATTATCTTAATTGAGAATGATCATGTTCAATATCATTGGATCCAAATAGTTTCTTAGGAACTGGACGTTGATCTAGGGGGTTAGCTGATGTTAGCTGTACCTTCTAAGGCAGTGTTTGGATACATAGGGAATATAACAAACATGGCTACTTTATCATGCTCATGGATAATGATAGTATCATATATATATATTATCCCATATAGCACATTCATATGTATATCTATAATATACTATGTTGTAATCAGTAGCCAATGACTTTCATTATAATATCATGTCAAACATATTGACTGTAAATTTTATCATAGTCATGACAGTCATATCATCACAATAATTAATAGTGTGTATTAGCAATGATAAAAGTTACCATCTGGTTATTTAACATAGCCATGGAAAATCACCATGCTATTAATAGGTAAACCATCTATTTTCATGGACCATCTATACCATGGAGAATTGTTAGTCATAACCAGAGGGTAGCACATAATCAAATCCTTACAGATCAGATCATCAGATCATGATCCAACATGATTCAGACCCTGTTCCCTCAAGTTTGTTACTACTCAAGGAACACCTGAATAATTCTCTACTGGGGGGCCCTACACTAATCAGGATCCAACATATTTACGCTTATCATCATCAAAAATAATGGTTGTCATCAATGATTATCATCATCATAACCCTATCAGATCATCATATCATTGTTTATTTACGATTATCATTGATAACCCTGCACTAATCATGATAACATTGATGATCACCACTAAAGAAAACACTGCGATTCAGCTGTCGAGCCACAATCTCATCCACAGCCCCGACGTTGTGTCCAGGGTCGTACTTGGTCGCGTACAGATCTGCCTGAACCAGGTTTACCCGTAAGGTGAGCAAACATTACTGGGAAATCCCGCAGGAAATGGACATTTACGTGGGAAAGTATACATGGTTCCCCATTCAGATGAAAAGAAACTGGTATAGCCACACCCTTCTGAGACGTACCCACCTTGCCATGGGCTTCATGCTTGTCCTGGTTTGTGCAGTGGACATAAATAAATTATAAAAGGATATATGATATTGATGTATATATTATGTGTGTGCGTATTCATCAATGTTCCTTACAAACATGTCCTCCATAAACTTCTAGTTGCCCTTTGCGACCCTCCACGCGCGCAAACAACAATGTCTATCGGGTCTATGGCATAGTCCGAGGTGCTTCTTCACTGGGATAGTCCCGATGGCATTCCATAGATAGTCATAGATCTTAGATTGAAAGTAAGTCATCATTTCCATCCAAAGCCAATTTCCAAGAAATTTCGTAGATTATCTGAAAACAATCTCCATTAACCTGGTTATACATCCCATGATAGACCCATGATATCCGATTCTAGTTGGTTTTTTATCGTATGAGTCACCATGAAACAATCCAAAATCCAAAGATATCTCATAGATGATCCACAAAAGAAATATCCCTATCCCATCCTATACTGGTTGGATAGTAATCCCCGTTATATGACTGAAAAAAAATCCCCGTGAAAAACCAGGTAGTAGAATCCACTATCCATAGGCCAAAAAAACATCTATTAACATCTATTAACTATATTGGAGTAGCAACATAGCTTATAATTATTACAGGCCATTGTAGGTATCAGGTTACAATAACCAATCAACTAATGATCCCAATCTCCCAAGTATCGATTCGATGATTTTCCCATGATGTCCCAGGCAGCAACGTTTTTTTGTTCAGGAGGCTATCCATGGGATTCCCCGTTTTTGGATTATGATCTTCAATAGATGAAGGCTAGATTTGGCCCAAATGTGGGTAAAACAATGCCATAAATCAAAATAAATCACCCATGACTGGGAATGGTAACCATACCACCTATCTATGATGATTTGGGGGATGGTTTATGAAATTGTTTTACCCACATTAGTATAATTCCCGAACTCATCATCAACCAACAGGGATTCTCTCCAGCAGAAAGTCGCCTCGGCACTCACAGTACTGGAGCCTTGGAACACGTCCGCTCCGAAGAAGGCCGTCAGCGGTGCTACCGCGCCACGCGCTGTGCGAGCCTGCCATGGTATGACAATAATGGGGATAAATCATATAAATCATCGGATTTTTTGGATCCAACCTTACCCTCTGGTAAACTAACATGACTATGAAAATCATTGAAAATCACCATGTTTGATGGGTAAATCCACTATAAATGGCCATTTCAAGGGTCGTTTCTTGGGAAAGAATGGGCTATGATGTAGGGGGTTAAGATGTTGAGTACCTTCTCAGGACGTGTTTGGATCCATAGGGGCGGACATACATACAATTCTTATCAATAATTACATGAAGATTGCTCACAACCATTCAAAGCCTCTGATGTTCATTAATTTTCCTATTTTTGGAATGAACATCCAGCTACAGTAACTTTTTCTTGTGATGTGAACAAAAGGGTGGCATTGGATTCATAGCCATATGGCCATATGATTAATGTATTTGGGTTGGAACAGGGTCAAAAGTGAAGGTATGCAATTTTGGATTTCTGATTGATGCTTTGCAGGGAGGTGAGCTTAGTAAGCCATCCAGTTGGACGCATATGGTGTGCACACAAAATTGGGAGATCTGAATGAAATTTATCAAGCGGTTGTCTCTCGCATTAATTTCAGCACCTCCAAATAAGTGCTTCGACTTGGAACCTACCCAACCACTTTTCCGCTCAAAGAACAGCATAGCAGCCGGAATGAGCCAGTGGCACTGGCATGGCATCAATCGGTTCAATACGCTGGTTCTGGCGGTTGATGGCTAGCAAAACACAAACTGAATGGTGGTTTCAACTCCAAACTTCGTCATTGGGCATTTGAACAATCAATGGTATGTCATACCACTTTAATTAACCAGTTCTGATTTGCACCCCAACCTTTGGGTGAAATTCCACCAGCCCAGGGGCCCAGGTCGCCTGCGGATTTGTGCCTGCTGCTGTTGAATAGATACCCCACCACTTCTGAGGCGCGGCTCGTTCTGTTGGTCATCGTTCAACTCGATGGACTTCTCTGATATAGCCTCTGGTTATGACTAACATAGCCATGGTATAGATGGCCCATGAAAATAGATGGTTTACCTATAAAAAAGGGTGGATTTTTTCCATGGCTATGTTAAATAACCAGAGGGTATTCCAGGAAACTTGGTTCTTGACCCAGACATACCCAGACTATGTGAGCATTTTCTCTGTTTCTGTCGAAGAACATTATCACAAAATGTCCATGCATTTTGATGGTGTAGGTTGAGCCCAATACTAAAACCATCCCCAATTGGCAATTGGTGGTTTATTCTTGGGTGTCCCGTACACCGTGGAAACCAATCCATGTGACACCTCGTTGGCGTAGCCATCGGGCAAACCTCCGAAGGCCGAACCGCAGCTGTCGTGATCACTGGGCGATCCACACTTCCACCATTCATCCTGCGGATCTGGCAAAACCTTGTGGGACTTCAATGGGTTCAACTCAAGTATATAATATAAATATGTATATGTATGTATACATGTATACACGTATATACATATACAATCATGTATATATATATGTATACACATCATATATAAAACAATGTATATGTATATAATCATATATATATAATGTATAAATATATATACATATACATTATATATATGTATGTTTATATGTATATATCAACTAAAACATGCTTATTATATATATAAACATACATAACTAATTATAAATGTTTGCTTTTTTATCCTTATTATTATTATTATTATTATTGTTGTTATATATTATCCAAATGGGAAACCTTGGGAATCAGAAAGTGCCTGGCTGCAGCACCTTTTCCTCCTTATGCTCTCTGGAAGTTAGAATCCTGTCACTGCTCATGAGTTTCATCCAGAAAATCAACAACCATATCATATTAGGGATAATCACCCCAAAACAGCATTGGTTTATGCGTTCACGTTAAATCACGTTAATTCATTTTCACCATTCAATAACGTTCATTTGGCGTATACGCGGTTTCTGGAGTGATCCAAATGAAACAACATAATGACAACATCCAAATACATCCAATTATACTTACTGGTCTCACTGGTCTCTATTGATTATACAGTTAGTGATTATTCAATTATACAGTTAGTGATCATCCAATATACTATTGACAACTTAGTGGTCTCATCCAATTATGACATATTATGACGACATTATACTTACCGGCCATCAACCATAGTGGTATACAAATCCCAGTTGTCCATGGCCAATTCCTAATGTCACACCACCGTGGTTGATGGCACCAACGCCACCACCGGCACCCCACCGGCACCCCATGGTCCCAGCGCCCTTTCGGCTCCTGAAAAGCAAAGATAATACCTGGCACTGGGCGAGTTGGAAGCCACATGTCTACAGTGATGGCCATTTATTAGTTATAACTGGCTATAAATGGGATTATATATTCCATAAATGAGGTTATAAGTACTTATAACTGGTAAAGGGCCAAAACTGTATGTATATCACCATCACCATCATCGTCATCGTCATCGCCATCATCATTGCGTGATTCTCGTGATGTTTATTGAACATGTTTTGTTTTGATTATTATGTCACCATGTACTACGGCTAGTGTGATTGTGAGATCTTGTAACAATATGTGTATATGTATATATTATAGGTGTATACTGTATATATATATACATATATATATATATTATGTAGAAAGAGCGAGCGAGAGAGAGAGAGAGAGAGAGACAGAGAGAGAGAGACATAAATTAAATTTAAGGAATATCCAACAGTTCCCAGCCAAAGTATATATGGGTTCACTTCTTCTTCAGAAATCCAGCTGTGGGTCTGCCTGGTGTCACCCCTTGAGGCACCTCCTGAAACCACATCCCGCCAGTTTCGAAGCTCCAAAGCCAAAGACTCCAAGGCATCTTTCCTGAAGCCGTCGGGTGAGCCACCACAAATGAAGACTCAACATGACTTACCAACACAATCATAATGATTAATGATTAGTGATTATATAGTGGTCTTCAATAATGGCTTAATAATGGTATACAAATGTATTATAAATCAAAATGATTATGTGGATGTATGGAATGTATGGAGGTTCCCTAAAATGAGGGCAACCCCGATAGCTGGATGGTTTATTTTATCAAGAATCCGAAAAGAAAATGGATGATTTGGGGGTACCCCCATGGATTGGACACCTCCACATTGCTATCATCTCAAATGATTCACTGGTTGGTGGTATACCTACCCCCCTGAAAAATATTAATCAGTTGGGGTTACTATTCCCAATATATGGAAAAATCAAACATGTTCCAAACCACCAACCAGTTCATGTGTATCATCTATGCACTTGGCTTTCTTAAGGGACTTTTGCTCCCACAATAGCGGGTGTGAATAGGTCAGCTGCCCCAGATGGTCTACCTATAGCGATGTCAAACCTGGACCCCTCCATCTGTCTCCAAGGCGCTGCTCGTCATTCTGCCACTCTCGCTGGTTGCTGTTGTCATAGGCATCCGCGCCGTACTCTGTGATCATCATGGGCAATGTGCTCCTGAGCCAGTCAAGGCCGACAACAGCAATCTCTGTTAAAAAAAAACCTAAAAAAAACAACGCTTTAAAATTTCCGAATTGATCTTTGGGACTGGGACTGCGCTATGTTCATTTTGGGGATCATAATCACATATACAGATATACATACATCATATGCATATATATATAATAACTATGTGTATGTAATATATATATATATATACGGTAACTACATTTAAATATACGGACCTTTAAATATACGAACAGTTAGACTACCTCCGGGAAGGTTTTCCTTGGCCCGCCCAGCCATTTAAACATACGGAATCCAATTCATTTAAACATACGATAACTACATTTAATATATGGACTGGTATTTCATACGACCTCCGGGACCTCACGGTCTCGCCTGCCCTCCACATATTTAAATGTCGTTACCGATCGTTACCGTATATATATTATGGATATTATACTTACACCTACACTCACCATATCTCACGATCACTGCTTCCACAGGAGTGCCAACCATTTAACCCATATCCCAGGGTGGTGCCCCAACATGGCAAACTTTCAGAAGAAAATACACTGGAGAAGTGGCTTGAAGGATCCCCTTGAGCAACATCTTGCCGGTTGGGACAGGTTGGGAACACATCGGCTAAACCTCTTCGAGACCAACAATCTTGACACAAGGTCAGCATATCGCTCGGACGCAACACACAAGGAAAGTGCCTTCGGGTGAACAGAGGTGCTACGAATTATGTGCGGAAGTCAAATGTTAAGGGAAAAAAATGATCATTCACGTGGTTTAGTTACAATAAATTGTCCTCAATCATCCCAACATATAATCTTGACACCCTTACATCAAATCATTGCTATCATAAACAAAGAAGCAAACTACCCAAGCACATCTCCGAAAATGGCTGGCACATCTGCTGACTTTGGAGATCGTTTACCCAGGTATCCCCAAGGTGTTTCTTCGCAAATAGGTAGTAATAATACGGCCAAACACCTCGTCTTGCCCGCGCCTGTTGGCCCACCTTCTTCGTATGAGCTGAACACGTGGTAAAAATGAGATATTTTAGCATTATGGTTAACTTGATGTTCTAGATCAGAACGCACAGCAGAGGGACCTGTGCGGGTTCGTTCCACATCATCATCATCATCATCATCATCATCATCATAATCATCATCATCATCATCACCATCATCACCATCATCACCATCATCACCATCATCACCATCACCATCACCATCACCATCACCATCATCATCATCATCATCATCCATGAAGATCTTCAACAAATATAGAAGTTTAACCCCGGTGGGAGAATTGAACCCTTATTGAAGATCTTCAATGAATGTAAAATGAATGTAAAGTTTAACCGGGATGGGACTTTTATATTCCCTAATACCTTTGTTGATCTTCCCAAGACAAGAAGGGTGTGGGCGAAACGGGGTGTTTGCGCGTAATAATACTAGCCTGCTTGGTTATTTTTAATATTTTCCTTTTTCTATCAACTGGGCAACTTGTGTGTGTATTTTAAAAGCTCCTTGGGCTCCTAGAATACAAGCGTGGCTATATGTGTTTATATATATATAATTATATATTTTTAAATATGTTTTCAAAAAAGCAATCTCCTACCAAGCTATAATATCCCCTACTAAGCTACCGTTCACCAAGAGAAACCAATCTTGGACCCACTCAGCATCGTCACGGCCGAAGCTCGGGTAAGTGCTGAAGAGCGATGAACCAAAGGATGTCCCTGGTGTGAGTCTGGAATCACATGGAATTAGCATAGCGACAGTATGAGGCAAATGACCAAAAATGTGCACTGGAAACAGCATACTTAACAAGATACAATGCGCTTCAAACGCTAGAAACCCGTCATTTTCATGGTTAAAACATGTTTAACATGGGATTATCCAACAGTCCTTTCGTGTTATCTACAAGGACTACATTTCTTTTGGGGGAAATATCAGCACTACTTTATCAATGGCTGCTGAATATAACGCCTGCCCCAAATGTCATGTTCATGTCGACTCTGCAAATTCACTTCATCTCAATACTCCTGGATCAAATGAAAGCAACCCGGATATACCCTCTGGTAAGTTAACATAGCTATTGAAAATTGCCACATTGAAAATGGTAATTTCCATAATTATGTTAATTTACCAGAGGGTAGTTCCCTTGCTACAGCTTGGAATCCATGGCCAATCCGCCTCGGTAAAGATTCAAGCACCACAGGTCGACAGCATTGGGATAACTGGCTTCCAAGGCAAAGTACTCAGAGAGGTAGTTGTCCTGCCAAAAAAAAATGAGTTTTTTGCGGGTGTTCAACTCCTGCACTTGGTCCAAATCAATGTGGAGGGTCACTCTTATCTCTTATCTCCGAGAATGAAATTCATGTTACATGTTCATATTCTGACCCTCAGCAAATGGCGAAGCACGTTTGGGAACAACAAAACTGTATCAAACATTTGGCAAGGTTTCTTTGCTCATGGGCATTGAACATGATTGGTGAAATGTAGCTGTGAAAAAAAACAAAAACTATCAGCCCACCAAAATTGATGGTTCAAAACAAACAACCACCAGTTCTGTGGATCCGTAGGGACTCTGGTTTTAGCCCGTACCCAGTCCATTAGCGGAGAACAAACGGGATGCCACACACCGGAAGCTGATTCTGCCTCACAGAGAGGAAGGATCACTGTGTCACCATTAACCTCCAACAACTTGCTGTTTACCCGCAGAAACATAGTGTCTACTAGACTCTCTACCCATTCTTAGGGTTACAAACTGAGTGTCAAGGATTGTTTTATGTGGTAAAAACCCAATGCCATAAACCATCCGAAAATCACCATAAATGGGTTGTATTCCAACCGTCCCCAAATGGTAGGTTCATGGCCTTGGGTTTACCACATTGTGGGATATAATTGGCATATAGTACCAGTATGATCCAGTATATGTATAAATATTATATATATATATACGTATATATAACTTGCATATAATTGGGATACTAATGGGGTAAACCAACCATTGGATATTTGAGTGTATATCCTTTCGTCCCATTATTTATGGTTGCTTTATCTTAGATTAGGTTTACAACATGATAATCCATTCTTCCCATATTTCTTCTTTAAATCACTTCACTCAAGAATTATTCATTCATTATGATCTCTATCATCGTTGGTTACATTTATATAGCATTATATAGCCATGATTCACCACTATTACCCTCCGGTAAACAAACATAGCTATTGAAAATGGACATAGAAATAGTTGATTTACCCTTTTAACATGGTGATTTGGAATAGTTTTGTGTGTGTTTACCGGAGGGTAACCACTATTAACCACCATTCTGACCATCTGGTTGGTGGTATACCTACCCCTCTGAAAAATATGAGTTCGTCAGTTGGGATGATTATTCCCAATATATCGAAAAATAATAGCCATGTTCCGAATCACCAACCAGTTATCACTTGAGACTTTACTTGGAATTTATCACAACCAAAAAATTGGTGGATTTTCCAGCAAGACCACATTGGTTAATCCAAAAGGGTACGAGTGAAACTGCACTCAATCATGGATAATCATCTGGGTAAATTATATAATATTTCACTCACCCGAATCTTGCGGCCATAAAAGGGGATGATTTCCCTAAAATAAACATAAATAAACCATGGATTTCCAGGCTTAGGGAGAACAGTGAGGTCCTTATAATTTACCCAACGCCTCATGGCCCCCATCGCCTCATGGATGGCCGTGGTGACCTCATTGACGTAGGACAAGTGCTCCGAGCGCCTGGCCGACGTGTCTGCCTGAGCCGAAGCCGGTTGCTTTGTGTCGTGGGAAAACCATGGTTTTGTTTAAAAAAAAAAACGATGGAGGATAAAAACCAAGGAGATTTCAGATGATTTAGTGGGATTTAGAGTTAGAACATGTTAGAACATGTTAGAACTCTTTTTTTTCAAAGCTAAATTGGTTTTGAAGATAAAAATAACACTGTTGGCTGTGTGGCAATTGCAGCTGTAGTGAATGGAGTTTAAAGCAGGTGTATCTAAGGAGCACCCTGCAGGGATATGTACTAACATTACATAC
>Ga0126342_10021809_pt1 | contig 10641 bp, 12 predicted proteins | sample Cyp1metagenome_FD_92528 | JGI IMG/M metagenome (GOLD analysis project Ga0126342, IMG submission 92528) | Coral microbial communities from Lord Howe Island, Old Settlement Bay, Australia - Cyphastrea 1 metagenome | ecosystem: Host-associated > Invertebrates > Cnidaria > Coral ...
CCCATCCCCCATCCCCCTAACAGTGTCGACTGAAGCTTGGTCCTAGACTGGAGGAGAACCAAACCTATATTCTGGAATTTAGTGTACCTACATATAGTAAACACATGGCCCATTGATATTCACTGATAATAGTATTGTTCTGGTTATTATCATTCTGGTCTATTGTGGTTATGCTCACTGTGCTGCTGGTAGTTATTAATTATGATTATTTAATATTGTCTTAATTATTGACTCGATTACGATTCGTTATATTTGTTCTGATGATTGATGTGATTTCTAGTATTTGGTGGGGCCAAACTTTCAAATTCAAAGAGCTATCATGTCAAGTGTCAGGTTTAGTTGGCAACCATGTCACCGACGAACATACAACCCCCAACTCATGGCAGAGTCATCATGGAGCTGATCAATCACCTAAATCACTGCGAGTTAGTCAAGTAAAAATCCCATTAAATAAATCATCCCATATTCATCCCACAATCGTCCCAAATTAACTTTTTAAAAACAACTGTTTCACTTAGCATCCACCAAGAACTTTAGAGTCTCCCAGCTTCCCGGGAATCCTCTGCACTGATCCGAGATCTCACATGATTCTGTCGTCACAGGAATTGGATTCTCCAAGTATCAAGATGGACTGCGACTTTGAGGCGGAATCGTGCGTCGAGAAGCAAACGAGAATAGGGAGCCTATGATAGCCTATGGTTTTGGTGTGACAGAGGACTTCTCCACAAAAAAAAATTGCATGGTTAATACGAAACACCATGCATTTTTTCGGGACACAATAGGATAAGGGGTGTCTGAGAATAGAGAATTTACCACCCGATTTGTGGCCATAGAATGGGGAGGAAAATCTGAGGGCACCCCCAGACAGACAACATGTCCCCAACATGTGGTGCTTCAACAAGCTCAATCAGCCAGAAATTGATGGTGGTGAATCATTGTGATTCAGCAATTGGTAGGGTCATGTTACCCAACGTTATTCTGGTTTCAACATGTTCCAACCCTAAAATGCGAGTGTAATCCAAAGAAATGGATGTATCCGATACCAGAAATCCACTGTTTGATGTGTCAGCGTTGTGCCCGTCCTTATTGGTTAGAAGTTGCTTGGCGGGCCCCACAACTAATTAGCTAGGGTTTATATATCTCGGACGGCTTCTGTGTGCAACGGGCACAGCAGCTGCGGTGCCGCGTCGCACGTGGTCTGTGGTCCTTAGCAGGGCTTTGCCAAAGTCTGCAGCTTTGCGCAGCAGTCTTGGAAAAAAAATCTATTGGACATTGGAGATATTGCATATCTCTAAATGGACATCTGCTGGGATTGACAGCAACACTCCGTCAACAGGAATCACAATTCCAGCAACTTGCCTGTTCAAACCAGAACACAAATAATTGTCAAAACCCAGCATCTTGAGGCCTGTCTTGAGGCCTTGACGCACCTTCTGAGTTAATGATGCGACAGTTGGTTTCAAAAGCATCTCATCAGGGCGCTTAAAAATCCACTGATCGTTCTTGGCTCTCTCAACTGGAAACTGTGCGTTGAGATTTTGTACACTCCAAAGGGTCAGTTCAACAAAGCTGATTGCAACAAATTTGGTTTGCATCGGCTCCTCAGCAATGCAAAAATTGATCAAAGAAAAAATGAATTCAACCGGCAGTGCAATGCTCTCATTTTGCGAACTCAGCTGACTTTGCCAGTTGACTGGTAGTACATCTCCGAGTGCAAGGTTGTATACTTTCTCAGTCAAAGCAATGGGTTCATCAGTGAGATCAATGACTTCTTGATCTTCTTTGGTTGTGTGTGCGACTTGCAGGTAGAAGCTTCGTAGTGCCTGAAGTCGTTGCTTCCAAAGGTTGTATAGAACTCTTCCGCTCTCTGGAGTAAATTTTCAAATTCTGGGCCCCTGTGGAGATTTGTGGAAACTGCCAGCTGGTCAGCCATGTCGTTCCAAACCGCAAGGAATTTCTCGGCTGCATCTTCACACAAAGCATAGTCCACATGTGATGCCGTCCAACGTAACGAATGTCAATCTGGCCAGGTCTTGTCTGCGCTACCAGGTCTGTGAGTTGATCCCACAAGTCATGGTTTTCTCCTTCAGGTTGCATCTCTTCTCCGCTAAGAGCTTGTTGCACCTTCTTGCAGACACTCGCAGAGTCAGTCCAGATGATGAGCTCAGCGTCAAAATGGACCGCGACGCAAATGGCAGAAATGCATGCCCACAGTTCAGCTCTTCCAATAGTTTGAAGGAGCCCCGGTACACATCCATTACTTATGGTTAGGCCAGTGGTAGCATTTACTACAGCCCATAACGCTCTAGTCTATTGGTTATTGAAACAGCCCCTTTGAAACAAGATCCATCGGTAAACACATGGTTTTTGACCCCTGTCCTTGGAGTGCTGAGAAAGGCACTGCTGCAGTCAGGGATCTCGATGAAATACTTTTTCAATGGCAGCACATAGTCAGATATGGGCACCAAAAGATGTAGCGCTATGCAACGAGGAGCGTCTTCAACCCATTGCAATGCGTCCCCACATTCGTCTCGCTGCCTTGCAAATCTTGGGCAGCATAGCCAGTGCTGTTGAGTGTCAGGTGTCATGCAGACCTGACAGATCGGCTGTTTGGTCTTGTCATACTTCGCATGTTGCCAGGAAGAGATAAACGCTCCTAACTGTAGCGCTCGAGTTCTGGCTAAGTCGAGTGCTGTTTGTTTCTCGTGATCCAGGAGCGTCAAGTCCAAATCCATGCCCCGCAAGTCTGCCATCGTCTTGTGCTTGAGTTCCGCTGTGACTTGTTGAAGCCAAGCGTCGAGCAGCAGCCGTTTGAGCGCTCCCTTGGCTATGTTGAGCAAGTCAAAGTGGAATCCATCATGGTCTTGAAAAAAAGGAGGCTCCAAAATTTGCCATCCGACAGAGTTTAGCAGTGCCAGGATTTTGGAAAAAGGTCCATCTTTGAACATCCCGTCATATATCTTCTCATGAAGATGCGCCAAAAGCTGAGCAAATCTAGGCTTTTCCGGCAGAAGCGTTTGAAATCCAACACTGCATGCTGGAGCTGGTATAGAAGCCCGGATCCGCCGTGTGAGGTACTGCAAGTGAGAGGCGCAGTTTCGGGTTTGATCCCGCCAGTTGGATTCCAAGGTGTTTGGCAGCCATTGTTCTGAGCTTGTGGATGTGCCTGTCAGCAGCCACGCAACTCAGAGTGCCATGTATAGTGCTTTTGCCCAGAAGACCACTGGTAAGGCCCTGATCTGCTGCGCCAATGGTGCCCTTGATCGTCGCAATTGTGGCCACTTGTCATGCAGTGTCTCTCCTTTCTTGATGAACAACCGCACTCGATGTGCCGCTGTGAATGAAAGGGTGCCCCCAAGCTCACTGAAGTCTTGCACAACACGCACCCCAAGTTGGCCAAGTTGCTGGCGCGTTGCTGTTGTTGTTCCCCATGCATAGGTCTTGTCCAAATCCAAGCTTAGCCCCCACATTGTCAGAAAGGCCTTTAGAGTGAAGAAGGCCCATGCAACCAGCTCAGCTTGGCGCGCCAGCATGGAGATGTTGTCAACAAAGGAAAAGTGACGCACTTTGGCTGCATATTGGTGTTGGTATATCTGGTGCCCCCAACCCACCAAAGCCATTGCCAGGACGCTCAACGGGCATCCTTCTGCAAAACCCTGGGAAGACAGCACAGGGTCACTGACTTGGTTACACACCAGGAACCTGCGTGTGAACTTCGCTGCGAACTCTTGCCATGGCCCTAGCAAACCGTCTGGAATACCCAAGGCGTCGGCCAGAAACCATAGCGGCTTTCTTTGAATGCAGTTGAATGCTTTGACAAAGTCGGTTCCAATTCCAGCTAATGGCATCGTGGATTGAAGTGAAGTTTCAACTGCCGCTTGTATTTGCAACCATGTTTGTGCTGGCTCACGTGATGGTAAAAAAAACATGTGCATCAGCATGTATGAATGGCTCAATCTGTTGCAGCATCTGTCTCGCACGCAAGGAGGCCCAGCATCTATAGATGATGGAAAGCAAAACGATGGGTCTAAACTCGTTTGGCTTGTGTGCCCCATCGCACTTCTCTATGGCTATCACAAGCCCTTCCAAGAGCTGTTTGGGCCACGTCATCTGTCTTTGCTCGATTGCAGTGAGGATCTTCAAGAGTTTGGTGGCATGAGTAGTGGACATTTTGATCAAATCCAATCTGGCCCATCCATCTGCTCGTCTAGCTGCATGTGGTTTGAACCGTTGAAGCGCTTTGCGCCATGTCTCCACAGTCAGCGGTGGCAAAACTATGGGGATCTTTGGCACGTAGGCTTTGACAAAACTCGTCATACGGGCCCAAGTTTCTTCTTGTTGAAGGGCATCACAGTTCCATCTTGGGTTCCAAAAGTCAATGAGGTTATGATGCACTTGGTCCGTGGTGACCGTATGGTGGTGATAGTCCAAGTGATCTCCAGGGTAAACTTCAGGAAGTGAGTCCAAGATCAGAAGTTCTTCAATGGAGCCATGCACAGCCAGGGGTTGTCCCTGGAAGAACCATTGTCCATTTCCATGGTGGGGCACTGGTTGTTTGAGTAGTACCCCCTTGGTGTCTTCTTTGATGGCGACCACTTCATAGGACTGCGTGTCCCAAAAAGACTCGACTTGATCAGGTCTAGGCTTCCTGCAGGTCCTGCAACAAAGCCTTCATCGTCTTGTCATACTTGGCTTGCAGGATCTGTTGCCTTTGGCGTAGATGCCATTGTTCAAAAGAACGGAACTCATGGTGAAAAGCCTGGTAAATGAGGATGGCAAGGTGAGCTTGTGGGGGTTGTTCTGGAAGAGGTCCCAACCCTTCGGCAAACTCTTGGGAAAGCCACCATTGACAAAATGAGCCTTCAAATCCCTTCGCCCGTTTGATGGCCGTCCAGAGCTCGATTCTATATTGTACCGCAGCGTGGTGCATGTTGCCCGCACAGGCTGCATGGCGGAAGGACTGGAGCCTTCGCAACTGTTTGAATCACCCCAAAATAACGGCTTGACCCACCAAGTCATCCACCAGCAAAGCTTCGCCCGGTCTGCTTGCCCTACAGGTTCTGGACGATGTTTTTCGGCTTGTCGGTTGAAGTCGCTGTGCACGCCCACAGTGCGCAGGAGAAAGGGTCTTGGCCGGGAAGTCTTGTACATATCCCGCTATGGAACTTTCAAAAGAACTGGCGAGCTCTTTCATGGCTTGCGTGGGATCTGAGTGGTCATGAAGGCCCAGGCCCTCACAGTGTTGGTGCCATTCTTCAATTTCAACTTGCGACCATGGTATTTCACGTGGTCGTGGCCAGCTTTTCAGCGTCGGTGACATGGCGTCGATGTTGAGCTGGACATAGACCGAGGCATGGTCTTGGAAGACATCGTTGACCCCAACTTTTTGACATAGTGCTGCAGCCGTTGGGGACATCCACAATAAGTCTCTCTCTGTCGCCCCCTTGCACGTGGGTGCAACTGCTTGGTGCCATCGCTGATTGGCATATTCTTGCGCAGAACAAAATCCATAGGCCCTCCATATGTCAAAGCAAGGCAGTTCATGGGGGCCAAAATTGAAGTCACCGTTGATGATTATCATGCCCTGGTAGCCCACAACAAACTCTTTTGTGACAAAGTCCAAGATAGAGTTTGTGAGCTCAGCTGCTTTGGGCCAAGTTGGTCCCCGCGGCAGGCCATAGATGGTGATGACCGTGATCACATGGTTGCCCACAAAGTGTTGGGTGGCTATAAGACCCTTCCTGAAGTCCAGAAGTCGTCTGGCCATGGTACTTGCAGTGCTTTGGAGCTATGATCACTTGTACAAGCCACTCCAGTCCATGTTCCAGCCCAGGTGGATCTGGCCCGCAAGGTTGCTGGGGCGCCATAGTGGACCCTCAGATGTCTTCCAGCATTGGCCGCATGGAACTTGAGGGCTTTTGCTGCCGTTTTTTGTGTGACAGTGGAGAGCTGCGTCTCGGAGTAGCTCCAGATGCCGCTCCCTTGTTCAACTGCCAGCTGTTCTTTGTTTCGTAAACCGCTAGGGTTAGTGACCCCAATGGTGAGGAACTCCATTGGGCCGGGGTGAGTTGCCTCACCGATTCGCTGCCCATTAAGCCCAAGGCAGCCATGACCATCCAATGCACCGTAGTTGTGGATGTCAACAACATTCTCAGAAAGAAACTTTTGGGTGCCATTGCAGTCAAATGCAAGCGCCATACGGAACGGCATCAGCATGAGGAACAAGAAAAGCCGGCACCAACTCAGCAAAGTAAATGGACAGAGTGTGAAGGAGTTCAGGGGTCGTCTTTGTCCACGAGATGACCCCAGTCTGTCTAGTCATTCACTGCAGTGCTTCTTGGCAAACATTGCTGCAAGCTTGTCAAATCTCGCTGCAAAGTCTGCCGACATCTCAGTTTGGTGGCTTGCAAGTGTCTTCTGGAGCGTTTGGCCAACGCTGTCTGAGACATTCTTGATCTCGTGGTGCAAGCCGTGGAGCTCCTGCTGAGGCATGCTCAGGGTGTAGTTGATGGTTTGGATTGCCGTCTCTGTTGCCGTTGAGGCTTCGCCAACCTGGGTGACCCATTGGTTGAACTGGCCTTGCTGAGCTTGGATCTCACCCAGAGTTGACTCAATGCGAGCAAATCTCTGCTCTGTTGCGGCATCATCGTGCTCCGCCATAGTTGCATCTTGGCTGGACTTGTAGTCGTCCAACTCTTTGCGCATCGTGGTCTGAATTTCATCCCTTAACTTGTTCGTGATATCAGCAAGGTGACTTTCCCCAGCTGCTGGTTTGCTGGCTCCATTTTCTCCTGATGTGGGTTTCCAGGAGTTCCAGGGGTCCGCACTGGCATCTTGCCATGGATCAGTGGATGCCATAGTGGAGGATCCGGCTTCCGTACGCAAGTGTTTCTGTGTTTTGGTAGATGCCAGGAAGTTCAAAGGCTTTGTGGGAGCTTGCTGCTTGGTGGTCTCAGTAATCAAGACTTCCTTGCCAAAACTGGAAAAGACCGCCACTGGTGGTGCTGTGGTGGACCCCACCATCCAAGAGATTCCATCTTGTTGGCCGCGTCCTGGTTGGAGTGGTTTTGCGACCCATTCCAAATCAGTCAGAATTTTGATCAGCCCAGCTCGTTGAAGTCCATGTGGCAATGGGAAGAGTTGGAATGTTCTCTGGACTCTTGTGGCGATGTAGGTGGCATCTGGCTTGAGGAATTTGAAAGCCGCCTCCTCGTCCACCGTCTCAACACGCAATCCATATTTGTGCCGCAGTCGCACAAGTCCAAGTGCTTTGGCACATGTTTTGAGGGAGTGCTGCGCTTCTGCCAGTGTATGAACTGACAGCCAAATCACTCGGTATCGTTCATCTGGGGATTTGTCTTGGCGTGGGTCAAGGTAGATACCAGTGATGTTGGACTGCAAGAGGCTCTTGAGGATGGATTCAGGCACCCTGATATACACAGAGAAGTAGGTTGCTTCAGCAGCAGGTGCTCGCCCACCTTCAAGTTTCCCAAAAGATCTGCCCCAAACTTCCATGGTTATGGAGTCAAGATTTTCTCCAATTGCTGGATGTGACTTTGGACAATCTTGGCCACAGCCCTCACCCGCACATAATTGGAGCTGTGGGACGATGGTGCTAATGAGTCTCACAGGGGACTTCACCAGGTCTTGCCATTGAGCTTGAAGTTCATCTTTGTAGGCGTGGATGCGGATGACTGCCGTGTTGATAGTGTCGATCTGAGTTTTGGCTCCAATCATGTGCCTGTTGATCTTCTTGTCCCCCAGGTTCTTCAAGCTGCCAAAGATGAGAACTGGTTCACCCGTCCCTTTGTAGGTGGCTGGAAAAGAAATCTTTGTCATGTTGAACTTCTCCAGCTGTTCAGAGGTCAGCTCCTCGGTCAGCAAGATGGCCAATGCTGAGGTGCTGATGGAGTCCTGGTGCTGAAGCCAATGTAATCTCTGTTGGCTGGTCGCAATAGCGATCCCATGTGCTTCGACTTGCAGCTCTTGATACTGGATCTGTGGGACCGGGATGTCGTCTTCATCCTTGAAGTGACCTGCTTGAAGATGTACGGCTGCTGGGTCAAGTTGAGGTGGCATGAGACTTGTCTTGTCCACTTTCTTCTCTCTCTTGTGGTCAGAGATACCTGCTCCATACTTCATGTTAGCCATTCGTTCAGCATGGCGCGCAAGTTCATCTGGAAGTACCAAGCGGATGGTAATCCCTGGCTTGTTGGCTGCAAGCTTCAGTTGCGCCCAGCAATTTTTGGCCGCAAAGGAGGCGATGATGGCCGGAGCTTCCAATTTTTGCACCACAAATTTGGCTCTTTCGTCGACTTTGGCTTCTGGTACTCCATGATCGAATAAGAGTTGCTTGAGTTTGGCCATTTGATCTGTGGACAGGTCAGCTAGGCCCTGAGCGAAAATCCTTCCCTGCAGTGCTGGATGTGCCAGAATCCACTCATGTATGAGCTTTATGGCAGTGGGTGGAACCATAAGTCCAGGGTTCAAGAGCTGAAAGAGATGCACCAGCGCCACAGTTCCGCACGTGTTGGAGTCAATCTGGGCAATCCATGATTTTGAATGCGGTGGGTGAAAGTCCAGCCCCAACGCATTCGAAATTGCCTTTGCCAATCTGTGTGCTTCTTGGCTGCATGGTGATGAAAATCCATTAAAGTGAGTCCAGCAAAGTCCAGTGCTGACTTGATGACCCCAGAGCAAAGTCCAATGCCCAAAGGCCTCAGCTGTATTCTTTCCGCATCTGGTTGTGCGAAGGCTGGATGGATAGCAAACACTGCATGTGCTGGTGGTGTCACCGCTTGGATCAAATTCTGGAGTCCACACCATACCTGACCATCATGAAGTCCAAAATGCGCAGTGTGAGGAAATCCATTTGCACATCGGAAGGATCCTGGTCGTAAAGTCCAAGGTGCTTCGTCCAGGGTTTTCACTGCCATTGGGTGCCATACCCGCAAGTCAACAGGTAGGATTTTGCCCGTGAGATCGATGACTTTGCGGATCAGTGGTAGCTGCATTTGGACCAAGATCTCGAAGAGGAAGCATCCAGGTTGAGCCAGGTGGACCTGCATGATGTCCTGGTGCTGCACAGCGATGACAATGGGCTGTGTAGGCTGTTCTCGTCCAGATGCTCCGTCATGACTTCGTAGTTGCACTTCTGTATGACTCACTTCAAAAAGATTGGCTTCACATCTGAGTCGTCGTTCTGCCTGCCACAGGGCACAGCTTTGATTCCATCCATTCCAGCCCGGACAGACAACATGTCCCCAACATGTGGTGCCTCAACAAGCTCAATCAGCCAGAGATTGATGGTGGTGAATCATTGTGATTCAGCAATTGGTAGGGTCATGTTACCCAACGTTATTCTGGTTTCAACATGCTTCAACCCTAAAATGCGAGTGTGATCCAAAGAAATGGATGTATCTGATACCAGAAATCCACTGGTTGATGTGTCAGCGTTGGGCCCGTCCTTATTGGTTAGAAGTTGCTTGGCGGGCCCCACAACTAATTGGCTAGGGTTTATATACATGTTGGCTTGACATTGTACAGATATGTTTCGATCATGTTCCCCAACATAATTATGTTGATGGTCCAGATGGCCATCAGAAAGTGGTCCATTCTGTTTGTTTTTGGGTTGCGACTAGCCGCTAGGTACCCTTTACTAACCTGGCAATGGAAAATCAGCATTTCAGCTACATAATCATAATCCAATTACTCTAATGTGTGATATTCGAGTGCCAATGTGGATCATGTCCTATACCTTGGCCCTACTGTAGTGTCCCTTTCCTGGAGCTACTGTGGATGGAAGAAATCCTGCACCAGTTGGGAGATGAAAGAGATATTATCCCCTACCCCCTAACATGTATCTTGAGGGGGGGAGGCAGGGCATTTTTCATACATGTCCACCCCCCCTCTGAAACAGCATTTTTTGTAGGGTATGAATTTGTTTTGGTTAAATTAAGAGATTACCTAAAGAGAAGGGGGGTCCTCCTAGTACATTATCAGCATGTGGCTTCAAAAGTTTGTTTAGAAAAAGGTGGGGAGGGGGTTTCATACATTGATTTTACAAGGCCATGGATCTTTGATGCTCATGGAGTTTTAGACGGGGGGGTGCAGATGAAGTATCATGAATGTATGCACCTGGGGGGTCAGCAGCATTTTCACGCCGCACTTTCATTATACATGAAGGTTGTTTTGAGAATACTAAATGCAATAGTGTGCAGTGGTTGTTGCTGATTCTTCTCTATCGTATTTTTTTTAGTTTTAGCAACTCTCCACATCCTGATTTGCTGATCAACTCTTTGCAGTTGTTTGATTGTTAAATCTCCGTGTTTGATGGTCAAAACAAAACGATACTGGTGTTCATTATTTGATACATGTATACATATAATATAAAACTATCCATAAATGCATACCTGCATATGTCTACCTACAAATTCACATTTTTTGTCTGAACAGAGGGTGTCCCTAAATCCACTGGTTTTCATCATGTTCTCATTGAACTGGCCACACTAATTTGGCAAGAGAGGGGGACGCCCCACGCCCGTGTAATTTCCATATAAATCACTATTTTTGACAAAGTCCCTATATAATGAGTTTTAAGACATGTTCTTATTGCTGCAGGTTGTATCGCATGACTTGTCA
>Ga0126342_10021810_pt1 | contig 10641 bp, 11 predicted proteins | sample Cyp1metagenome_FD_92528 | JGI IMG/M metagenome (GOLD analysis project Ga0126342, IMG submission 92528) | Coral microbial communities from Lord Howe Island, Old Settlement Bay, Australia - Cyphastrea 1 metagenome | ecosystem: Host-associated > Invertebrates > Cnidaria > Coral ...
AACAGGAGAAATGAAAAATTATATATATATATATAGGACTCCGGTGGCCACCAGCTGCGACTTATAATTGGGCCCAGGTGCACCACCGGAGTCCTGCAGGTACGTTTACACGGGTCCCGGGGAAGTGTCTTCGTTGGTCACCCACCCCCCCGGGACCCCGGTGACCCCCTGCAAATTAGAAGTTTTACATCTATTCAGATGGTACACACACACACGCGCGCGCAAATCAGCTGATAACACCAACGACGCATTCAAATCAGCTAGCAACATCAATAAATCGCCAATAAAAAATGAAATCAGGCTGAGGCTGCGGCAAACAAAAGACAAAAAGAACGCAGATAAATGTAGAAGTTTGCTGAGAGCAAGAAAACGCTGAAGGCAAGAAACGCCCTAATAAGCAAAGCTTGTTGATCGCGCGCGGTATGACAACAAGGCCCCCCGGAGCCCCCACATCAGCAGGATTTATGTTCCATGAGCTACATCCTTGCAACAAGGGTAACAAGACCGATTTCAACGCCCAGGACGTTCGGAACATTCATATTCAAAAACACAGCAACAGCGTGGCCCTTGAGACATGAAGATAGCACCGCATAAAATCGCAATAGCCCCACGATTTTTTCCAAGAAAATAATGGCGCACAAAGAAAAAATGCTCGAATCCAGACCAAAAAAGATCTTTTCAAAATTTCAAAACAAGCCATTTCTAATTCCCAAACTCTTGCCGCATGTGATAAACAATATGGCCTTCTACAATCATGTCCACGGGCTTCAACACGAAACAACAACCACTGCACCGCGGAGACACGAAGATAAAACCCCATCAACTCTCAATGGCTCCACGACGTTCGGCGAAAAGACTTCGGGCTTATACACACGAAATTTCACCGGACCGAGCAGCCAAGGCAAAGGACACATATACTGTTCTCAAAACAATGCAACCATCATCCTAACAAACGCCTTTAGGATTTAAAAGTCATGTCCATGACCTTCGACACAACGCTACAACAGCATGGCCCTTGAGACATGATATATTGACAAACCTGGGCCCTTGGGAATCGCGAGATACCCGACAACATCACCGAAAACAAATCTGAAGCGGCGCCCCTTCCCAACAGAGTACTGTGTGACAGAATTTTGGCAATCGCCATGCGTCAGTTTATCACTTACTCACATCCCCCATTTTCATGGGGTTCTACAATCATGCCCATGGACTTCAGCAAGATGCCTGTAATCAGGCCAGCCCTGGAGACATGAACGTAGGATGACGTAGGACCCCATCAACTAGCAATGGCTCACGGACATCTTTTCACAAAAGGCCGTGGCTGGTCACCAAGAAATCCCAAACACAACAATCAAACCAAAACAAGCTGGTTTCAAAGCAATCCACTCAATGTCAAAGACTTGTTTCTTCTCACTTGCAGCAGCGCAATGTCAAAAAAATCCATCATGTCCATTAGCTTCAACGAAACGCAACAACAGCCTGGCGCCCTTCAGATATGAAGACAAGACCCCATTAAAGCCATTGACCCCCAAACATTCTTCCAAAAAGAAGTGCCAATCGCAAGCAAGAATGTAAAACGGGCTCAGCAACAGAAGCAACAAAAGTCCTTTTCAAACCAATGCAATCATGATCCCAAACGTGATCCTTCTAAGAAACACACTTACGATTCTAAAATCAGATCCGTTTAGATATCCGTTTTCTAAACAATATCGCGATTCGACAATCATAGCCACGAATTTCACAAGAAGCGCAACAGCCTGACCCTTGAGGCATGAAGATGCAACCCCATCAAGTTGCCATGAGTTCAAGACAGCTGTCAAAGAAAGACAGGCGATCTGCAAACAAGAGACCTTGACAGACTCTGCACGCGATTTTGCTTAGTTTTCAGCAACAGCCATTCATCATCGACGACCCGCCGGACCTCAACCGCGAGCTCCAGAGCAGAGTGTTCCCCGCCGGACCTCAACCACAAAGAAGTTCCGAAGATATACCAGATAGAATGTCAGAAGATATGCCAGATACATATGCCAGAAAGAATGTCAGAAGATTTGCCAGATAGAATTTTAGGAGGAAGGAGGAGGAAGACCGAAGGTCTCAAGATTTCATTAAAGTTGTCCTCTCCTCCTCTTCCCTGCCAAAAAGTTTTGCCAGAAAAATGTCAGAATATATGCCATATAAAATGCCACATAGAATGTCAGAATATATGTCAGATAGAATGTGTTGATGGGGATCACTCGAAGTAAGTAATTCATGGCTTTAGATTGTCAAATGGGGATGGGTCAAAACCTATTATTATCCATTTTAGTGGGATGAACATCCATTTACCATCATTCACCTTCATTTACCATCATTTACCAGCTATTTTGGGCTTCATTAGGTGTCCTGGTTTTGACCCATAGCAAAATCCCCCGTTTTTTCATGGTTTTAGATCGTCAAATCCTCCATTTGTTTCATGCTTTGATGGTCAAATGATCTGCACAGCCAGGCTGCAAGGCTTCGTAGGTCGCCGCTGCACGTTCGCCCAGGAAGCTGCGGCGTGCCGCACGGTGAACCTGCGCTGGTTTCATTTAAAAAAAAGTATATATATAATATTATATAATATAATGGATCGTTATGGTATTAAAAATGATTTAGAATGGATGTTTTAACAGGATGTTTTTGACGGATTGATAATGATATGGATTTTATGGCTTGGGGTTCCCCATGGATTTACTGGGAATATCATGGGATTTTCTAAGGATTGGAAAAATGGGAGGTTTTTTGTGGGGCCAAGTGCGAACGAACTGTGCCTTACATACCCCCTGGCGAATCCGAGTTCAAAAGACCAGGCCCCAAAATCACCAAAAATTTGGTTCACTTTCAATAATTTGGTTCATTTCACTTTCAGTGAAATTGACCTTGAGATTCAAAATCACCAGGCCCCTTTTCAAATCTTACATACCCTTCAATTTCACTTTCAATCTCAAGCTGACTCCAGGAGTCTTCCTTGCTGATATGCACATTCTCCAAGTGCAAAAATCCAAGTTGCTACCTAACGACTCCTTACATACCCTGCCAACAAAGAAAATCACCTGAGTAACCGGTTAGTGTGTATCCGTTGAGACGAACGTATTGAAGTATATATCCAAGGTCCACCCAGAAATAATAGAACTGATTAGGGGATGTTAGCATATTTCCGAGTAAATTGTATCTTTATTTAGTCACGGACAGAAATATTTCAGTCATTTCTGGGGAAAAATGAAGATAACCATGAAACATGGTGGTTTTATGATCGAAAATTGGGATGTAAGCAGGACAAAATTGGATTTCCTTCATTTAAGTTTGTTTGAAACTGGATCTCCAAGTCGGTGAGCATATGGGGGTTACCCCTGAATATACATGATTTGTTTATATCATATCTGCCATATAATGATATATAACTACTTATGACGGATATTGAATGATGATATATGATGATACATGGCTATCAACGGGAAATACAAGTATCATTGGGGAAGGTGTATGGTTTGGGTTTTATCACAGCAAGTATATACCAGTATAAATCATGGATATGAATGGTGGATAGTAATACATTAACTGCTCAAGATTGTGGGGATGTGAGTAAACCTCGTGCCACACAACTCCAATTGGGATTATCTTTTACCAAGACGTGGAGACGGTTTGCAATTGAGGCTACTACATTGCATAGAAATACATGAACATGTGTCTGTATATATATATATATTTACAATATAAACGGTAGTGTGTCTATATAATATACATTTATATAATATATTCTATAGACCATATGTATATATGTACATGGATAAAGATTGGTTTGTCCAAAATATAAGGTATAGTACCCCAGTCCATCCAGCTGGGGCCCTTTCTAAGCCTAATCCCCATGTGCGATAGAAGGACTATATAAAATGTAGGGATAACTACGAACTACTAACTGCCGATATGGGTCTGAGGTAGTTTAGGATCTGAACCAATCCCATACCCTGCGGCAGATTCAAAACAAACCATCTCATTTTGTCAAGAATTGTGATCTACCCTCTGGTTACCCTCTGGTAATTTAATGTAGCTATTGAAAATGGCCATTAATAGTGGATTGTCCCATTAAAAATGGTGATTTTCCATAGCTATGTTTGTTTACCAGAGGGTAACAAAAAAGCGAACTGGAAGCCATGGCCGATTTTTTCCATGTGCTTCCGGGATGGTGACTTCACCCAGAGAACTCCAACGAACCAAACTCTGGACCGGCCAGGCACTAAGAAGGCGTCCAACTCAAAGAGAGATTTTCATGTGAACTATGCTGCTTCTCCCACTGTTTCTTCATGTCTATCCATAATAGATCCTGTAATAAAAAGATGTGGAAAATTACAGCATCAAGAAAGTTTCGGCATCATTTTCCACATATTCCACATATTGTGTGGTATTGTAAGTAAAATAGAAACAAATATAAACAACCGTCAACAAATACCGCCAAATTGACGAGATGACCATTGGAACCCAGGCTGTTCCAACCAACGCGGGCAACTTATTAAGCCCGCAAAAAAAAAAACTCATTGATATCATCTATAACTATATACTTAATTAATCATTGTCCATAGTCCAGTTCTTTGAAATCAACATTTAGCCAATAATTTTAATATCACCCCCAAAACTGCTCTTGGCTTAAAGTTGGATTCTCGATTGCCAAACAAACATGGGAATACAAAAAAACGACGGAGCCCCAACCGTCCTATTATATACCCATACATTGCTTGTAGATATGGTCCCGCTTAGCCAATTCATATCCCTCCGTAATAGGTTTTTTCAAAGCGAAGAAAAGATTGGCTACGAAACGTGGCGAATTGTGATTTGTCCAAACCCACATGAAAAAAATGATGAAAAAAATGCGAACATGGCGAAAATGGTGTGCGGTGCCGCTTAATTCGCTTCGCAAATGCCATCATTCCATGATCCCCTGCAGGTATGATGGCTTTCTGGGCACATCGCACCTCGGCCACATCCAACTGTTGCACCTGAAATCTGTGGGCTAAGTCACAGAAAAACTGGGAAGTTGTGGTGCAAAACTTGGGAATCTCAGCCAGAACTAGGTGGGCAAAAGGCAAGCGCTTGGATCTACAGTGGGAGGACAAACTGATGCTTTGGCTTGTCACCGAGATGTACAGTAAGCGACCAAAATTGGATTTTTGTTTGACGGGGATGAATGATTTTCCGGAACAACCGGTGTATATATAAGTTGGACACACGCTGATGCAAGTGATGAGAAAGGATATGAATCCAACATGAAATGCAAAGACTGTTTGGACAAGGATGGTGGATAGATATCTCCACAACTACGAAGAAACAGGGAATTCACATCCCCAGAAAAAAGAGTCAACATACCTCCAACCAATCTTTTGTGAGTTGAGTAATACCGTCCTGCTGATATGACATATCCCTGATAAGTGACTGCAGAATGAATATAACTAATGCATTCCACCTGTGAGGAATGTGATAAAAATTAGGTGAAAGGAAGTGGAAAGGGACTATGAGAAACAAACATGTGAGCCGTTTAACCCCAGGTCCATTGATCATAGGGGATTTATTTTTAACTATACATATACTCAATACATATATCCAATACATATACGTTACATATACATTACATATACATTACATATACATTACATATAGAAATATATGTACGTATATGAATCTATATATGATACATATATTCTGATTATTTATAAATTGTATGTACGTCAGGGTTTCTCTCAACAGCCCAGGTACAAGGGGGGTAAATAGGTCCCCTTGTGGCTATCATCAACTGTTGATTCCCAGTAGATCAAAATTACCCATCGACACAGCCACCATTGGTCTGGGCAAATTACCCTCTGGTAAACTAACATTGGAAAATCACATTTTTTTTAATGGGAAAACTCACTATTTCTATGGCCATTTTCAATAGCTAGGTTTGTTTACCAGAGGGTATACTAATTCACTAACCTGAAATGTTGGGCCATTTTGGGAAGATTTCCCTGAAATAAACCATGATTCCAGGCTTCGGTCGCGACGTGAGGTCGTGATGAAATTTGCCCGCTGCTTTATGAAATCACTGTTGTTTTTCCCACCATCTAGCCATTTGGGGGTTTCCTAAAATAGGGCTACCCCCAGTTCTCATCCATTTTATTCTCGGAGTTTCCCTGAAATTAAACATCCAGCGAGCTTGGGTATCCCATGACTATGAAAACCCCCAAATATATATATATATACAAACAATAATATATACTGTATATATGGGATATCTGTCAGAGTCTGGATAAATTATATAAGATTAGCATGATATATTGTAGATATATATATATATATACCATCTGCTTACCATGGAAAATGGCCCATGTTTAGATAATTTTCCCATTAAAACCTCCATTGATAAGGGATTTTCCAGTTCGCTATGTTAAATAACCAGAGGGCATAGCCATGGAAAATCACCATTTTTTATAGGTAAACCATCTATAAATGGACCATTTTCCATATAAATCACATCGACACACATCGCCTCGTCAGGAACTTCGTCCTGGAAACTCACCTGGCGTGATGACGAGTCGTCTCCGACTTCGTCCGCGACGCTGTGACACTACTTATCAAACTATTTAACTTATATATATATATATATATGTATATATATGTGTATATATATGTATATATATATGTATGTATGTATGTATGTATGTATGTATGTATGTATGTTTGTATGTATGTATGTATGTATGTATAATATATATAGAGAGAGAGAGATCAGTTACCTATTCTTTAAGACAGTATGGTAACATGAATCAACACATATCATGAAAAAACTAGAACAGTGTATGTATACATATGTATATATGTATATGTATATATATATATATACCTTATCTATCCTTATCTGACAAAATTATAGAATTTCATGATAAATCACTGAAAAATTGGGCCACCACTGGGGTAGCGGGGTCGGCCCACAGCCCAACCATCAGAAAAACGTCCAGTTCGTTCGGGCTCCGCCAGGTCCTCAGGTGGATAAATCCAAATTCCAACGAACAACGAACTCCTTTTGGTGGGTAAAACGGGAAAAAACTATGATGAAAAACAGTTGAAACAACTTACAGTGATACTATTTTCATTAAACAAAAGCTGAGTTCCCTGACTTCCCATGTTTTTTTGTTGTCAAATTCGGCCATAAAATGGGGGTCGCGTGACCCCAAACGCCTGGTGGCTAAAGCCAAAGGAGAGTCTTGGCTCTGTATCCTGGGCCTGTGCTGCTGATGGCTTTCATAATCAGAAAATTGGGGCTTAATGCTAATCACTAAATATATATAATATATAATAATATAATAACATATATATATAATGGGAATTCAACCCAGAACAAAACAGATACATCTGAAAATGATGCATTTGCCCCCAGCTGTGGCCATTTCAATTCGAACCAACGAGATGTTTAACCACTTTGTAGATTTGGGGCATCCTATTGTCAGGCAAACCTATATGTGGTTGATGATCATGGTTGTAACCCATTTATCATGTTTTACACAACGTGTATACATGGGATAAACACAAATTGAATAGACCCCAGGTGTATAGAGATGGTTGAGCACTTATAAACTTGCACGCACATTGAACTACAACTATTATAATGCGGGGTATATGGTATATGTGAAAACTCACCAGCACCACCAGGACCACCAGCACCAGCACCAGCACCACCACCACCAGCAACAACAACAACAACAAGGTACAAACAAACACTGGGACCCCGTCCTCACTATATATCTCTTTTTGTTTCTACCCTTAAGCAAATTACAAAATAAACTCGGGTAGCTTGTTTTCAGGGCCCCAGTGTTTGGTTGTACCAACAACAACAACAACAACAACAAGGTACAAACAAACACTGGGACCCCGTCCTCGCTATATATATCTTTTTGTTTCTACCCTTAAGCAAATTCCAAAATAAGCTCGGGTAGCTTGTTTTCAGGGCCCCAGTGTTTGTTTGTACCAACACCAACACCAACACCAACACCAACAACACCACCACCACCAACAACAACAACAACAACCACAACCACAACCACAACTACAGCAACAACAGCAACAACAGCAACAACAACAACAACGACGGGGATATTGATCAATAAAACACTGAGGATAAACCTTCCAAAAATATATACATATATATAATTATGGAAAAAGATAATATCTCATGAGCCACGATTAGCATCCCTTTATAAATATTGGGCAATTCATCATCAAATCATCAAGTATATCGGGGATTTAACAAAGTATAGGACATTCCAATTCCGGATTTGGGGACGGGCAGGCCATGACTTTCATCGATGAATTCCATGTCATTTTTATGGAACATCTTTGAACACCAGATATTTTGATGTGAAAACAGAGGCATTTTTGAGTGATCCATAGCCTTACGGGTACAGAATCGGGTCCCTACTCAGTTCCCAGCCACGACAAAAAACGGGCAAGATTCTTAGGATGCGAACTGCAGGAGTAGCCTCTGGTAATTTAACATATAGCTATGGAAAAACATCATTTCTGATAGCTAAATCATCAAACAGGTCATTTTGGCATAGCTCAGCTATTGTTAATCTTAGTTTGTTGGGTAGCATATCAGTAATAACAGATGATTGCTTTAAGCATCCGCGTGACGAAAAAAAAAAACGTCCTACGTCTCTTGATCAGTTCTTCAGGCGCTTGCCTTAAGCTTGGGTCTATCTATAAACCATCTGTATATATATACATATATATATATATACCATCTGGCTATTTACCATAGCCATGGAAAATCACCATTTTTTATAGGTAAACCATCTATAAATGGGCCATTTTCCATCGCTATGTTAAATAAGCAGAGGGTATCACTAATATGGGTGGGTTTTGTAAATGGGGGTACCCCAAGCTCGCTGGATGTTTTATTTCATGGAAATTCCCAATCTAAAATGGGTGATTTGGGGGTAGCCCTATTTTAGGAAACCTCCATATAGGAATATATCATCATCAAATATGGTCTACCCTATTTTCATCCTGCCTTCAAACAATAAATGTCCCAAAAACTCTCGAAATGGGAATTTAACAACAATCTCAGATTTTAACAATCACCTACCCTCTGGTTATTAAAATAGCTATGGAAAATTGCCCATAAATATAGATGATAATTAACCATGATGACTCATGATGATTTACCAATTCAAAATGATGATTTCCCCTAGCTACGTTTAATCACCAGAGGGTAATTGATATTATATAGTGATTATTATAGTAATTGAAGATAATATCACCTATAGTTGAAAAAATTACCCCTTAAATAACCAGAGGGTAATATGTTTTTCCTCCAAAAATCGGGTCCCAAACCCACCAACTTTCCAACCTCGGAGGCACTGGGACTGGTTCGCAGCGAGAGGCCCTGACATCCGTAGTAACCATCTGGTCACCCAGGTAGATTGGTGGCATATCCCCAGCTACACATGGGTTGTATATGTATATATATATATATGTATATATATATATGTATATATATATATATGTGTATGTATATATATATATGTGTATATATATATATATATATGTATATATATATATATGTATATATATGGCTTATGAAATTAACTAATCACTTACAAACGACCGTAGGTAGGACGTGCATAAATTTCGTATTGTTTCTACGGTTCAAACCGGCAGGAACAGCCTGTTTTTGTTCAGCATTTTTTTCTTGGAAAGTTGGATGGAACGGATGGCACAAACCAGTTTGCGACATTGAAAATGGCCATAGAAATAGTGGATTTATCCGTTAGAGGTGGTGATGTTCCATAGTTTTTTGTAAGTTTACCAGAGGGTACAGTCGAGTTGGTTTCTATAGCCAGTTAACTAGTTCGATATATCATGATATTTCTACTTTAAAAAAAAACTAGCTATTGGAGTTACTTGCACCAACTTAGCCAAACTGGGCCATCGGCTTGTGTAAGGAAACAAAGTGTTCATGGCAACTGAACCTAAGAAATAGAATAGCGCATAGATATTCATCGATGATGAACTGCAAAATCTATATGAATAACCCATATCCATATACCCATAGATAAATAACCTATTCAAAATACCCTTATATACCATGAATCGCCCAGTGTTCCCATCTTTTCCCACCTTTTCGCACCCGGCCTCCTTGGCTGAGCTAGGCGTTGGAGACTCCATGGCCACGTTGTCGTCGCTGGCCTCCTTGGGAACGACAATTTTCTCCGAATTCAGAGTCTTTCTGGATTTTCCCGCAAATCCTGTGGATTTTCCAGGAAAATCTCTTGATGTTCTTCGTCTTGGATTCTTTTTTGGCTCTTTTTCCCAGGAAAAAATAAGGATTGATTAAATTGATTTTCTCCACAAACTGCGGAGAAAATCATATCATTGTTTTATAATGGTGGCTTGTTTCTGAGAAGTTGCAATGTTCCATTGAGAATCTTTGGATTGTCCAATTGTCCACTCAAAGTCGGTGGGTTCACCATCAATGGGAAGCAATGAAATCAATGGGGATACAAGCCAGCAAAGCCAGTGGTAAAGCATGGCTATAAACTATACATGTTTATATACACGCCAATAATGGGTGAAAAAATAATTGATATATATATATAT
>Ga0126342_10021811_pt1 | contig 10641 bp, 7 predicted proteins | sample Cyp1metagenome_FD_92528 | JGI IMG/M metagenome (GOLD analysis project Ga0126342, IMG submission 92528) | Coral microbial communities from Lord Howe Island, Old Settlement Bay, Australia - Cyphastrea 1 metagenome | ecosystem: Host-associated > Invertebrates > Cnidaria > Coral ...
GCGAAAAGGTGTGGCTACATTGCCTTCAACTACGACAATGATGGTCACAATTTTGGCATGAGACAACGTCACGTAGGGTGAAGATAAATAAGTGAAAGCATCGCGAGTTGTTGTGAAGGGGGGGGGTTGTTTCTTGGTGGAAGCGTGAATGGAAAACAACATGCAACTTCAAGGAACAATGTGCGGAGATGCATCAGTGATTTGCTTTTTGGCTTTTCCGAACGATGTGATTCCACGGTTGCTTAAAGTAGTCAACACATGCGCTTCCCGCACCCAAGCTTGGTTGATCAACCTCAGATGGTGCTGCGCGTTGCTCAACCGCACTTGAAGCTGCTGCGCCTGCTACGCTGTCCTGGCTGCGGGATCATGTCGCCCTGTCCTTCCCGTGCTGTTGCTCTGCAGCCCTTCATACACAGAGACTTTCAAGAATCAAGACATACTTAATGCACGAAAGACGGAACACAAAGTTGCAAGTGCATATTTATGGTTTGCTTTGCCTAGGGGAAACTTCCCTAAAACATTGTAGCCTCAATCCTTCGCATCATATGTTCATGTCAGTTGTTTCTTCCACCGCTCGATCCTGGATCTCGGACTTGAATAAGGACTTGATCGATTTTGAAAGTGAAAATTTGATGTCTAATCTTCATTAATTTGTTCGCCTATTATTAGGGGCAAGCTTCGACTTGAAATCCAATCTTGGGCAAAGTTTTATGTGTATATATATATATATTATCTTTAAACAGGTATTTGATCGATTTGTAAAATTTCCCCCGAATATTAAAAAAATAAAAAAATCAAGACTACTCCAGTTGTTTATCATTTAGGGGATGGGGGCCGTTTAGCATCAGGCAGGGGGATTGAAGAACCTGACCCTTGATACCCAAAAAAAGGCTAAGAATGACCTCCAGGGCTTGTGATGATGAGGGCAGAAACAATGTAGCCTGTAGTGGATCCCATGCAGAAAGATGGCAGCCCGTTGTACACAGAAAAGTTTTCAGAAGTGCAAAGGTCAACATCAACAACCTCTGGCTTCGACGCTCTGCAACCTGTGATCCCGGCCGGGTTGTTCTCTGGTCCACCCTGACAAGGGATATGTGAAGACTAATCAACTCCAACAGTGCTTGCAGCAGTCCCACGTCTGCCAACCTAATCTGATCTCATCTGTGTAAATCTTGCCAGGACATATGTCAGGACGGTGGTTTTCTACAGAAACAAACACATGTCAATCAGTCCCTCCCACCCTCCAGTTTTCCTAAAGATGCTGCTGAGTCGGTTTCTTTAATTTACCCAAACATGTTGAATTGGGTACCAAAACCGGTTGAGTAGCCTAGTGGTTAACCAAGATGCCCACAGCACCCCCCAATTTATGCGAAAAGGTGAGTGGCGGGGGGGTAGCGAAATTGGGGTGTGCCCATATCTTGAGCCAAAATGGTACGATATGGGAACATTACCCACCCTACCTCCCTTGACATGTTGCATGTTACTTCAACATGAATGTTTCATCCAACAAACACATGTCAATCAGTCCCTCCCACCCTCCAGTTTTCCTAAAGATGCTGCTGAGTCGGTTTCTTTAGTTTACCCAAACATGTTGAATTAGGTACCAAAACCGGTTGGGTAGCCTAGTGGGTAACCAAGATGCCCACAGCACCCCCCAATTTATGCAAGTAACCGGTTAGCACGACTCAGAACTTGAACTGGAGGAGTCATCTGAATCTGGCAGGCACTTCGGGCAGCTTCTGCCTGTGCGGCCGGGAGGTTTCTCACGGAATGTTGTGATCAGTGGCTGAACAGTGAATTTCCACCCACATGCAGTCTTCCACGATCTAGGTGTCGTGCTAAGATCCACGACTGCAGAATGTAACACCTTCGAAGTGTCATTCAGCACCCACCATACTTCTCTGGTCTGTCTACTCTGTACAACTTGTACCACACCACCCAGACTCATGGTGAGGTCTCCAACCTGCTTCTTGAGCTCCGCAATCTCTCTTCTCAGGGATTCCCGCTCTTGTGCGGCCTCAGTGATATTGCGACCGTCCATGTCACTAGCCATCACATGCTCAGCGTGTATCATCTTTCCGTCAGACTTTCCAGTCAAACGTTCGGAGAATGAGAGCAGCGGTGATTCAGCCAAATACCCAAGAACAGCTGACGACCCCCATCTTCCCAGAAGCTGCATGGTGATTTGATCAAGCCCCCAAGTAGCCAAAGTGCGCGCTCCAGTGATTCTGAAGGTGTGACCAGAGATTACCCAGTGGCCCTCGGCATCCTTTGCCCCGCCACCAGATGACTGCACAACAGTCCTGATCATGTCAACCATGCCAGCCTTAGTGCATCTGCCTCCAGAACGACTGAGTAGCCACGGTCCAGAGGTCCGTCCATGGGTTCTTTGTTCGTGATCGTATTCCTTAAGAAGGTGAACAGGACAGTGATGTCCCAAATTGCAAATGCATGAACACGTGCGTCGGCAGCCTTTTGCCTGCCAGTCCACTTTGGACACTGGAAGGTTCAACGTCACTGTGTCATTGGTGAAGGTCACATCTTCCATAACTATCGCCGAAAGCTCCAGCTCGCGGAGCAAGAAGTACGTGCCCACCACAACAGCATGAAGCGGTGGTTCAGGCCCATCTTCTGCAATGTCAATGTTCGAATGCTTCAGGAATGCGACCACGCGATCCAGATCAAACGCCTCAGATCTGACTGGTCCGCCAAGACCTCTCAAGACCGAGCGTGTGCACCGACGTGCAGACGATTGCAGCGCATGAGACCAGACATACCCCGATTCCTGATGGAGCTCCTTGATCCTTGATAGGTAATTCTTGTACGACTTGTATGCCCCAAGCTTGAAAAGGCATGACACTTTTTCCATGGACTCCACAGTCAGTGAAACTATGTCATTGTTGGCATACCAACGTCTGTGAAATCTTGCCCAGGTTTGCAGCATCGCATCTCTTGGCTTTCTGGACGATGCAGCATAGAAGTCACCGCGAAATTGCGACATGGCCTCATCGATCGCTTTTGGATCAGAAAGAAAATCAAAAAAAAACTAATTGAATTAACATCTGTAACCTTCCTAAGAACCGGCATGTCTTGTCGTCTGCCGCCCTTAACTCCATAAGGGACGGGGTCTGACAACTGGGCTGTCTGAGGTCCGTCCTGACTGTTGGACACAGAAACGGGGACACCACGGGCGCCACCAAAGACAGGGGAACACTTGTGAGAGTCATTGGTTAATTTGCAAGTATTGCGAAGCCAACTCTCTAAATCCCCTGCCGGAAGCACTGGGAGGAACGGTGCATTCACTTTCACACCTGTTCTTCTCCTTTTCATCCCCTCTTGTGCCCAGAGTACCCGCACTACCGTACCCTGGGCTTCTCGTTCTGGGTGCCTTCCTCTTACCCACAAACGTGGGTAACTGGGATCAAGTCCCCTGAGAAGTGCCACCCATCACTGCTAAATGGCTGCGGCACGAACAAACAGGAAATGAATGACACTTGCTCATGCAGGTAAGCAATGCACAAGAGCTGACATCACAGCGAACAACTCAGCTCGAAGGTCAAGTGACACAAACTCACAGCAAGAACAGGTGCACCCCCAAAACCGTACCCTGGGCTTCTTGCTCTGGGCGCCTTCCTCTTACCCCAAGTGTGGGTATCTGGGGGAAGTCCCCCGAGGAGTGTCATCGATCACTGTTAAATGGCCTGCGGCACGAACAAACAGGAAATGAAATGACACTCGCTCATGCAGGTAAGCAATGCACAAGAACTGACATCAAGCAAACAACAGACAGCTCAAAGGTCAAGTGACATGTTCTGGGTGCCTTCCCCTTACCCACAAGCGTGGGTAACACTTACCCACAAGCGTGGGTAACTGGGATCGGGTCCCCATGAGGAGTGTCACCCATCACTGCTAAAAGGCCTGCTCGCTCATGCAAGCAAGCAATGCACAAGAACTGACATCACAGCAAACAACTCAGCTCAAATGCAAAGTGACACAAATTAAGCAGTAAAGTTCACCTGTCAGCAATGCACGGCCGGCACGGTTTATTTTTCACAGCGTTACAGGTTTAAGTCTCAGTGTCTGGATCGGTTCTAGGACGTTTCCTGCTCCATGCCCCTGATTTTGCCAGTGGTGAAGCCGGCATGGATCGCTCTGTCAAGGATTTCCACCATTGCACAGGCCTCGAAGGAGGCTCGACTTCTTTGGATGCATGAAGGCAGGGATGATGCAGATAGGGCCTCCCTGGCTCAAACTTACGTGACAGGGAATCTGCAACCACGTTGGCCACTCCAGGCAAATGTTGCACCACTTCTGGCTTGAAACTTGCAGTTCCCAGGTCAAGCGCAAACTCACGGGCGATGATTGCCAGCTGCCTTGAGTGTGTTTTCAGCGTGGAAAACAGCACCAGCGAAGAAATGTTGTCACCCCGTAGGTAGAGATGCACTCTTCTTTGACGCCAGTATGGCGCCCATAGGCGCATTGCAATCAAACCTGAAAGGCATTCCCAGAGTTGCTGCCCTTCGCATCCACTTTGGCCTGTAAGATGGCCTCATCTTGTTCTGAGATGGGTACTGCAAAGTGCTCGGTGACTCTGCCATCCACTGTCAGGAAAGCACCCATGCCCCAAGGTGATGCATCCCAAGTGATTTGCACCCAGCTGGTCGCACAGTAGTATTCCTCGATGCTGTATATACGCCTGGTGCATCCAGCTTCTTCGTTCAGAAACGCCAGCAGCCACACCAATGCATGTTTGATCTGCTTGGTCCACACGCAGTTGTTTGGCGCATGGTTGGGCCCGTGCAAGGCTGCGTAAAGTTCCTGAATAAAGGGACGCCACACATAAATCACCGACGCTATTGACATGCACTTGCCAATGAGTGTGCGAAGCTTCTTGACAGGGATCACGTTACTTGTCAATGACTCACGCACCAGCATCTGCAACTCGGCCACTTTGGCTGCAGTGACCTCCACCACGATTTCCGAATCGTTGGCTTCGATGGTGACTCCAATCCAGGTGACCGACTTTGGCATCACTGCTTTGTGAAATGCCATAGGGATGCCCAGTATCATGCAGGCTGATGCAATCAGACATGCCAGTCGCTTTTGCCGTGTCTTTGATCCTTTCAGGATGGCCAACGGATCGTCCAAATAAACTTGGATCATGCCCTCGGGCATTGCATCTCCACCTGTGGCAAAACATAGCAGCGACTGAACAAACCTTGAAGCAAGTGCCATCAAGACTGCAAACGTCAGTGGTACCCCTCTGGAGCCCTGGGCAGCGCGTTGGAAGAGGTAATATCTTCCACCTAACTTTGCCGCAAAGTACTTTTGCTCCGTCTTCATCAACGGCACCAACCAGAAGGCATCCGAAACGTCAGCTATGAACAGCGATACTGACTCTCCTTGGCCGCAGTGGTAAGACATCTTGAGGGCAGACTGAACTGCGTCACTGATCCTGGGGAGCACGCTCTTGTGCCTCCCGGCAGCATATTTGGAGACTCCAGATTGCTTGCAGTCAAGAATTATTCGTGTTTTCTTGGTGGTGGCGCCAGACTCAACATTCACCTTCTCCTTGACGATGCAACCAAGTTTGGACAGTACGGGCTCTGCCCCCAAGTGTGATCTAAGTGAGTCCAAGTCTTTGAACTCCTTGAGATACCCTTTGTCACGGTATCCTTGGATGGCGGCCACGGCATGCGCGCTGTCCTCCACACCTTGGTAGTTTGCAAAGGTCTCGAAGTCTGTCGCCATGGCCAAATCATCAATCATAGGTGCGTCATTTTCAACTTCTGCGCAAATGCCTTTCAGATTTATGTCTTCAGAAAGGCCTGCAGGTGCAGCACTTTCCAATACTACTCCGAGCTACAAAACTCGCAAAAAGCACTTCCCAGTACTACTTCGTACTACAAAGCTTGCACAAAGTACTTCCCAGTACTACTTTGCACTACAAAGCTCGCAAAAAGCACTTCCCAATACTACTTCGTACTACAAAGCACTTCCCAGTGCTCGCAAAAAAGCACTTCCCAATACTACTTCGTACTACAAGACTCGCAAAAAGCACTTCCCAATACTACTTCATACTACAAGACTCGCAAAAAGCACGTCCCAGTACTGCTTCGTACTACAAAGCTTGCACAAAGTACTTCCCAGTACTACTTCGTACAACAAAGCTTGCAGGAAAGCACTCTTCCAAGTACTACTTCTTACTACCAGTAGTACTGCACAAAGCGGTGAGCGAATCTACTGATGGACCGAAAGGTGGTTGGAGCTGTGTTTTTTGGAGTGGTTGCAATGATTGCAGTGGTCACCTGGTCGGTCACCTCATCCACAACTGCTGGATGTAGTGTGGTGTAGTGCAGCTGCAGTTGTAGTTGTAGTGTAGTGGAGCTGTAGTTGTGGTAGTGTAAGTAGTGTAGCGCAGTTGCAGTTGCATTTGTGGTGGTGTAATGAGCGTAGTGTAATGTTAAAAAAATATATGTAATGTAATGTAATGTAATGAAATGTAATGTAATGTAATGTCAATGTAATGTAATGTAATGTAATGTAATGTAATGTAAATGTAATGTAATGTCGTGTAATGTAAATGTAATGTAATGCACATGTAATGTAATGTAGTGTAGTGTAGTGAGTGTAGTGTAGTGTAGTGTAGTGCAGTGTAATTGAGTGTAGTGTAGTGCGGTGTGGTGTAGTGTGGTGTGGCGTAGCGTGGTGTAGTGGCGTGTCGTGTCGTTTCGTGTCGTGTAGTGTAGCGTAGCGTAGTGTAGTGTAGTGTAGGCGGCGTGGCGTGGCGTGGCGTGCCGTGCCGTGCCGTGGCGTGCCGTGCCGTGCCGTGCCGTGCCGTGGCGTGGCGTGGTGTGGTGTGGTGCAGTGTAATGCAACTGAGTGTAGTGTAGCGGAGTGTAGCGGAGTGTAGTGGAGTGTAGTCAAGTGGAGTGTAGTGTAGTGTAATGTAGCGTAGTGTAGTGGAATGTAGCGCAGGTGTAGTTGTAGTTGTAGTGTAGTGTAGTGGAGTGTAGTATAGTGTAATGTAGTGTAGTGGTGGTTGTAGTTGAAAATGCTACAAAACCATCACGTTTTGCTCACTTTGGACAAGGTGCACAATCCCTTGCACCTGCCACGCGAAACGACATCTGAACGTCCAAAAGTGCTCCGAACCCGGCAGCTTTTTAGACTGTTGACTTCGAAATGTGCTTCGCGCCACAACGACGTGCACTTTTTCGACATCTCAAATCTCAACTTCCAAACGCGGTCTGAACGTGGTGTGCTTTGTGCATTTTGATTTCGAAATGTGCTTCGCGCCACAACGGCGTGCACTTTTTCGACATCTCAACTTCCAAAAGCGTTCTGAACGTAGTGTGTTTTGTACATTTTGACTTTGAGATGTGCTTCGCGCCACAACAGCGTGCACTTTTTCGACATCTCAACTTCCAAAGTGCTCCGAACATGACGAGGTGTTTTGTGCATTTTGAGTTGGAAATTTGCCTCGCGCCACAGCGGCGTGCACTTTTTCATCTCTCATCTGGCCAGGTAGCTCCGCACCCGCGGCTTTAGCGAGCCTACTTTTCGACTCTCCGGAGCCACAAATCATTGGAAAAACACAGTGTTTTGCGACTTTACTACCTTTTCGCGCACTTGGATCTTCTTTCTTCTGAGACTTTCTCTTCTTTAATCTTCTTTCTTCTTCTCTTCTCTCTCTGACTCTTCCCATCTCTGCTTTTCATCTGTCCATATTGTCGGAAGTTTGACTTCTAAACATCCTTCGACAAAGCTTTTACCCACAGAAGCTTTTACACAGCAAAGCTTTTACACACAGGCTTTTTGGACCTAGAAGCTTTACACACAGAAAAGCTTTTACACAGCGAAGCTTTTACGCACAGAAGCTTTTAGACATAGAAGCTTTGTCACACAGAACCTTTCACACAGAGAAGCTTTTAGACACAAAAGCTTTTGCACACAGAAGCTTTTACACAGAAGCTTTTACGCAGAAGCTTTTACGCACAGAAGCTTTTACGCACAGAAGCTTTTGCACACAGAAGCGTTACACACAGAAAACCTTTTGCACAGCAAAGCTTTAACACACACCGAAGCATTTGACACACAGAAGCTTTTAGACCGAGAAGCTTTGTCAAACAGAAGCTTTCACACAGAGAAGCACAGAAGCTTTTACACAGCAAAGCCTTCACGCACAGAATCTTTTGCACACAGAAGCTTTACACACAGAAAAGCTTTTACACAGCAAAGCTTTTACACTCAGAAGCTTTTGCACACAGAAGCTTTTGCACAGAAAAGCTTTTTAGACACAAAAACTTTTTGCACAGAGAAGCTTTTACGCACAGAAGCTTTTGCACACGGAAGCTTTACACACAGAAAAGCTTTTACGCAGCAAATCTTTTACACAGAAGCTTTTGACACACAGAAGCTTTTAGACCGAGAAGCTTTGTCACACAAAAGCTTTCACACAGAGAAGTTTCTAGACACAAAAGCTTTTGCACACAGAAGCTTTTACACAGAAAACCGTTTACACACAGAAGCTTTTAGACAGAAGCTTTTGCACACAGAAGCTTTTACACAGAGAAAGTTTTTACACAAAAAAGCTTGTACACACAGAAGCTTTCGCACTGTTATAGAGAAACTTTTACACAGAGGGGCTTTTACACAGAAATTGCAGCTCCAAAACCGGATCTCGGCGCCAAAGCAAAAAAAAAAGATTTTGGAGCAATTTTGGAGGGAAAATTTCGAAGGAAAATCACCAGCGCCGAAATTGAGAAAATCTGCTGACAAATCACTATCGCAACCTTGATGCAGCCACTCCAATACGATTTGCGATGTCCAGCTGCAAAAGACAATAGCATTACGCACACAGCCGCGGCACCAAGCAACCTTCACGCAGCTATGACAGCGCGATCTGCAATCACTGCCTTGCAAATCAAATTTCAACTGCGTCGACCACCACTGCAATCAACAAGATCTAAGATGGATGCAGCCATTACACTGCTCGGTGCAACCCAAGATCACCAAACCCATTGGCACAGCGCAGTCAACGATCTCATTGCTTGACATGAATAATGAAAGTGCACTTTACCATGGCAGGAGCGAAACGAACGCAAAACCGACACAGTCGCACCCGTCGCACAGACGAGGTTCCCCACATCCACGCCACGCCGGGAGCCACTTTGTGCGAGAAAACGCAGGGTTTCATGCGATTCCGAGACATCACCTTTACGCACATCGATGCCGGGATCCACCATGCGCGAGAAAACATAGGGTTTCGTGCGATTCCTAACGTCCAAACATCACCTAGACGCAGCAGTTCCACTACGATCTGCACTCACTGCCTTGCAAATCACACTACAACTGCGTCGACCAACCCAGCAATTAACAAGATGGATGCAGCCATTCCAATACAAACTGCAACACATTGACACAGCGCAGTCGATGAGCTCATTGACATTCTTGAAAGTCACCTTTACAATGGAGGAAGCCATGCAAACCCAAAATGGTCACCCCTGACCAGCCGCACCCGTTGCACAAACAAGAATCCCCACATCGACGCCGGGAGCCACTTTGTGCGAGAAAACACAAAGTTTCGTGCGATTCCTAACGTCCAAACATCACCTGTACACAGCAGTTCCACTGCGATCTGCCATCGCTGCCTATCACACTACAACTGCGTGGACCACCGAGGCAATCAACAAGATGGGTGCGGCCATTACAATGCGAACTGCACCCCTGAATTCAACTTTACAATAGAGGACGCGGTTGTGAAGGCCGGACCGCTCGCACAGACAAGGTTCCCCACATCGACGCCGGGAGCCACTTTAGGCGAAAAAACATAAAGTTTTGTGTGATTCCTAACGTCCAAACGTCACCTTTAATGCGATCTGCACTCACTGCCTCACACTACAACTGCGCCGACCACCTCGGTAATCAACAAGTGCAGCCATTCCGATGCAAACTGCAACTCTAAATCACCAAACACAAGGGCGCAGCGCATTGAATCTTTCACAGATCACCTCCGCGCAGCGCTGACAATGGGGGCCACTGGAGCGCCAAACAGCTGCACCCGTCGCACAAACGAGGTTCCCCCCATCGACGCCGGGAGCCACTTTGCGTGAGAAAACACAGGGCCACAGGGCTTCGTGCGATTTCTAACGCCCACACATCACCTGTACAAAGCATTCAAAGCAGCCATTCCGCTGCAACCTGTACGACTCTCCATCTCCCATCTTTCCACATCCTACCTACAACTACCTACTACTACCTACAACTACCTACAACTACCTACAACTACCTACTACTACCTACTAACCTACTACTGACTACTGCTACCTGCAACTACTTACAACTACCTACAACTACCTACAACTACCTGATACTACCTCCAACTACTTACTACTACTAGTACTACTACTACGACTACGACTACGACTACTACGACTACTACTACTACTACTACTACTACTACTACTACTACCTACTACTACTACTACTACTACTACTACTACTACTACTACTACTACTACTACCTACTACTACTACTACCTACTACCTACTACCTACTACCTACTACCTACTACCTACTACCTACTACCTACTACCTACTACCTACTACCTACTACCTACTACCTACTACCTACTACC
>Ga0126342_10021812_pt1 | contig 10641 bp, 9 predicted proteins | sample Cyp1metagenome_FD_92528 | JGI IMG/M metagenome (GOLD analysis project Ga0126342, IMG submission 92528) | Coral microbial communities from Lord Howe Island, Old Settlement Bay, Australia - Cyphastrea 1 metagenome | ecosystem: Host-associated > Invertebrates > Cnidaria > Coral ...
AGTGCCACGCCTGCCACGCGAAACGAAGCAACGACACGTCTGAAACCTCCAAAAAGGACCACCTCTGCAGAACTTCCCATAGGCACGGCCATACGGGGATCGCGCGAACGGTTGCGAACGGTTGCGGACGGTTGCGAACAGTTGCGACCACAAACGCAACGTCGAGCGAACACACCCTCAACCCCCAGACCCCCAGAGTGAAACGGGAACCCTTGCTACGCATTCGGGAAAAACACATGTTTGCTGCTTAAATCTTGGCTGATATCCCTTTTCGGCTGGTTGGACCATTGTTATTGGTTTCATCTCGAACATGTGCCAAGTTTGACCCCTGAGGATAATATCCAACAAGCCATCCCATGTGATTTGTAGAATAGTGCAACCCCACAGAAACAGCGGTTTAGAATGTAAAACATCATTCTCCCTCTTAAAATTGCCACAAAGTGGGGGATCAATCAGTCAATGCCCCATAGATTTGGCCAAGGTGCACCTTTCTCTCCTACAGCGGCGATGGCACTGTCCACCAACTGCTGTCGGACCGGCGCCTGAGGATCTGACATCGAAAAGCTGGAAACCTGGAAATGTGCTTGGTTATGACTAACATAGCCATGGAAAATCCATGGAAAAAATGGCGGTTTCTAGCTGGGAAAATAATCTATTTCTATGGACCATCTATACCATGGCTATGTTAGTCATACCCAGAGGCTATACCTGGATTTCCACTTTTCGGCATCTTTTTGGGGGGTCAGCGTGTTGGAATTTGGGAATTTGGGCTTGATTCACTCAGGAGCTGGCTTTGTCCCTCTCGGTGTAGCCGGGCTCACCCTCCAGGCCTCCCGTGCAATGATGACCCATGGCCCCTGGAAGAGGGCTAGCTGCCGTGACACATTTCTGACGGTGAAAACGATCGAAATCCAGGTCAAACCGAGTCAAACCCAACATAGAACCCCTGAATCAGATGGAGAATCAGATGGATCAATGACTTTTCATACTTGTATAGTCTGCATAGTGCCTATTCTGCACCATCGCCGCAACTGGTTCTTCAGCTGAATGGCAGCTGCCTGCATCCCCGCTGGATTGGATCAAGGAAACTCGGCTGAAGATTCCCAGCCATCGTTTCACGATCAGGAGCTATCTGAAACATCTGAAAACTTGAGATACGGGTGACACAACTTTGCATCTGCCGCATCAGCAGCTTGTCGAACTTGCCGAACTCATATCATCTTATATATATCATGCTTTTCTGAACTGTTCAACTGGGAGGTTGATACAGCCATGATGTTCTATGATCCTTTGCGAACCGGCTGCCAAATGCTGGTACAACATGGTACAACCCTACATAATGTAGTAAACCCAAGACCATAGACCTCCCATTTTGTGGGATGGGTTTTTAAGGGTTTTACCACCCTTTTCCGGCCGACTTGGGGATAAAGTATTGTTGACCCCCATTACATCAGAATTTAGCTCGGAATCCTAGAACTTCCTCCGCGGAATTTTTAGGGAAATCTACAGCTATTCATCCACACCCATACATCACGGGTACACAGTATACATCCAAATTTGTTTGTTGGTCAAATCAGGAATAAATCAGGTACATCTCAATTTTGGTGGTTAACCTCCCTCTTACACCTTCAAACCCCCTATTCGACCCTCAAGCAATAGCACTCTATAAGTGCTGAGACCTGGCGAATGGGAACTTCTTGAGCCGCGTTGGTCACGTGTAGAAGGGCCTTGGTAAACCCAAAGCCATAAACCCTCCCCATTGACTTACTAGAAATGGCTAATATGGCTATGGATCAATACCTATTAATACCATTTTTAGGGGAATGAACATCCATCTACCAGCTATTTTGATGTTCACCAGGGGTACAAGGTTTTGACACACTGCCATATAGAGCAAGACATCCTTGCATGAGTGTAGGTTTATCCGGCCTTCCCTCTTTCATAGTGCTGACATAAGCTGTTCAATGGACACGCGCGGGCTATATAACAATCACATTTCTGCGCCTTGGTTGATGCTGGTTTGAGTTCATCGTTCATCTCCATTTCTTCTCAGGAATAGATGCCATTCTTAATGTTCATATTCAGACTTATACAGCAGAGTGTTAAAACAAAATAATCACTTTCCAGGTCTCCATCCACAAAGAATTTCAGCCCTCCCTCAGAGCACAGGGGGCGCTGGCAGGTAGCAACCCAGGCTGAAACGCTGCTTCTTCCAAAAAGGCCTCGGCCTGCCGTCTCTCCTGCCCGGCACTGCCCCGAGTCGATCAGCCCGAAATGAGGTGTCGAAAATGGGGCCTCCATTTCCCTTGAAAAACTACGAACCAAGACCTACCAAGCGGCTCCTGGGCATTGGGGCTGTAGGAATGCCGGAAGACTTGATATAGCACTTCTGGATCCACAGCTACCTGAGTACAGCAACTTCCATCTTTTCACAGGAAGATCTCTGTTTCAATATGGGTTAAACTAGGATGAACTCCCCAAATGATTACATGTTTCCCAGTGATTTTTTTGGGGGATACCGAGGATTTCCCATTTATACATGGATAAATCATGGAATATACTATTGGAGAGGCCCATTCCAACAGCCAAAACCAAACAGCTCCAGGTCCCTACCAAGTCAAGGAACCTGCATGGCAAAGCAGGGTGCATGGAACCGCTCATGGCGAACACATCGCACACGAGTGGCCCGGAAAACTTTGACGGTCTTTGGCTGGTGGAATCACCGTGGGGGGTAAATTCTATGGAGGTTGTTGGAACGTTGGAAGATATGGTGTCCATCTTGTTGGGGGTAAAGAAACATCTAGAATAAAACATTGAACTCACGTAAGATGTTGTGATCATCCGAAGTTTGATCGGGTGACTCCAAGAACCACGAGTACTGCGCTGGTTCAAATTGTTTGTTGGTATGGCACACTTTTTCCAAGAGTCCAAGAGAGTGCCGAAAGCGAAACAGGATGAATCTTCTTGAAAAACGTTTCCTGGGACTACGAAAGATCTTGTGTGTTTGCTTGTGCCAGCAAAGCTCATCAGCAAAAAAGGCAGCTACCGAGCCAATCGTGAGAGAGTCTACCTGTAAAGCAAGGACCCCACATGGATCGGATTCTTGGATTCCAAGGCCAGAAGTCCCCGACAAACATCACTGTAGCAGAAATCAGAGCCTTCTTTCTATCCTCTGTCGGGCCATCCCGCTGTTGACACTGCGGCCTTTCTCGGCTGAGTCCATTGCGACTCGGCCGCTTCCGCTTGACTTTCCAACTATCTGTTGGATCCGGCGCTGGATTCGGCATTTCTACTGCCACATCCAGCAGCAAAGCATAGGCCAGTTTGAATCGCTTCCAGCATGGGACAAATTGTTTTTTTTGGCTCCCATCTCAGTTTCAAACGGCCATAGATCGGTGCATTTTTTGCCTCCCAATTTTCGACCCATCTTTTCATTTCCTATGGTTCATCGATTGGAACATCAGCCACCCGTGGCCCTGTCCATCCGCGACCAGCGCTCAAGCAGCCGTTCTAAACTTCGAAGCGCCCTGGAAAAGCAGTTTGGGACCAAGAAACTGGAGGAGTTTGAGTTTGGGACAGACCAGAGTAATGGAGTAGTGGAGTACGGAAATCAGGAACAATATTATGGATCTTGCGCTTGTTGGGATGACAAGTGTTTCGCAAGAAAGTTACGATGAAAAATCTTGTGCCTACCTAGTGACCAAAAAAACAAAAGGCCTTAACACTTAACATCAAAACAGTATCAGATTTTTTAGCTCCAATATGTACACCGCAAAGCCAAGCTTCGTGCCATCACAGCAATTCGCCCTCACTGGTATCAAACAATCCATATGTTTGCACAGTAAGACCCAGTAACAGTAAGACCCAAAAAAAGATGGTGAAATACCAAAAATATCCAAAAAATAGTTGATGACAAGTTTGACCCAAGCCCAACTTCTGCTCACTCGCCTCTGGTCATGGACTTGCACCCGATTCGCTGCCTCCAGATTTCAAGCAAAAACCGCACATCAACCGCACCTGGACAGTTTTGGAGTCGCCTTGAATACAATTATGAATCCTATGATTTATCAACATATATATATATACAATATTGTTAATGGTGGTTATAAAATGTTAGAAACCAATTTGTAACTATTTTTATGGTAGACAATGTATATCATATATCATCATTTTGTCCATGAAAGTGCCAGGGTTATCTCTCATTTTGGTCAAACCCTGGCGCCTTCTGGGCTCGAGCAGCTTCTCGTTGCTGACACCTGCGTCAAGGGAAACATCTCCTCCGTTCCATCCAGTTCCAGTAGGCTTGAAACCTGGATTCATAAGCCTCGGTTAACATTTTTTTGGGGGTCAAATAATGATGAGTTGCTACTAAATGGTATTCCTCCATATTCCTCCAATAAAACGGCCCAGGTGGTTTTCAATTCCGGGTTGACATTAGGGTAGAAATCCCATCACAAGTGTCTGGCCTCTGGACGGCTCTCTCCTTGCGTTGCAGCTGTTCGGAGCGCCGGAGCTGCCGACTTTCAGCCAGCTCCTCACATTGGAACATGGCTGCGGATCAAAATCCCCCATAGCTGCCAATATAGCTGAAACAAATGAAACAAATCGGGAAACCACAAGTTAGCCATTCAGGTGAAATGTAATGTCCATCAAGCTTCTCAGGCGTTTTGGTTCCTTTAACACTTGCTCTGTCAAGTGCGCATGTTTCAATCCCATTAAGTTTTTCACACCAAACAATGGTTTTATTTGTTGCAATGTTGAGAAGTGCTACTTAAAACATCGGTTCAGAATTTTCAGACAAGCCCCCTGAGCAACGTCATGAGATAAATTGCCACTTTCTTTATAGACCATGCAAAAAAAAAAAAAAACTCCACGCGCGCAGCAAAATTCCAGAAAAATGGCTACAAGTGACCTCCAGAGGTGAAAAGTGACTCCCTTGTTCACAGAATGCGCTAGTATGGACGGAAGTTGCAAAAGGCGGCTTTAAACCAAAAAAAAAACTATCCGATGTTCCAGAAATATCAGATTCCAGGTTTTGTTTACCTCGAAAGTGAACAAAGAAGAGGCGAAGAGCTCCAAATCACTCAATTTTACTGCTATGCGATCTGTTTTAATGGTATGCGTCAGTTTTTTCGTATGTGCATGTTGTTTTTCCGTGGAAGGCGATGACGCTCCTGCAATGGAGCCTAGTTTCCTTAATCCAGAGTACAAACCCTTGAAAGTCCTCAATCCATGTGATCCAGTGTCATGCCAAAACTGAGTAGGAATCCTATCCCCCCAAATTTTTTGAGCTCCAATGGTCTCTTCACAAGAAATTACAAGGCGACAAGGCCATGGAGATCCGATCCCAAAAGAAATCTCCTGCATCCTTCTCCGATGAGTCGCCTCAGTCTCGGAAATTCTATGGAAGTAAGATTGAGACTAACACCTATATGCATGTTCCATTATAGTAGATCTGTTCAACCTACTGTATATGTTAGGCTTTTACAAACCCATCATATCCCAGCTATTGCAGCGTCTATGGGGATTCCCAGTTGGATGTTTGGGGTCATCATGGCGAAATCACTGGAGAAGCGATATGGCCTGATATGGCCGTCCTGAAAAAACACCCGAGTTTTGGGGTCGTGAAATCCCGGTTTGAAGTTGAACCCCTATGGGCCTCTATGTGAAGCTGCTTGAAATGACTAGATCTCCATTTCGATAAACAATCAAGCGTCATTCATCAATTCCACATCCCCAGTTTTAGTGGTTAAAACCAATATTTGGTAGTTAGGCCTTTCCCACAACAACTGCTTGCCAAGCCCATAATTTCGTCCCCAACCATCAAGCGGGGTCGAACCAATGATGTCTCCCATGTTTTCCAATTATACCCATCTTTTTGATGATTCAGCCGGGAAAAGCCCAGATTGTTCCCACTAAATAACCCATCAGCCACCATTTATCGATGATACCCACTTTCAGCTTTAAAAAAAACGTTCAACGTTTGGTACTTAAATCAGAGAAAATGATTGTCATGCGCTAATTTAACTTGGCTATGGAAATCACCACTATATAAGATGATAGGCAAATCATCGAACTAAACGGGCCGTGGCTTCCATAGCAAACTCTCACTTTACTGCAGATTAGTGTTGTTTAAATGTCCGATGACATATTTTCACAAACCTCCCAATATGGTTGGTTTTTTTTATCAGTCTCATACCCGATTATGGAGGATCAAATCAGAGAAAATGGCCTCCAGTGCCGGAAAATCAGCCATAGTTGGATGATTTTTCCCATGAAAAAAACCTGTTTTTCACCCATTTCCCAGGCATCTTTGGGTTCCAAGAGAACCAATCCACCGTTGGGGTGCCCCACAAAGGCCGCCTCAGCACGGTCCAAAGTTTCAGCGCGCCGGGAGACTTGACACCCCGGCACCGCGGCGCAAACCTGCGGTTTGCGACGTGCAATGCTCATGTCATTGGCACACGGTGGGAAAAATCTAGAGGAAACATGAGGAAACTATGGTTTTTGCCATCAAACCGATCAAATATGGCTAAATATGGGGCTTTCCTGCAAATTGATGCAAATTGTCCCACCAATCCAATGATCATGGTGTGTTCTTTTCACCTGGAAAATGGAGAAAAATGATGGAAAAGGATGAATTCTCCAGGAAAAACTCAGATGGAAACAAGGTTTGAAGTTTGGGGGGAACAATGGTGAAACAATGATTTGAACATTGTGAAAAATGAGGAGGAAAGAGTGGCTTTTCCGGAAATGGTCGAAGAAACTTGACTGGGAGACCCATGGAAACATCCAAATTGAAGCTGCTGAATGGAAATCTTACAGTGAAAAAAAACAGTTGGATGTATTTTCCCTGGTTTCCGGTAGGAATCGTCTTGCAAAACGAAGGTCTGTGCGCATGGACTCTGAAGCTTATGGTGCAGGTCAGCCTCCAAATATGCTCGCCTGATGCGTGCCTTACAAGCATGGCCAAGCGTTTCCCAGCAGATGGCAGGATCAAGACCACTGCAGGCCACAAATCAAGCTTTCAGAAAAGTGAACAAATACCTCCGCCTGGAATTGGATTTTCATCTAGTTTGAACAACTTTTTGCCCAGCAGTCCCAACAAAAACTAGGAAAACCTCATGAATCACTTGGTCTGAAAAAAGGGTATGGTTTAAAACCTTCATTTTCTCCATTCACATTGCTAGATGGGGGCCCATTCTCAGACACACCCATATCCATTGCACATGGCTTCATGCCTAAAGAATGTTAAATCCGCTTTACCTTCTGGGAATTTAACATAGCTATGGAATCTATGGAATATGACCATGTATAGTAGGTAAATTATCAATAATTATCATAAATCTTCATAATTCAATTTTTGATAATTGTTGATAGTTTATACATGGTCATATTCCAATTAAATGGATCCATATTCCAATTAAATGGATCCATATTTACCTACACTATATATATATAATTATATATATATATATCATATATATATAAATCATATATATATATATAAATCATATACACACAGTTTATCAATAAATTCTGTGCCATTTTCATCCATGGAATCCAACACGCGAAGTGTTTGCGGCAGGCGACCCAGAGCTCGGCCGCCTCGGCGATGCTGCACTGGTACCTTTTTAGCAGATGGATCCGGCAATCCATGGGAAATTCATGGGATTTAGTGGAGATTTAGTGGAGATCTAAGCAACCAAAACAGATTCAAAAAAATGAGAATATCGTGAGTCATATCATACATATCCACTTAGTATCTTCTTCGTATGCTTGCCACGTTAAGATGGAATGACCCCTTCTCTTTCGGGGCTCAGCACTTCTCTCCGCGCGAGGTCAGATAGTCCGTCAGGGCTTGTCCATCAACTGAGGTGATCCATGGCGCACAAGAGACCACATCCCCCAATCATCACATTGCCTCGGGCCGCCTCGCAGAAACATGTTCTGTCACTTGTTGAGGCCACAATAAAAAAGGCAACGCAGTTCAAAATTGACTGCAAGTAATGTGCGAAGAAATTGTCCCCTCCTGCAGGCGGCGTCGAGCATCCAAAACAGCCTCCAACCTCATCTCTTCGGTCTAACATTGGCAAAAGGTGTGTTGAGGGAAAAGCCAAGCACGTGTCCGGTCGAGAGATAGATACTCTACCTGGAAAAAAAAACGGGGGAAAAAAGCCTTGACCGAACAAGAATCCCGAGACATCCGTTGCCATAGGCCATGAATTTTGCATTGAACAAGTGGAAATTGCACTTCGGTCTTTGTTTCAAAAAAAATTGCATAACTAGACCTCACTGATTGATCTCTTGCAAGAGGCCGCATGGGACCCCGGGTCCCCGCACTGGCTAAGCGGCCACGAGGGTGTGTGCAAATCCCTTCCCAGCCAGTGCTGAGTAGCCTCTCATCACAGCTACTGAATGTTTAACGGAGGTTCGCTGAGACCCTGAGTGGTGCGGAAGTGGGGCCCACCCAAACGTACTTCAACACCATCTCATAATGGGGATGTTGATGGATTTTGTGGGATTGCGGGCCTCAATTCTTTACCATCAGTCCCTACCCAAAGAAAGCTAACAAATCTCAGTCCCCTGCACTGCGCACGAAGACCTTAATCTCGCTCAAGCAACGCAACCTGAACGTCGAAGTTGCCAAGGTCTGCAGGGGGCAAGGGCCAATCAACAGTGCAGGAGGTGGGAGGGGTCGGGTGTGGGATACAATTAAATTGTATTCAAACCATTGAACAAATACACGGTATCTCATCTGTAAACTTATGGTTTGCCAAGATGATACGTCAAAACCCTGGACTGAAACAAGCTGAAAACATCAAATGACATGGACAAATTGCTTCAACTTTCAACCTGGGACAACGTTGAGCAGCTTACCCATAGTCGGCGCGCAGTGCATCAACCTGAGTCAAAGGACACAGTGGCACCGTCATGGCGTGCACCTGTGTCGACTGGGTCCCCGGCAGCCGCCGCCAGCCGCTCCTCAAAACTGCCGGAACCTGGAAATCAATTGTCTGATGGCTAAATTGTTAATCCAATTAAGAGGTTGTTCATAGTTTTTCAAAGAATGCTCAACAGTTCATGACCCACAAAAATTTTGCAGCCCTGGCTGAGATCTGCATTTTTTGTGGCCCTGGCACTGTTTCGTTTCAGCATTCCATATCCTCTGGTAATTTAACATAGCTATTTTTTTCAATGGCCCATAGAAATAGTTGGTTTACCTATTAAAAATGGTGATTTTCCACATAAATCCCCATTTTCCCATGGTTTTCCCATGGTTTTCCCATGGTTTTTTGTATGTTTGGGTATCCCATGTCCTGAGACTCTCACCGGCTGCACAAAGCGATTTCAAGCGCTGCAGCGTCTCCAGGTCGGCAAGAGCACTGGTGCCTCTGGCAACACCCCCAATTACAAAAATTAAATGGGCATGTAAGTTGTCTATATTTATATACACAATCATATATATATATATATACACGATCATATATCAATAGATACAAAATCATATATATATATATGTTATATAAACATGTAAATATGTGTATACAATGATTATATATATAACATACATATATATAATCATAAATATATATAATCATAAATATATATAATCATGAATATATATATATATACATAATCATATATAAACGATTAAATATAATCATGTATAAACAATGAACAATAAGCATATTTATTTATACATATATTCATATACAATCATATACATATAATCATATATGTATAATCATACATGTACAATCATACATATGGGTATATTCATTTATATGATCATATTTGCATATAATTATATATATAATAATGTGTAATCATATGTAATCATATATATGTATATATATATATATACATATATCTAGTAATATATATATATATATATGTATATATTTGTATAATCATATATGTAATCATGTATATACAATCAAATATATGTGTATATATATATCATCAAATATAAAATATCATAGATGAAATCAGATATATATATAATCATATATATATATTCATATATGTAATCATATATATAACCTTTTATGCAATCAGATATATACAATCAGAAATAGAATCATGTATATAATCATCTATATACTCAGATATAAATAATCAAATATATATATATATATTCATATAGATAGATTTATATATATATAATAATACTAATAATAATATAATATATATAATCATATATATATATAATCATATATATCTGTAATCATATTTATAATCATATATATATATAAATAATCATATATATAAAATCATATATATATAGGGCGGAAGCTGGGGGTTCCCCGGAAGCCAATTGCAATTTAATTGTATGGATATGGATATGGAAAATGTTGATTTTATACTGTGTTTTACAGTGTTTTTTGCCTTCCCTTGAAAGTGTTCCATCAGTGAAAGTATCAATGCCGGCGCGGATAAACTCGGAGTTTGTCCGCGCAGAAAAATGATAAATTTACATCTTCCATGGATGGCCAAAAATGCGTTCAACATTTGTCCCATTGGAATTGCGGTTTCATACATTTTTTCAGTTTTTGTTGATAAGTACAAAATGTCATAATCCACTGGAGAACCATGGACGAAATGAACATCACATATTTTTCATCTTCGCTTTCCCAA
>Ga0126342_10021813_pt1 | contig 10640 bp, 8 predicted proteins | sample Cyp1metagenome_FD_92528 | JGI IMG/M metagenome (GOLD analysis project Ga0126342, IMG submission 92528) | Coral microbial communities from Lord Howe Island, Old Settlement Bay, Australia - Cyphastrea 1 metagenome | ecosystem: Host-associated > Invertebrates > Cnidaria > Coral ...
TGTGAAGCCATGAGACGGTCAAAAGGGAATTCATCCTTGTTTGGTTGGGATCATTGGTGGTCACGGAAGCTGCAACTGCAGCCTCTCGTCAGTTGAGAATCAATCGTATCACTTGTTGCAAGGTGGCAGCGGAACGGAGAAGCACAGGAGGCACAGGCTTCCTGGGGTCACCAGCGTGCGTGACCAGCCGCTAAAGGAAACAAATCGTAGGAGCCCCAGATTGTGGAGCCATAGCAAGACAAGCAAAGCTTTATATAATATATCTCACAGAATGATAGATTCATGCCTAGATTTGTACCGGATAGAGTGTCAGAACACGTGTCAGATCAAAATGTTATATAGAATGCCAGCAGTTGTGTCAGATAGGATCTCAGGTCACTTGTCAAAACAATGTCAAAATGTTTGACACATGAAGCGCCATCATATTTGGCAGATAGATTGCCGGACCATAGGTCAGAAAGCATTCAAGGTTAAACATTGCTGGCGCAGGTAGTGTCCAGCCACATTCGCTAGACCGGTTGCACCAGTGCACCGGTTACACCAGCTGCACCGATTCCACCAGTTAGATTGGTTACACTGGAAACATCTAACAGCGCTCCAGCTTAGGAGCATGTCAGCGTACCAACGTTTCAGCGTACCTTCGTGGTATATAGTGTACACCTTCCTAGCCCGTATCAGTTACTCAGTGTGTCGGCGTTGAACCTTGTCTGGACGCATATTGCCACAAGATAGAATGACAGAAGTACTTGTGAGATGTATTGAATGACAGAATATGCCAGATACAATGCCTGATGCAATGTCAGACAGAATGTAAATGCCAGTGTCAGCTAAGATTCCAGATAATATAACGACAAACAGCGGCAACATATTCAGTCTATATAAATATATATATATCTACATATTATATATATATATATATATTATGTATTTTGTAAGTACACATATCAGATAAGATGTATAAAGTGCCAGATTTTGTTTTGTTACCTCTTTTTGTACTTTCGTGTGCAAAAAAATGTTGGAACGCCTTGCGCCTGCAACGTGCTGCAACGGCCAGAATGGTAAAATGAATGGAACCGACTGAACCCACATCAATCAAATGACTCGAATGCACACACCACACAAGAATATTTTGCAAGAAACATGAATTCCGTCACTCACATTAGCAGGAAACGATGTATTCTTTTCAGATGCATTGAGATGGGGATAGACCATTGCAATTTCGATTTTCACAGAAGAGTTCCCAAACTTGCCAAGGGTGGCTAAACATGTCAAAGTAAATTTTCGGGTTGCTACTTTCAGGCTGTTGTTTTCAATGACATTGTTTGGGATCGTTGGCTACATACTCTTTCGCCGTTGTTGGCCACAGAAGCTGCAACCAAGTGCATCCTAGTACTTCTGTCACATCCATGCAAAAGCAAAGTGGTCCCCAATGACCTTGCGCGATTAGCCCTCTCAAGTTGCAAACGCGCGGTGTTCTGAGGTGGTCCAACTGGAACTCGTGGGAGCAACGCCAAGAATCCCCGGGAAGCAGCAATTCGTCAGGGCCTCAGTTCGAGTGTGTGACATCAGAAATAGCTTGCCAGGTTCCTCAGGGCTCCTGCCAGTTCTGAAACAATTCTTTCGATAGGATTGGTTTGTCAATATGTTACACAATATGTTTCAAAACTTTCAAAGTGTTTGATTTTTTGCTTGACATCTTCTCACAGCTGGGCGTCCGTGATTGCAATCAAGGCAGCCAAGGGCGTACCCGGATCCAAATGATCCCAAATATCATGTCGACTGGGACGCATTCGCCGTGCCTCAGTCAGCAGAAACCTAACTTGCAGCTTCGCAAGGTATTGGAACAAATGTCCAACAGTGATTTGGTGACCCTGAGGATTTTTACCATGGTCATGTGATGTTTCATGGTTCATTTTCCATCCGCATGTATGAACATTTGCTGGATATAGCCAGACACTGATTGCCAATGTTTGAAGTCTGTTTCTTTCAGAGGGTTCCTTCACTGCCTTGAACGAAATCCAATTGAAGAGATAAGAGAGTATAGACTGTCAAAAGCATGAAGGTGTCCACACTCGTTTTCGTTATTCTATGGAGATTGTTTGTAGAGCACAAAGGTTTCCCTGAAATCGCTTTGAGGCAGAGTGGCAAGAGCGCGAGCGTGCAGTCAACGCTCGGGCATAGCAATGTCAAATTTTCAATTGATTTAAAGAACAAATGTGGAAGAAACGATTCCACAAGTGTTTTTTCTACTAGCGAAGCTTCCCCTGCAAAGAACGTCGGGATGCACACAGAGAGCAGTAGAAAAAGTCAAGATCAGCAGGTTTTCCTTTCTATGTAGGCATTCATCACGATGTTTCATGGGTCACCAGGATCGACAAGGTAATACAACTGATTCTTCATGTGCCGCAGGTACTGATATTAATGGTTTGTTGGCTGATTCATCAAAGGGGTCATGTACTTCAGCGAGGCAATATGGGTTAGTCTCATATTTGTTTTTCATTTGGTATTTGGTACTCCGAAATCCAACGGTTTATTGTTATATTTGCATTACGCAGGAACATTTTGTCGGTCCCCCATCCTAAGACAAAGCCATCTTGGTGCCGGCGCTCCACAAAACGTCAATGTCCAGCACGAATCTGAGCGTGAGGTATATCCGAAGAAGAGATCCACTGGCGGGCGCTGAAGTCGTTTGAAGCTCGCTACTTTGGACCTTCAAATGACAACGACACGCAAGTTTCGGAAGATAAGGGCCACACAGCCAAGCAATCGAAATGAAGAAGGAGCCTGTCATGTGGACAAGTGTTCTATCTGTTTTGGGTTTTTCGCCATTAGACATATATGTTTGCTTAATTTGCGCAGGTCTCTTGTGTGGCGGCAGGAAAAACTATCTTCCATTGCTTGCTAGAAGTCACGGTTGTTTCATAGGATGGCATCGTGTTCTTTGTAGCCACACGGAATGGCGCATATTTTCACAGAACTTGGCGTTGACATCAGAAAGTGACGCGGGGCTGGAGCTGTACTTCATGTGGGATATACTGGGGATATCATGAATCACTAAAAGTGCAATATTTCCAGTGGTGGTCGCGACAAGAATCGTGGTTTAACTGACAATGGTGTGGACATAGCTGATGGCAAAAGTATCTTAAGTGTGGGTATTGATTTTTGCATGGAAATTCCAGCGGCGTCACCACGACGTCACTCACTAGAAATGATGGGGATTGAAAGGGCAACCTCACAAAACAATCGAGCTTTTGCCAGGTTGATGAATTGCAACAAGTCGGCTGTACCTATGAGGTATGCGGATCAAATTGGTTATAGCTCCACAACTGAGATGCTCCAGTACCCAACAGTGTGTTCAAATCTCCAAGCTCCACGGCGCCTCAAAGTTTCACCGCCGCGGCTTCTGATTGCGTCAAGCTTCTGACCATACCATCGCGCACATATACTTCCGTGACATGAGTTGTTCTTGGGCTTTTGGTTCTTGCTACTCATTATTCTTTTGCTGGTTATATAAATGGAATTGTCCTGCAACCTTTTGCAACATGGAATTTCTATAGCTGAGAGCATGGTGCAATATACTTGAGAATGAGGAAGATTGTAAAATGTCCATGATCAGTGTTTCGTGCAAAAGGCTGTAGTGTTTATTGTGAACAGTGCTGAACTTTATCAAACATTGCTGAAATACTAGTTTAACAGAGCTCTTCAAATCATCCACTGTTCAACTTGAGTTCACAAGCATCACACTGACTGCTGCAGCCCTGAAAATTCCCATATTTCCCCGAAAATGCCCAATCAACCGGACACAACCTGCGGGATGCTTGCCTTTTTAAACTATGATTGGTATGTTCTTCTTCAAGATTGAGATTAGTGTTGCTATTATTCTGACGCCATCTGAACATTCAAACCATTGGAGCCATGCGAGCCATGCGACATTGCACTTTCTCGAGGACACGGATCCGGAGTTGTGACGAACGGTGTGTCCGAAAATGGAGTAACCCGTCAAAATTGATTGAAAACATGGAAAACGTTGCTTTTATATGAACCATTACACTTCGGTGGTTTTCTTAACGTTTTTCAGACAAAAGTAGATCGGGTGAGACCTCGGCCATGATTTGCTCTTCAGCTTGTTTTCGTATCCAAGACTGGAGGGCTGTATGAAAATTTTGGGAGGTCAAAATTGGAGATGTCCAAATAAGTACCTCAAAGGGCTCCAGGATTCAATTTCTTGGACCAAACAAGGGCGACCCCTCAGAATGGCTTGGGCTTTAGACTTCGACCGATCTCCTTGCATGTTGTTTGGCCACTTTGGTTTCACCGCAGGCAGACGTTTTTTACATGCTTTAACATAATTCCCATCAATTTCACCTATGAAATCGTTTCATGATGTTTTGTCAATTTACCTTCTTTCCAGTATGTATCGTGGAGTTAAAGAGTTGCCATTGATTGGTAGCCGTGTGCTTTTATCATTGTTTGTCTTTGGTTTGGGGTCAAATGGTTGATATCCCACGCATTTTGGGTGCAGGGAAACAAAGCAACACATCACTAGCGTACAAAAAAAGCCTTCACGAGATCAACAAGTTGAGCACTGTCCAGCCGCCTGTGGGTCGTTCCTGCTTCAAGGTTACTACGGGTTTTACTAACGTATACGAACGTATACTGACTGGATATGACTGGATCTAATTCGTTTACCTTTTCGTAATTTCAGTTGGCTATGGTACAGATGGCCCTATCATAGGTTATTTACCAAGATATTTTCTGATTAATCATTGTGATTTTCATAGCAATGTTAAATTAGCAGAGCATATGCAAGGGGTAGCATGACAAATCCACGAGTTTCCAGGTTCAGGTTCGTGGTTTTTTACATTTTTTACCTCCGCTGTCCCCACTGGGGTGTTCATCACAGTCACGATGGAAAAGTTTGAACCTGGAAAAAATGGGACCTTGGGAATTGTGAGAGAAAACACCATTTATAGTATGTTGGACATGCTTGTCTATGTGTCTTTTTGAGGTTACATTTTATTATGTATATATAGTGTAATATATATATATATATAGAGAGACACTTATTTTCCTTATGCCTTTAACATACATAGTTTTATATTCTTTAGGTATACAAAATAGAAACAGACATTAGATATTAGATATTAAAAGAAAACTCTAGGTGGGCCATCTTGATGGCTTAGTACCTACGACTTGGCTCCAGCACTTCAGGACCTTCCTTTGCGCCCTGGTGCCAGTGGCTGCTCCCTGGGCGACAGGTGGCGGCAGCTCGGGCAGTGGCCATGCGCGCTGCGACGCAGGCGTGGATTCAACTGATCCCACATACCTTTTGGTAGTCCAATATAGCTTTTGAACACCATGATGTCCAATAGGCGAATCATCTCGAAATGGCTATTTTCCATAAGTGTGCTAGATTACTGGGGACTATTCACATGTTGGGTTCCAGCTTGAATCAGGTCCTAGGAGGAAACCAAGACAAATGGTCTCACGAGCACGCTTGAATTTTATTCATGTTTAGTCATACCTGGTACTCTTCTATGCACATGTCATAGCCTTTAGAAGACTACACCCGGCTTGTTTGCGTTTGATATGATTTTATAGGATTTATAGGAAAGACAATTATACCACAGGACTATTCATGCAATGAGAATTTGCACATCCATACCCCATCTGGTTCGCCTTCCATGAAACCACCGGTGCCCCGCTTGCTCCCAGGACCCCGTCCCCATGTTGGAACAGCAAGGAGCCCCGGAGCCCATGGCCCAGCATGTCTGCCACGATCAATCAACCATAGAATACCTGATTTACTGCATATTTGTTTTACGTGCACACACACATATGTACATATATGCAAGCATCTCCATATAAGAAGTTGGGGTGATGAACTACCAGTTCGCACCGGGGTCGAGCAACTCGTAGTATGCGCAACTTAGCAACTTCCTATAAAGGTAAACATGTGTCCTCATTCAGTAGTTGCCCGAATATGTTTAGTTTCACGCCTGCCTTTTGTCTATTTTGCTGCCCGTGTTTCTGGTTAAAATCCCAATATAATAGGTGACTTGACTAAACAATATAAGACCCGTCTACTTTTTAAAGGTACAAAAGGTGTTTATTTCCGGCCCATATCCAATCCCATCTACTTGGTAGACACATCAGATTAGGGTTGAACCATTGTGGGTTGAAGCTCCTTGAAAAGGATTTTCTAATGTAACTGTCTTGTACCTTGTGGTTGAATTATTTCTTGTGGCTGCAACCTTGCTGAGATCCCATAATTTTCAAACTTGTTCATGGTTAATCCGTTTGTTCGCTCTCACATTTTTTGATTAAATTAGTTCATGTTTTCTCATGAATCATGTCTTTGTTGCTGAATACCAATGTGTTTGTGGAAGAAATGGTTTTGGGGGTCGGTATTGCTGAGCGCTGAATACCACATTTCTTTTGAGAACAGCATGGCTTGCGCTGCTGGAGTCCACCGCAGGACCTTCCTTTGCGCCTTGCCGCCCTTGGCAACAGGGGGCCTGCTAGCGCGCTGCGATGCAGGCGGGAAGCAACGAAGAAAGGTGAACTGTATTTGTATTTATAACATGTTATAAATGAGATTATACATTCCATAACTCGGGTTATAAGTATTTACAACTGGTAAAGGGCCAAAACTGCATCGTTTAATTTCCAAATCGCTTGCCATGGTACATTTGTTCCAGTGGAGATGCCCCGATGATACATGAAGTCATACGATCCCATTCCATGAGTCGGAGGAAGCTCAAATAAGTGGGTGACTTGGACGATGTCGACTTAAGCCGCGTGATTCCTGTGACAAGAGCGTAGATAAAATGTGTCACATGCACATGTGGTATCATGTGGTTACAATCATGGCCACATTCTGAATTGTGCTTTTACTTTAAATATCACATCATTTTAGCATCTCGAAAACAAACACCACGCCGTGTGGTATAAGATTCATACATGATAGAAATTCCAGTACCAAAATTGTATATATATATATGAGAGTTTCTTTTAAACCCCGTAGTATTCGTCAAAGGAAAATTGATTTTAGGATTTTGTAACTTGGCAGCGATATGGATCGAAACGCAGGCCGCGCAAGAGCGCGCAAGGGAGAGCGCAAGGATATTATATATATATACATGCAAATTTCGTTTTTATTTTCCTACATATCATATCTTGAAATATATTGCATGTATGTTTATGTAGACCGGGAATTGGTTGGGCACGAGGACATAGAACAAAATCTAAACGCTCTCCTCCCGCAGTTTCCAGAAACAGGTGGTATCTTCCTACACACCATCTCAGACACATTGCCGATGTGTGTGCGTGTGCGTGTGTGTGTGTATGTGGAAGGTTTTGCAGTCGACGTCCTTATCTTATCACACTTTCCTTAGGGGGAATAAGCTTACGTTCTCTTAATTCACCTTGGGGCTTTCGATTTCCAAAACGGCCGTTTTGGAAATCAAGCACTCAAACAAATATTGGAAGAGGGCAGTCGACACCTATTTTGTGCCACTTTCCTTAAGGGAATAAGCTTGCGTTCTCCCAATTCACCTTGGAGCTTTTGATTTCCAAAACGGCCCTTTTGGAAAGCAAGTGCTCAAATCAAATTAGTGACAGGCCCAACAGAGGTCTGAAACTGGTCTGAAACACCTTCCTACTAACCATCTCAGACACATTGCGGCCCAAAGTGGCCGTCTTGGGACTGCAGTACTCAAAAAGATATTTGAAGAGAGCAGTCGACGCCCTTATTTTATCACACTTTCCATACAGGGAATAAGCTTACGTTCTCTTAATTCACCTTGGGACTTTCGATTTCCAAAACGGCCGTTTTGGAAAGCAAGTAGGCAAATAAATATTGGAAGCTGAGATAGCCTAGTGACAGGCCCAAAAGAGGTCTGAAACTGGTCTGAAACACCTTCCTACTCACCATTTCAGACACATTGCCCAAAGTGGCCGTTTTGGGACTCCAGTATTCAAACAAATATTTGAAGAGAGCAGTCGACGCCCTTATTTTATCACACTTTCCTTACAGGGAATAAGCTTATGTTCTCTTAATTCACCTTGTGGCTTTCGATTTCCAAAACGGCCGTTTTGGAAATCAAGTACTCAAACAAATATTGGAATAGGGCAGTCGACACCTCTATTTTGTACGTACCACTTTCCTTAGGGGAAATAAGATTACGTTCTCTCGGGACTTTTGATTTCCAAAACGGCCGTGTTTAAGTTCAGCCTCTTTTCCGGAAAGAGGGCGCAGCCCGTGAGCGCCTCAAAAAGGGTCTGAAACCTGTCTGAAACCATTCTGAAACACCTTCCGGCTCGCCATCTCACTCTATGCTCCTCCGGTTACAGCATCATTGCTTTATTTTGCTTTTTACTAGCAGGAATGATGTGTTGATTTTGTATGTTTTGGTTTCATTGCCGGAGCATTTAGTTCAGCCTCTTTTCCGTGAAAAGGGCAAAGCCCCGTGAGTGCCCCCAAAAAGGGTTTGAAACCTGTCTGAAACACCTTCCGGCTCACCATCTCAGACTCTATGCTCCTTCGGTTACAGCATCATTGCTTTATTTTGCTTTTTACTTGCGGGAAAGATGTGTTGATTTTGTATGTTTTGGTTTCATTGCCGGAGCATTTAGTTCAGCCTCTTTTCCGTGAAAAGGGCAAAGCCCCGTGAGCGCCCCCAAAAAGGGTCTGAAACCACTCTGAAACACCTTCCGGCTCACCATCTCAGACTGTATGCTCCTTCGGTTACAGCATCATTGCTTTATTTTGCTTTTTACTTGCGGGAAAGATGTGTTGATTTTGTATGTGTTGGTTTCATCTCCGGGCCGTTTCGAAGGGCAATGGTCGTCTTCAAGCTCAGCCTCTTGTCCGGAAACAGAGCAAAGCCCAGTGAGCGCCCCCAAAGGGTCTGAACCGGGTCCGAAACTGCCGTTAACTGCTCACCATCTCAGACTCTATGCCTCTTCGGGTACAGCGTCATTGCTTTGGAATTGCTGGAGAAATGTGTAGATTGTGTGATTTGGTTCCCTTACTGGACCACTTCGAAACACCTTCCCACTCACCATCTCAGACTTCTTGCCGAACTGATTCCAGGTCAATTTTTTAATGCCTGTATTTTTGTGAAACCATGCTCATAAAAAAACTTTCCAAAACTTTAAAAGTGACTGAAACGCAGGCCGCGCAAGAGCGCGCAAGGGAGAGGCGCAAGAACTCCTAAATGGAAACAATCTTAAAGGAATAAAAGGCAACCACCATATATATAATATATAATATATATATATAGATCGAGTAAGTGTGTAGAATTTCAATTTCCAAGACCCATAATTCTGATTAATTCTGCTGCACTTCCCTACCACCAGCCACTGTTGCACCAGCCAAGGCCCTGCGCTTAACAGCCGCCCCGTGGGACGCTGGCGTTTGGATTCTTCCAGCAGCGAGCGGCTCGAAACTTCAGCGCTTGGTCGGTCAGACCTGGTTGGTGGATGTTTGTGGTTGAATATATACCTTTTTTATTATTCCATATATTGGGAAGAATCATACCAACTGACTAATATTTTTCAGAGGGGTTCAAACCACCAACTAGTATTATTACCATATTTTGGGGAATAATCCGCCCACTAAGGAGCTATCTTAGTGTACCTAGGGTACCAGGCTTCTGACTTTTCACCCTATAGGGATTGAATGAGATATAGTAGGATACAGATCAGGTAGAGTAGGAAAATGATGAAACATGAATAAAATGATGAAACATGAATATACCCAACCATTTTTTTATAGGGATTGCGGTTGCATTTTGTTTAGAGGATAGCCATTTGGTAGGAAATAGAATGGGATACAACAGATATAACATATATCCAACATTAACCAACCACTTGGGAGATATAATTGGGAACAGTTGGATATAACGGGATGAGACGAAGCATACCAGGATATATAGGGGGGAAGCGATGGTTTTTTCTTGCGCAAATAATGTTTAAACATCAGGGAGTTAGAAATCTTAATTTGTGGACTTTATCCCACAAAAAAAACAATAATTGTTGGGCGGTGCAACATGCACAAGTGTTGGTTTATGTTGGCATATTTTTGGGGGATTAGGCACTACTTGGCTTATCTGTGTGTACGGTGGCCATTTACAAGCATATCCTATATGCAAACGAGTGCTTCAATATGATGGGGAAACGGTGACATTCTCAATGGCATGGCATCCTGGTCAGATAGTCAAAATACGAGTGAAGCTTCTTTTGCACGCTGGGATTCATGTTATAATTTGTTGGGTTTAATTTGATTACATTCACTGTAGTTTTGAAAGCAACACACATGCATGCATGCAGACAGACAGGCAGGCAGACAGACATACAGACAGACATCCAGACACACACACACAAATACAGACACATACAGACACATACAGACACATACAGACACATACAGACACAGACAGACACAGACAGACACATACAGACACATACAGACACATACAGACACAGACAGACACATACAGACACATACGGACACATACGGACACATACGGACACATACAGGCACATACAGACACATACAGACACATACAGACACATACAGACACATACAGACACATACAGACACATACAGACACATACAGACACATACAGACACA
>Ga0126342_10021814_pt1 | contig 10639 bp, 11 predicted proteins | sample Cyp1metagenome_FD_92528 | JGI IMG/M metagenome (GOLD analysis project Ga0126342, IMG submission 92528) | Coral microbial communities from Lord Howe Island, Old Settlement Bay, Australia - Cyphastrea 1 metagenome | ecosystem: Host-associated > Invertebrates > Cnidaria > Coral ...
TTCCACTACACTCCACTACACTACACTACATTACACTACACTACATTACACTGAATGACACTGCACCACAGATAGACAGGTAGACAGATAGACAGATAGATAGATAGATAGACAGATAGACAGATAGACAGGTAGACAGCTAGACAGGTAGACAGATGAAAGAGAGAGAGAGAGAGAGATAGACAGACAGACAGACAGACAGACAGACAGACAGATAGATAGATAGATAGGTAATTAGATGGGAGAGAGAGAGAGAGAGAGATCGATAGATAAATAGATACATAGACAGATAGATAGATAGACAGATAGATAAATAGATAGATAGGTAGGTAGGTAGGTAGTCAGAGAAAGAGAGAGAAAGAGAGAGAAAGAGAGGAGACCTCAAGCACCTTTTGGTCCATCAGTGGCTTCGCTCTGCCATCCGTGACTCACAACAACCAACCTCCCCTATAAGTTTCCTATTTTTGAAACTTCCGCCACCGCCTTGTGCGGTACTACTGGTATCAAGGCCATCGTGGTTTCTTGAGCCACGCCGAGTATCCGGGCACTGCGCGCCCTGGGTGACAAGCAAACAGGATCCAGGCCTGTGCTTCTCTCCTTGGAAGCAGATGCCTCCCAGAGGAAAGTCGGAAGTCATCCTGCGATAGGCGCACCCAGAGTTGGGAAACACACAACCCACGGCGGGCCCCTCAAATGGGTAACCAATGGAGTCCGGTGCGGACTTTACTGTCCTTTGCAAGGGGTTATGATATGTTATGATGCCAGAATATCCTGGAAATGATGTTTTTTGGGATCTGTTAGACTGTTAGAGTGCAGTCATTCTCAGAAAAAGGCAGTCATTCTCAGAAAAAGGCAGAAAAATCATGCGGGTGCAGCGATTGTCTGCAACCCTGTCCTGGCTCCATCCATACCTCCACCACCACACGAACCTCTCAAGGCCCCTCGGAATCTCCATGCAGCCATTGAGGGTCACATGAATGCGGGCCCCATGGCAGCCAAGAACACTGCTCAACTTCCTCACCAGCTTGAAAATTGACACTCCATCACCGAACACACCAGAATCTGCTGGGAGGAACTGCGGGCAGCCAAAGACTGTCTGAGAATGGCAGGAGATGTGCATCCAAACAATGGGTCCATTCGCCCCGCGGAGACGTGGTTCAATCTGACCAAGCATGGCCTCAACTTGGTTCTTCATCAAGTCGTACCATGTACACACCTGCAGTGGTCAGGCAAACAATAAAGTCTTGCGAAACAAACTAATAAATCAGAGAGGCACATAACAGAACTGTCAAGCAATCAGACTATAAATCTGCCCGTTCTGCTACACAAATCGTTTCTCGCAGCTTGTCGTCATATTGGTACCCCTCAGTAGCAAGCAAAGAGGATCAGAAAGATAAGCTTGCCTGCCAACCACTCTCTGTAAGTTGACGTACAAGGTCCGGGAAACTGCCATCGTAAACGTGAGGCCAGATTCGACTATTTACATACTCCTGGAGAAACAGCAGGGGACTTGGGATAAGGTGTGCTGAATCTGTCGCTGGTTTGCATTTGCCCGCCTTCACAGCCAGACTCAGCAAGACCCGGCAAGACCAACTACTTGCACAAACAACAATCATCAACAATCCCCATCTGGCCGTGGATCAAACCTTGGTAACCCCAATGATCCCTAAGAATGAAGGCGACAAACATCATTTCTCTGTCATACCGTCCTGAATGTTGATAAGGATGGCGATGCGGACACCTCTGCGGCCGCGGGGGAAGTGATCTCCAGCAGGGCCAGGTGGCTGATTCTGGCGTTGCAATGCCCGGAGGACCCTGATCACGACACCTCAAAAACTTAAAAACATTTTAAAAAAAAAACTCTCATGGGATCGGGTCATAAAATGCGAAAAACAAAAAAAAAGTGTTTGCACTTAGATTATGTTTGCTCATATTTAAGCTCTTGAGAAAATTGGCAGCAAGTTATAGCAAGTTAACGGTTTGATTCGGCGCATGGAAACTGAGCCCGTTGCAAACAGTTGCCTGCATCGCTAGCAAGCTCCACATTGCCCACCAAACACATACTCTGGCAGTCTGAGCAGGAGTCACTTTTTCCCAAATGTGCAGGAAGTTCATATAGACCACCGCGCGAAGTGCAAAAAACAAGCACAGAGCTGGAGCCGTCATCTTCAAATACCAACACCACCTCCGCCCTGGAAGAAAGTCAGCTCCACTTCCTTTCATGTAGAAGAAAGTTTGACAGCCTGCGGCGGCAAGAACTGAAGCACCGCTCCATCCCAGAGCGCCGCCAAAGCCCTTGCTACAGCTCGATTGCGAAACGCAAGTCACATCTGGAAGATGTTCCAGGCAGCAGGGCGTGCCATGCAGGAAAGGAGCCTGTCAGTGTCAGTGAGCAAGCAGCCGCGGCTCCACATAAACATTTGAAGCTAGGCAACACAGTCAAAAGGGTATGACTGATACATGTGCGCTTGTCCCATCTTGACCCTACCAATAAACATAACATCCGAACCGATGTCCAAACTCTCACTCCGCAGATCTTCGCAGCCAAGGCTCCACCATCCATGAAAATGGGCTGTACCAGCAAGTGGTGCCCAAATTGTGGCAACATGTCGCATTGGCCTCGCTGCTCCAAGAGTTGCAGGGGAGAAATTGGATAATTAGTCATTGAACACAGCCTGCCACGACAGACATTCGCTCCAGAGGGGATTCCGGCATTATATAAATGCATATAATAGATTTAATAGATATGCATAGGCATATACATATATATATATATATTATGTGTGTGTGAATATATATATATACATATTGAATCTATATATACGGCCTCAGAGTCAGATTGCATCTCAAACCAAGCTTTGGGCGGCATCAGATTCTTAAAAGTCAGCCAGGCACTGCAGTTTCTTCTTCTCACCACAAGATCATCCACTTCATTGCACTTCAAGCCTAGGGTCGTTTTCTCTCCTGAGATCTTGACCTCTTTGTGATAGGCTGCACAGCAAGGCTCTCCCTGAAGTGTAATGCCGCAGCTCTCAACCTGACCAGTGACGCATCATAGCAAGCACCAACAACAGCATGTAACAATATGTAACATATGTAACTAGCTAAATGCGATACTGAAAGAGACCCACATTCTACTGATCTGTCTGCTCTTGGATGACCACGCTTCCCCACCATGGAATGCTACAAATCAGGGCCAATTAGCACAAACATGCGCAATTGATCCGGCTCCCACCTTTCCATTGCAACAAATGGGTTTGTTCCCATGGCAGCTGCGGCTGACTCCGGGCCTGGAAACTGACTATGTAATTCCCGTGAAGCGGGCTAAATAAATATGGTCAAAAACGAATGGTGGTTAACAATTCAATCGCCATGCTACTGTAACCAAGTCATACTCAGTCCTCACCCTGCCTCCGGCAACAGTGAATATCACAAAAGGGTGTCTTTCCATGGGTTTCACTGAGAGAGTCCACTTCTGAAGCGAAGCATGACCAGTTACTGGAGTTGTGCTCAATCATGTCGATGGGTGTGTCAGTCCGACTGCAGCAACAGGTGGCATAAATGTGCTGTGGGCCATCGTCCTTGATGTAGCACTTGTTCCCTGCCCGACAGCCCCCTTTCTTTGAACCCATGCATTCACTTGCGGTCTTTAGAGGAGCAACGCTGCAGTGAAAGCGGACTTCCTGACACAAACATGACAGGCTTGCAACCTTTCGCAAAGGGAAAAAGCGCGAGGTATACGCTTGGAGACAATGATTCAATGATTGCTTGCTGGGAAATGACTATGGAAAATATGTGTTTGTTTGTGTGTGTGTGCTCAATCAATGTGGGTTTTTCCAACTGCCATGGGTCTTTCTGGCGACGGCCATACTTTGCAGCCTGGGTGCATCCAGGGAAAACGGACTGGGCTCCGGCGTCTCCAACATCGAAAAACCCAAGGGCATGGCATCTGTCACCACGTCCGTCCCAAATTGATCAAAGCATTGGCAGCAGATCAACTGGAAACCCACCGCCAAAACCACCAGCTTTCCCAAGCCCGGAGCAACAGCCATGGTCAATGGTCACTGCTGCCGATTGCTGGAAACCAATCTTGGGGAGCCAACAGCTGAGCCGGGGAAAAGCCGACCTCTGGTGCTGAGTGCTTTTTTGGCCTGAGTACAAATCCAATACGATCAATACTTACAATGGATTCCGGCCGAGATAAGTTAATAATTACAGTACCTGCTCGCAGTGACGCTTTCAAACTGAGCGGCATCATCTAAAACCTACCCAAGTTCCAGTTCACATTTCAAGAAAACATGCAGGTGGTGCACAGGCGTACTTGTTCACCAACTGTTTCACTCTGGCGTTCGCAACTGGAGTTCCCCATGGCTGCCTATCTGGCAGAGTGGGTCTGCATTCGGCCAATCGCGCCTTGGTTCAGGGGCGAAAGCTGCACCACTTGCCAAATGGCCGTGAACCATTGCGCACCAACTGGTCACTTGCCGTGCCGTAGCCTAATACCTGGCATAATTTTCTTCCTCAAGCTCAAGCCTCACAAATTCTGGCTCCTTGCTGCTGAACAATAATCCTTTCTTTTTCAACCGGCCATCGGGCTTAAAGAAATCAAAAACGATTGTGACATCCACATGGCCAACCCAAAATTTATCACAAAAGGTGGGACCTGCACCAGCAGGTCGCTCCCTCGCCTCTGCCTGGGATTCCAGGTATGTCGGCTCAAAAAGCCACCGAGGAAAATATTGGAATGCTGCAACCTCAGCTGTCAGAATGCTGTGCTGGTGCGGAAGTTCCGAACTTCACTACCCAGTATTTCCTGAATCGACTGATCATTGGATTAACCCCAGGGATTGTCAGGTACCGACCGAGACGGGTCTGCAAACCTGAATCATAGACTGATGATGGCCGGCTTTTATTTTTAACCGAAGCTTGCGTCCTTTTTCTGGAAGGGTCTGAGCTGTGGCATCGCGGTGATTGACTGCTTCCGACAGCAACGTTTGACCGCCCCATGGTTTCCTCCCACCAATAAAAAATTGGACACACCGAGCGAAATAAGACTTGGAATCTGAAAATGTGATGAGCCCCGTAAACCATCCAAAACTGAGCCAGAAATATGTGGTACAAAACTGCCCCCAAAGATCCCTGAAGGGAACTTTATTCGGCATTGCATTGGGTGTACCACATGAAAAGGAAAACTGTTGCTTTGCATCCAGTGCACTAGTGTATGGGAAACAAGTGTATGGGAGATTCCTCAACCACCACACCCCATCACACCCCCAACCGAGACCGGCATTAAGGGAGAATTTGCCAAGAGGCAAAGATCGCCAACAATTCTTCACCAACGGCAAGTAGTGATCCCAAACCTCCATCAGGGGAAGCTCACGCTGCGGCTCCCAAAAAAAGGGTGCACCCGAGGACGGGCCTTCGAGAACACGATGCTGGTGTTGCCCTCTGCAGGGCGCGACTTAAACAGCGCTTGGTGCGAGAGTCTGACCTGTCTCCAGAACAAGCCAACTGAGGCTTCATGACAGCACCAAATCTTGTCGTTCCTTTCTGCTGGTTCATGGCGATTCATATCCATATGTACTTGTGCAACTGTCAAACAAGGAGGGTTTGAGGTTTTGCTCACATGACATGCCTGGTTCCACTATGATCTACTCCAACGTCAGCTGTCACTGATGCCTGTATATAAGAGTTCTGAGCTGCAACGAGAGCGGATAAGTACTGACATGATGAATATGGGTGTCAAAATCCCGTGAACCCTTTTGAACATCAAAATAGTTGATAATAAATGGATGTCCTCCCACTCACAACATGGGAATTCAATGGAATTCATAGGTGTTCATCCATCTCCATCTGCAAGTACCCACGTTTCTGTTATTAAGATATCTTACAGAGCATGGTAATGAAATTGCAATGACAAACCATAAACAACTGCAACAAATATGAAACATCTGTTCGTTCCGGGGTGCTTCACATCCTTCATTTTCATGAGGGGGCCACCGACCCCCGGACCCCGGGACACCCATGGGCCTGAGCCCCCTTGATATCCAAGCGGGTTGCTCCGAGGCTGAAAACCTGGATGGTGTCCCTCAGAGACTTGGGCAGATAATGCGCATCCGGGATGTGAAGCCTCAGCCGCTGGCGATGGGCTCGGGTAATTTGTGGTGTGCCGCTGGGGACAAGACTGGCACCACACGTCCACTTTGGCATCCCCAACCACCTCGAACGCTCCAAACCGTTGCAGAGCTGCCTTTTTGAGAGCCGAATGATAGACACTCCATGACTCTCTTGTGCTAGATCTGGCAAGAACTTCGCACCACTAGTTAGTCACTAGTTGCTGAGGCTGCACACCAGCTTGTTGACCACGAGCTTGGAAGATGCAGAGGGTGGCTGCGGATTACTCAAATGAATGCCGCCCTGGGCCACAGTTTGGAAGTGACCAGGGAGAGACTATCATATGACTATTGGAATGCGAGGCCTTATGCCAACCAAGGAAGTTCGCAAAATCCTGGCGCCCTGGTGAACACCAAAAGCGCCCACTTAGCTGGATTTTTTTATGCCAAATGCAGTATCCCAACAGATGGTGCATTAACCCATCCACACCACATCACACCGCCATGTTCGGGCAGGATCTTTGCAAACTGGCCCCTGTGCCTCGAAAAATCTTTGACTATCTTCGATGCTGGTTGCACTTGGCTGGTTGCTGTTCGTGGAAAGGCCGGAGTATGCATGGAGAAGACCAAAAGAAGAATGAATGACATAAAGTCGATGTATGTTTGCGACCTCAAGGTGAAGGAATGTTTCGTACGAGGACCCGCTTTTGCAACTGGTTCTGAACGCAAGCAAGAGCATCTCGCTGATGCCAGCTTTCGGCATATCCCAATTTTTGGTGTTTAAATCCAATTTTTTGTTTGAAGTCTTCTTGGGTAAATCATAGTATATACTGATACTACGTCCACATTTTTTTGCTGGTTGAAGCCCATGAAATCCCCATGTTTTCCTTAGACAAAACTCCCTCCGAGTCAAAGGGCGCATCGCATCCCATCGCTGCGCCTTGGCTCTCGCCAGCACTTGCTCAAAGGTCAAGCCACCCATGCCCACGGTGAGGTTTCTCCTCAGGCGGCGTTTGAAGCCGATCTGTGCTGCAAAAGTGTGCCATAATTTTGACATCCCCTATAATTGGCAAATAATCTACAAATTGGTGATTTTCCATTGCCATGGTTGATTGCCGGATGGTAAATGTTTTTAACAGCCGGAGAAAACAAACGTTGCATGAACTTAGACCCCAACTTTGCTTCAAACTTCAAACTTCAACAGATTTCAAGAGTCACAAAGGAGAAAAAAAAAACTGGTCCTCAAAAGCCGAGCTTGGTCCATGAGGGCACCAGTGACTGAAACCTCAGCGCTAAGAATACGATAACATCCCGAACAAAATGTTCCGAATGCCTTTGGATCTAAAGAAATAAGCCATTCAGTTGAAAGTAGCCATGTAAGTAGGCCACCAAGCCTTGTGGTACCGCTACCAAGCCCACGGCCTAATTATACAGGCTCAATGATATCAATGCTGCCCTGTGTTGAGCTTGAGACTTCCAAATGTCCAAGTTCCAATTGCACCTGGCAGTCGCCCAAAGGTCAGGTCGCTTGGGGTGAAGGAACGGTCATCTCACATCAGCGTCACCTCGCGGAGATGAACATCAAGCATGCGAACATCGTCCCTTTTGGTATGCCTCAGGGGGCAGATCCACAGCCGGCCACATCTGGTCATGTTTGATCATCACGTTGCTATCCGGTCGCGAATTTGAGCATCCCATGGTTGGATTAAGTCGCCATATCGCGGGTGTTTCTTTAAATGGGGGATCCCCAAAACCATGGGTTTCAATCCTAAAATAATGTAATCTTCGATGATGTGGGGTACCAGTACCTTCATTTTAGGAAACCTCTATATATATATATTTGAATATGGCTGTTGACCGGGTTGACCGTAAAGGTCTACAACATACTTGGACTGAAGACAACCTAACTGAGATCCCCTGCGTCCTGAGGGCGGGCTGGGAGGTGCTCTTCAGGATCACATCGCGCTTGGGAGACTGCATGTCCACCTTCGAATAGCTCCAAACTGGGCTTGGAGCTTGGCATGGCGCTCGATACCAATCCCTGAACCTGAGCGGTACCCCCTATTGTCTTGATGATCTACAGGTATTTTCAGTGCATCTTACATATGTTACATGTTCGTAGCTGTTGGTATCACCTTTTGGGGGCCGAGCAGCTCTGCAGCCACCTGCCTGGATGTCCCAAATTTGAAATTGGACATCGCGGCACCTGTTTGGCCTTGGCAACGGTGCAGATCCACCGGGACCGGTCCCCACCCGCCACCCGGGCTCAGCATTGGCATGGCCAAGCCACGTTTGGGCCACGTTCATGACGACTTGCGCCAGGGCAATGGTGAAGGCCTGGCAAGTGCCACTTGAAAAGCGACCAAAGGTATATCAAAGGCTTTCGCTGGAGCCAGATGTTGTTCCACCAAGCGGATCATTCATCTCAAGCTACACAAAGCATCCGAAAAGTTGGATGGGCACCGGGCACCTGCCCTCTTTTTTCCCTGCCGCAACAGGTTCTCAGGTGAAACCGACACGATGGAACACGATGGACAAAGGGCAGGCCCTGGGCTCATCCGAACTCATCCAGCATGTTGTGCCCAGGAGCAGCGGGCGCCGCTGATTTTTCCTTTCTCCTCACCTGGCACAGGGCAAAGCTCTGCAGGTTGAAAGGTGGGCTCAAATGGGTTGGGTAGGAGAGATGTTCCACAAGACATCAGGATAAGAATGGCTTCCGGGTTCACATCAGCACGCGAAACGTTTGCATCTAGGAAATGTGATGAACCGATATGCCAGCAAGTGATACAGTACCATGCCACTATGCTTGATCCATCTTGATCCCCCTGCCTTTGACTTCGGATCCTTCTTGACTTTTGCCTTCTTGAGTGACTTCTCAAACTTCTCTTTTTTACTCTCAGCCATCAGCTTGGCGCGTTGCCGCAGCGGCATCTTGTTCAGCTCATATTTTTCTGCTTTGTCATCGCCTGCATGAGCCTGGTAGTCTTTGACCGCATTGAACAAGCGGACCACTCCCTGTGTGGCATACTTCCGAAGTTGCATCTCGAAATTCTTTTCAAGGATATCCACGGCCGCATGTCCCTTATCCTTCTGAACCTTGTTTTCCATGGCCTGAAGCCGTTTCTCCTTGAATTCAGCCTTGCTCTGCCTGATCTTTTCCTCCACTTGAGTTTCTGCTAAGACAGGTGCCTGGGAATTCTGGAGCTCCCGGCTTAGAATGCTGGCGAAAGCGGTGCAGAAGCCTTTCCACCCAGCTTCCTCCACCTTCCCCACACCACTGGCAGGTGTCTCCTCCTCCCCCACGTCGTCATCTTCGGTCGCCTTCGGAAGGTCCTTCCTCGGCTTCTTGGCCGGCGTCTTCTTCCGGAACTTCATGACAGCGAGTCATTGAAATAGGGAATCATACCATTTGAGCCAAACTTGCCGGAGGGTCAGCTTTCACTATCTCTCTCACAAAAATTCAGACATGTTCCTATGTTTCTTCAAGATGTTCGAGGCACCCAAGACATTCCTACAGACTCTCAGACCTTTTTTCCAGCAGGTGTTACCCAAGAGCAGCCCAGAGCAACATAGGAATTCTAACAACATCTAGCGGTGGCGCGTGGCCTCTCTTCTTTGCCGCGGCTCAGTTGAAGCCTAGAGCTGCATCCATTGCTGGTGCAGCTCCAATGATCGATGAATTTCGGGTGATGCGTAATGCGTCATGCGTAGGAAGGTAAATCAAAATCACAAGCCAGAATCTACTAAATTCTATTAATACATCAAGTTGGTCAACCTGAATCCTTCATATTCATAATCTCTGGTCACAGAGTTCGACCATCTCATCTCAGTTCTGAGCCAGTTCTGCAGCTGTTCCCCACACCTGGGCAAAGGGTGCCAGGGCAGGAGATTTCATGACACATGGGTTTGTCTCGAAATAGGGGAAATATATGGACAAATCCACTAAGTTGATTTTACAAATTGTCTGAAAATGGGGCATACGATGGCATTCGCCATTTTTGGCCACATTTTAACGGGACAATTATATATGGTAAACCTATGGTAAACCTCTGTTCCCCATGTGGAGACAAACCCACATGGGCCATGGGTGCCATGTGAATCTAGGCTGCAGGCAGATGAAGTCGCCAGTGATCTTGAGGACCCTGGCAGGCCCCGTCATCTGCTGGGGGGAACAGAAGCACATCACCATCTGACAGTGCCTTCAATGACCAGCCCAACCTCAGCACTGGCTCTCAACAGCCCCAGGAAATCCCAGGAATCACTAATCACAAAAAATCACAGAAAGCTGCATATGGTAGGACAGCTCAAAAGATCGAGGATAACAAAAGGGATCTTCCCTTCCTTCCAGGTTCACCGTACAGGGAAACGACAATGTCACGCCTAAGTCATGCCTAGCATGTTTCTGAATGGCATTTACCATTGTAAACGCTGTATCCAAGAAGTCATGCCTAAGTCATGCCTAAATGTTTTTCTGCATGGAACGCTGTCCTCAATAAAAGTGTAACCATGCATTTTAGACATGAAAA
>Ga0126342_10021815_pt1 | contig 10639 bp, 12 predicted proteins | sample Cyp1metagenome_FD_92528 | JGI IMG/M metagenome (GOLD analysis project Ga0126342, IMG submission 92528) | Coral microbial communities from Lord Howe Island, Old Settlement Bay, Australia - Cyphastrea 1 metagenome | ecosystem: Host-associated > Invertebrates > Cnidaria > Coral ...
CCATCCATCCCATCCATCCCATCCATCCCATCCATCCCATCCATCCCATCCATCCCATCCATCCCATCCATCCCATCCATCCCATCCATCCCATCCATCCCATCCATCCCATCCATCCCATCCCCCAGGCAACAGCTCAGCGGCTGCCTGAAGTCATGTCGGATTGCGGACCGATTACCATCGCAACGGTCTGGCATGCGTTCGAGGCGCCTTGGGACACAGCAGGCAGCTGGGTGACCCACCAACTTGGTCATTTTTAGGATGGGAATGGGAACCCATGAATGTGATATAACCATATATTCATGATTATAGTATAGTAGAGATTGTAACAATAAATATATCCAGATTATAGTTGATTAATTTTCGAGTGGTGATAATTTTGAGTACCCCCAGCGCTAGCCAGCTCATCATGCTCATTACTTGAAAACATGTGGAAGCCATGGGCTAGAGTCACTAGAGCGGATTTATCTCCTGATTGTTTTTCTCCAGAGGTCAGAGATAGACCACAATTTCCGAACAGGGAATGCGACCATACGCGAACAAGGATATTGATGGGGATGCTCCATTGCTGACATTTTGATGTTTCTACACTTACAAAGGTGGCTACTGTCAAATGGCCACTCTGGGTGTGTCACACGGTGCGTCCAGAAACGGGCGAGCCCTCAAACCCTTTGGTTTTCCCCTACCAAAGCATTCAACCATGAAATGTCAGTTGAAATAACTTTCAGATACGGATCATTTTGGCAGAGTGGCCCCAAGTTTGGTCGCCATGATGTTCTCCCATCATCTCCCATCTTGTGAAATGGGCATCCCAAGGTGCTGCAGTTTGAGGACCCCCACTCCTTGGAGGCCGACTGGGGATACCATGGGGATCAAAAAGTTAGATCATCGCATCCACTGGTCAGATCTGGTCAGATTGCCCAGGCCTTGGCGCAGGAAATGCTCCGGCGGCTGTGGGACTGTGACCCACCGGAGGCTGCAGCATGACGATGGTTTTTGTTGGCAGTTATCATCAGTTATCTGAGAGGCAAAGTGCAGAAACCATATCCGCAATGTAGATAATGATGTTTAAGATGTTTATATAAATCTACATGCATATGAGGTTCAGAATGTTCGAACAAACAAATCTGAAACTCGAATGAGCAGCATCAAAAATATGCTACTGGTAAGTAGAGAGTTAAAGGTGGGCGTAATTAAGCTGATTCATGCACACGAAAGCAAAAAAGCAGATCGCGAAAGCCAAGTGAAAAGATGCCGTCGCGAAAGCTTGGCGAAAGTGGCCATTGTAGCATTATTTATGTTTCTAGATCCTCTATATATTATATATTGGTGTATGTTCAGTATGTTCCGGCGATATCCCTCAATTACAGCAAAAGCTCCACAAAGGTGTATTGTCCAAACTTCACTTCGTGGGAGCAACGGTTGCATTCGCGAAAGTCTCGCGAAAGGTTTCGCAAAAATGTTTTCTCAGTAGAAAGCCGGGAAACAAAGTTTTGAGCGCTTCGCAAATAGCAAGGGAGATTGATGGTTGAACTCAGCCACTGTGGAGAGGAGATCAAACACACGTGGATGATCAACAGAGAAGTATATACTAGTAGCTTCAAGAGTCTGCTTGCACGCTCCTTCACTGAGTCGAGAAATCCATCAGAATACCAAAGACCCACAGAACATCACAGGACGAAGTACAGTTAATCATTCAACATTCCCATATCATCCATGTATGATTCATATATGCAAGTCGATTTCGAAGCCAAACGTTTTGCGTTTGCTCCGCCTCTCCAACCCATCAGAAAGCAACGAACGCAACGAGCGCAACGAGCTATCACCGGGCAGGTGTCGATTGTGTTGCATGCGGCGGCGCAACTGGACTTCGCAAGTCGAAAGGAGTTGTTTGAGAAGCTCTTGGAGTGCCCTGGGAACAGCCCAGGGAAAACATGGCTGTCTTCGGAAATATTGGGTACATACATGTACATACCCTCCCCAGAAGAAAATGCTAGCTTTAAATGGGATAATGACGATAAACCAGTGGACAGAATGGGGTTATTTTCGATCAAACCCATATCGTGCATTATCATGCCACATTGCACTTCGTTGTTCCCAGAAACCAAAGCAATGTTATTCTGATACTCTACTGTAGTTGAGTCCCGCTGTGAAGCAGCTCAGCGTGGCGGCTGACGACTTGGAGAGGTATGTGCGACAGCAGGAAGGCAGCTTTTCACTTCGCCACTTGGCGGTTTGCTTCCATGCAGCAGCGAAGGTGGACAGGGACTGGGGAAGCCTTGGTTCAAGATGTTCAATGTCCATAGACTGGTCGATCTTATTTTTAAAAAATCTGCACTAGAAAGGAACTTAGACTGTCAAGTTGCCCACTAGTTGTCCAACAGTTGTCCATTGTATTCAGGGAGAGGCCTCTTCTATCATTGTGCCACAGATTTCGAAATGTTCGATTCATCCGACAGGAAGCCTCAGAAAGATGTTCTCCTTGTGTGTGTTTTTTTTGCATGTGTGTTTATATTCTCAACTGGTCAGGATCATGTTTTGAAATGTTTTGAATGAAGGTCTATTCCGCACGTCCATCTCAAGACGTTTAAAGCCGGTATATATCTAAGATAACAACATGCACATATATAACAATGCATAATTTATATGTACAAATAATCATACATGTTTTTTAAGTACATATAATCATACATAATTTATATGTACATAATGTAATCGTAGAAAAACATGTGTTTATACGTTGTGTATATATATATATGATAATATATATATATATATATATACATAATACATATCCATCCACTATGAATTCCTGTGGAACACCAGGTTTTCCGATCTCACGCCAGGTGGGCCTCCGAAATGAGGCCTTGTGCCAGATCGTGGTGACACGCTTTCGTCCCCTGGATGCAGTGAAAAGGACAGAAAACTCCATCCGGTGGTTTTCAAACATGGCTGGTGAATGGTTAAGACATCGGATATACTGTAGCTATATGCTTATATAGCTATATAGGTCTCTCTCTATATATATATATACACATGTACTTGTAGTACTGTTTGTATACAAACAGTTATGATAATTATGAACACGTATATTCACGTATATAGTTGAGAAATGACTCAGAATAAGAGTCTGGCTGGTGGCTTCAGAGATGTTTATTTGGTTCCAGGACAAGATCCCAGACCGACAACGGCCCCCTTTGTTGCCTCCAAATTGGAATGCAAGTACACATAGAAATACCACAGGTAGCAGGGTTTCTTCATGTTTGTTTCATGTTTTTTTCCACATGAACAAGATTTTCCAGTTTCCTCTTGGGTTCAAAGACCTGGTTTCTGGCATGTGGAACGAACCCTATCTTCTCAATACTGTGGATGGAAGAAATTCTGCACCAGTTGGTAGATGGTTTATCCATGTTTATCCCACTACAATTTCATTAATTATTTACAGTGTTTCATAGTTACCAATAGTTACAGTACCAACTGGTGCAGGATTTTGTCCATCCACAGTATTTTTTTCTAGGAAGTGGACTTGCCAACCCGCTGCGTTTGGATCACCTGAATACACCCACATCTTTCCAGTCCAAGCCAAAGATGTTGCTTACTGAACATACTTTTGACCAGCCGGTTTCATCCTGTGATCTCATCAAACTGCCAAAACTAGTCTCGAACAAGTTCTAACAGGTTTATCATGAACTCCTGTCTAATCTCCATGGCCTTTGTCGAAAAACCAAGCTGCAGGTGAACACATCACTGACGCGGATGCTTTAGCATTGACGAGCGCAGTATATGCCTGTGGCCTTGTGGCGTATCTTGTCGAATACTTGGAGGTGGTACCGAAGGTTGCCTATGGGAGCACCCCGCTGGATGGTTTATTTCATGGAAACTCCCATTAAAAATGGATGATTTACTGCCCCCATTTTCAAAAAGTTGCATATATTGGGGGTTTACCAGGTTCGACCCATAGCCACAATCGGAACACTTTGGAACATGCGAAACGTTTCAGTGAGACACTGCAAAGAAAAGATAAGAAAAGGCTCAGACTTCCATACACAGCATGTCCTTTCATCGTATCATGTTATCTTTTCATTTCTTTTTATATAGTTGATGGATGCCCGGAGAAATCTGATAATCTGAGCAGAGCCAACTTTAAATCCTTTCTGGAATAGATTGACATGGTCACTTCATGGCTGCAGTTCATTCCCAGTTGCCGAGGTACTTTCAGCAAGACTTCTTTGAGTCCGTGGCACGTTGGCTCCTCTCTCACCTCAGCCGTCATCACAACCGGATCGAGTCGCAGCAGATCTCCAACATGGTCTATAGTTTCGGCAAACTGGGCTTCAAATCGGAGCAGACCTTGTTGGCTTGTGCTCAAAATGCCATGCAGGAGCCATCGACTTCAGTGAATCCTGGTGAAACATGGTGAAACATCATGTGAATAATTGTGGATGTGCAGATATTATATCATTTATCAGATTTTGCAGGCTACTGTAGATTCTTCAGAGATAATTTTGGACGACATATGAAAACAGCTCTGATTTCATCAAGTTCAAAAGGTTGTAAGGTGACAGTTGACAATTGGCCGATAAGCCCACAGGACTTTTGGCGATTCAAGCCCCAGGAGCTCGACAATCTCACCTACGGCAGCTTGGCTTGTCATGGTCTGTCTGAAAATAGGCTGTGCACCGTAAGTTATGGCACTTATGGCCCTTTAATTAAGAGGGTAAAATTAGGGTTAAGCACGATGAACCAGTGCATTTAGGGCTACCCGATCTTTTGACATCCCCGTATTCCCGTATGTTTGCAAAATCTTGTAAATGTGGGCGTTTGACTCGACTCAATGGATTGGTTATTCAGGGACAATCCATGGGGGTCCCCATGGATCACATGAACAAACTGGGGGGTTCCATGGCAGAATTTCCCTTAAAACCAACCCATTGATTAACAGCGCAGCTATGGTTCGTCCCCAGTTACGGACAACTCGCGGGGCAAGGCATGGCCCTGTTGAAGTGGCGCCATGATCCGTACCTCAACGCCTTGGCCGTGCATTTGGTCGAAGGCAGTGATGTGTTGTGGAGATTTTGAGATGTTGGATACCAGGAAACATCTAATAAATTTAATAGATCATCATAGATCATCCAATATCATGACATTATTATTACATTATTATGGGATATTGTGTTATATTGTGGAATATTATGAAATATATGTTGAAGCCGTTTGTTGATGTGTGTGTGTTGTCTCCTCTCTATTATTCCCGATTGCTCTAGTGGATCGGTGGCTGGAATATGTTGTAATTGTACGCGGTGTATGATGCAACCATGGGCTTTTCCGAGTCGTTCCAGTGAGCCAGATGTCCAGGAGGCCGGGTCAGTCAGCTGGATTGTCAATCCTTGGTTTCAATGGCCTACTCCAGTGCGCTCTTGGGCTTTGCTAATCCCGTCCCTGGGCTGCGTGTTGTTGTCCTGAAGGGGCTTACAGTGTTACAGGTGTTTGCATTCTGGTTCGTTGGAAAGCAATGTGGTAAGAATATACGCTCAAGAGTCAAGTGATTGTATGCTTAATTCTGGCGAAAACCGCCCCGGAAGATTCTGCAGACTGAGGTCATGCTGCGTGCATTGGGAGACCATGCGATCCCGAAGCTCCCTCGCTTCAAGGCGCCATGGACGTCATGGGGGCACTCATTAACCCTATCTAACCCTATCTACTGTAACCCTGTAAGTCCTGTAAGTCTCCGATGTCATCTTGACAAAGAACCACAAAGAACACAGCCAGCAACACCACGACAAGAGCCCACGAAATACTTCCAGAGCTCGTACTTTTAACATCCAACATCCATGGAGCCATGTAGAGTGGAGCAATCTTGCAGGCAGAGGAGTTTTCCATCATGGTCTACTCCCTTGGCGTGCTGAACTTCAGGCATCATGACCTTCTCTCCACTGTGGTACACTTGGTGCCACCTGCACTGCCAAAGTTTACCACGTCTGTGGCTCAGGACTTGAGACTTTGCTCATTTCTAAAGGCAATAAACCATCCCCAATATCACCAGAAATGGGTAACCAATGGTAACCATTGTAACCATCAGAAATTGCTGTATTATGCTGTATTACGGTATTGCTTTCACCAAACTAATTGGATGAAAAATTGGTGTATTTTCTTGGCCGTGTCTGAGGCTTGTTTTTAGTGGAAACTTTGGGCTGAGCAGTTTTATCCCCATTACATATATCCCAGTATTATCCCAGTATTATCCTCCCAGTATTATCCCAGCATATCCCCATTATATCTTCATAAATGGTTGGATAAACCGCCATCAATCTGAGGCAAAACATGTCAAACCTTCTACATGGCCTTGGACTAGCTGGATCCCCAGGGTCCAACGGGAGATTCGCAGTTTTTCAGTTTCTTTGTGGATTTGTCCAATCATTGGGGTATACGGTATACAGTATACCCATGTATACCCATGGATTTGTCATCAGCAATTCCTCATTAAGATGGATATTTTGGGGTGGTCCATGGTTATCGCAGTTTCCCAGTTATCCTCCATCTTAAGACACTCGTATCGAGCTGGGACGTCAGGTCACCTTCGATCGTGACGACGACTTTGTGCGGGCAGTTGCTGACCACTTGGCTTCGCGGTTCCATGAAGCCACTGCCCAGGATGTCATTGGCCAGTTCCTTCGAAATTTAATGGTTAATGAATGTTAATGATAACCATAATGATACTAATCATAGCATCATTAATGGTAAATTTCTTACATCATAATGATAGTAATTTCAGTTGAGGACCCATCTTATGGTTCATTGTGCTTCTTACTGGCCCCATAGTTATAAGTTGGTTTACAACTTTACAACCCCTATGAACTATATTGATATCCTCCATAAACACTGCTGAACCAAGTTATTTTGTCAACTTAGCTATCTAGAGGGCCCCCACCTTGTATGCCCTGAAGAATGTTGAGCCATTGACCTAGTGAGATTCATGACCTGCTCAGCCCCAGAACAGGACATCGCGAACCCAGTGACTGCGTTGATGCGGATGTGTGTCTTGGAGTGCGTTAATTGGGCTGCAATCCTTGGAACGTGCCAAACTTCGAATCTTTGTCCTGCAGTGGTGGTTCTTGTCTCCATTCTGGCCACGAGTGTTTTGCTATCAGCACTTGCAAGAAGTATTTGATACAGTAGTCGTTAGTAGTTAACAGTAATTACATATTAGTAGTTGCCAGTAGTACCGCACAAGGCGGTGGCGGAAGTCGGCGGAAGTTTCAAAAATAGGAAACCTATAGGAGAGATTGGTTGTTGTGAATCAGGGATGGCAGAGCGAATCCACTGATGGACCGAAAGGTGCTTGAGGTCTCCTCTCTTTCTCTCTCTGTCTCTGACTATCTACCTACCTACCAACCTATCTTCTATGTATCTATCATTATCTATCTATCTATCGATCTATCTATCTCTCTCTATCTCTCTCTATCTCTGTCTATCTGTCTATCTGTCTATCTGTCTATCTGTCTATCTGTCTATCTATCTATCTATCTATCTATCTATCTGACTTCGAAATGTGCTTCGCGCCACAAGGGCGTGCAATTTTTCATCTCTCATCTGGCCAGCTGGCTCCGCACCCGCCGCTTTAGCGAGCCTACTTTTCGACCCTCCGGAGCCCGACTTTCCTACCTTTTCGTGCATCTCCATCTTCTTTCCTTCTGATCTTTCTCTTCTCTCTGCCTCTTCCCTGCTCTGCTTTTCATCTGTCCATTTTGTCGGAAGTTTGACTTCTAAACTTCCTTCGATTAGATGCTATTAGTAGTTATTGGTAGTTATCAGTAGTTATTAGTAGTCGTTAGTAGTAGTTTAGTTATTAGTAGTTTTAGTAGTTATTATAGAGTAATTAGTTATTAATTAGTAGATAATTATTAGTAGATCAGGAGTTGGTGCATATGTCATTATATATAACTAATTATAGTATGATATATTTAGATTCAAAACGTCTTATTTTTCGGCATCTTTCGGCCACACTGCAGAAACAAGGCATTCCTCATGACCGTTTTTTCCAGCAGACGGCTGCCTTCATCACTTCGCCTTCATCCCCGTTGCCGCTGAAGGATTTTACTCCACAGGAGATTGTTCCCTGACCTGGAAAAAGGGATGGGTTTTAACTTTTGATTTTCGATTGGAGGGGGTTGAACATCCATGACCAGCTATTTTGATATGATGTTCACCACGGTACCAGGCTTGTCATTTCCAGAACGAAGAAACACAACTCGCTGAGGCGAACACCATCTATGGTTTCGACGCCTTACAGGCCCCGATAGTCGCAGGTGGCAGGAAGACCCACAAACAAGAAACATTCCAACCGTGCCAACCAAGATGTGCCAAGATGTGCTAAGATGTGCCAGGTGTTTGTCGATGTTAATATAGTACAGTTGGTTGACAATGGATTGATAATGGCAGTTTTGTTTGAAAATTACTGCTGGGCCATCAACTTCAACTTCCCAACTTTGGCACGAATGGGCAATGTCGTCATTTCTTTCAAGGTGATTCTGGCCAAAATTAAGTTTCGACCTGGCATGCAGGCTAGAATTTGTGCGGTTTGACGCGGTGACTTTAATCAAAGCTTCGTGGATTCATTTAGCCGTTTAGCCTCCTAGATAGGGATAACTGGAATGGGAGTGTATGAGGTTGCATCATCATGGTGTATCCTGGTGTATCATAACTGCTGTTGCTGAGACTTCCAAATTTCAACCCTTTTGCAGGTGTTTGATGAGACCCTCTTTGCACAAGCTCAGAGAGAGACCTTGAAGCGAGTGGAGGACTGCGACATCTGGAGCTTTTCTGGAGATTCTCTTGTGAACTTGTCTTCACTTGGACTGTCGCCTAGGATTTCATCCCTCAAGAAGCTGCCAATGCCGCTTGCTCGAAGTTGGGATGCGAAGTCCTGTGGAACAGCACAGGACTGATCTCAAGTTCTAGTTGTAATATGGTGTCGTTTAAGTGTATAGGGTTTAGCTCCGCCAATCCTGGACAGAAAGCTGCGTGAAATTGGACTATTACTATTACATACTATTACGTTACATGCCCTTTTGTTGTCATTGGTTCCCTGTTTTCTGCTTCGTTTTGTGAGATGTTGAGGTTTTGTGGGCCTTTGCCAAGCAAGGTGGGATGTTGGAGCGCGGCTTTGCAAGTTCGTGCACAAACCTCTCAACAAAAATTACCACACATTCATGGACTCCAGTGTGTTCACAGCCATGCTGTTTCCATGGGAGGAATCAGTATGGAATCTTATGGAATCTTACATGCTTAGGATTGGTTTGAGGATGTTTAAATATGTTTACGGCTTGTTTAAGTGGGCCATTTTGTCAGATGTTCCAACAAGAAAGTATGGGAAAGCCATGGAAAGTCCCCGATCTGCTTCGGCTTGGGCGACCAGGTTTTGGCAATGCTGACTTCTTCGAAGAAATCTTGCGCCGCATGGCACCCTTTGCTGAGGCACTTCGGATTCCTCAGCAGCGCATCCGCAAAGTCTGCAGTTGGCTGACTAGCATCCGCAAACATCATCAAACATCAGCACTCTGCAATCAAGAAATATCAAGATTAGTTTGTTCCAAGATTAGTCTGTTCCAAGATTTCCAGATTATAAGACGTGCTCCTTCCCCAAGGCTCACTTGCTACATAAGAAGGTCCGACGTCTGGCACGTTAGCTCCAAGTGCTTCAAAGCCTCGCCAAGTCATTGCAATTGCATCCCTATGGCGTGACCTGGGTCATGTTCTAGATTAAGTATGATTAAGTGTTCTATACTTATCTGTTCTTATTGTTTTTTGTTGGGCAAGGATCTCACCATACGGACACCGTGCATTCACTAGGCTCATCGACCAGTTGGGCAGCAGCGAATGGCAGTGGAGTGGGGCGCTGAGGACTGCGTCATGATGCATGGCAAGATGATACAGGATGTGTGTTTTTTATCAGAAATAGGATACCCAAAAATCAACGTTTAGAATTTGCGACAATTTGTGCAGAATAATTTTCCCCACTCAGATTGCAATTGTTGCCCTGAGTCCCTTGAGACTCTTGTCTCAGCACAGAAAGTCACAGGCCTTTAAACTTGCACTACCCAGTGACTCCTCACAACTGCTCCTGAAGTCGAAATACTGCTAATCAAAGGCTGCTAGCTTCAATGTAGGATTGTAATCATGCCGTTGATCAAATAATAAGTCTAAGATAAACTCTGACTCCATATAATCTTATATTTCTAATAATTCTGATTACATATATACTGTATATTATACATCTATACACATAATATATAGCATATCAGTCTATATTACCATGTATGTGTGGTGCCATCAACTGGACAGGTTTCATGACAGCCTTCAGGACCTGGAGAAGCCCCTAGCAGCATTGAGGCCGTGGAGACATCAACTGCCCTCCTATGTGCCCTGGTCGCATCATGGATCCCTATGGTGAACATGAAAATAGCTAGGAAAATAGCTAGGATGTATGGATGTGAATTCTCCAAAATATGGTATATTGTACCAGTAGTACCGCACAAGGCGGTGGCGGAAGTTTCAAAAATAGGAAACCTATAGGAGAGATTGGCTGTTGTGAATCAGGGATGGCAGAGCGAATCCACTGATGGAACGAAAGGTGCTTGAG
>Ga0126342_10021816_pt1 | contig 10639 bp, 5 predicted proteins | sample Cyp1metagenome_FD_92528 | JGI IMG/M metagenome (GOLD analysis project Ga0126342, IMG submission 92528) | Coral microbial communities from Lord Howe Island, Old Settlement Bay, Australia - Cyphastrea 1 metagenome | ecosystem: Host-associated > Invertebrates > Cnidaria > Coral ...
AAAGCAGTCGATTGGATGATCTAAGGCCGAGCAAACTACAAGCTCGGAGCATGGAGCCAAGAACAACCCGTGAAAACATGCCAAAAACAGATCAATAATCGCCTCAGAATGGTTTTCCGAATCTTCCTGACACATGACCTGACCCGGATGCATACCAAACGCCAAGGCGCTGCTCCACGGCACCAAACTGTTCTCCGAGCCGCTGGAGGCCCTGCAGATGGGCAAAGCATCATGATACATCATGATACACATTGAAACCATAGGAAAATGGTGGTTTAATGGTGGTTTAATGGTGGTTTAACCAACAAAATGGTGGTTTTAATGGGATTTACCCGGCCTGGTAAACATACAAAAAGCTATGGAAAATTGCCATAGAAATAGTGGATTTACCCATTGAAAAAATGGTGTGAAAAAATGGTGATGTTCCATAGTTATGTAAACGTTTACCAGAGGGTAAATGGCTATAGTAACCACCATTCAACCAAAATGATCCCACCGCGGGATTTCTCATAGGAACCGCCTGCAGGGTGGTATTCTGGGGCAGGCCATCGATGTGCACTGTGCGCAACTTCCTGGCCTGGCTCCGGAAATCGTTCCGGAAAAAGTTGGGAGGATTCTCCCAAAAAAATGCTGGGTTTGTTGGGGTGATTCTCCCAAAGATCCCAAAAAAATGCTGGTTTTGTTGGGGTGATAAACAAAGATTCCCAACCTGATGGTTTGAAAGAAAAGTCACTCACTACCAGTCTGGTTATGTCTGGTTGATGGTTTGAGGAAATCAGCCCAAATGTATTTGAAAAGATTGAAAAAACAGGTTGAAACAGTTGAAACCACTCATTTGATCATCATAATTGGAATCCTTGCGGAACAAAGTTTGAGACATTGAAACACCGCAAATGTCAGTCGCTCTACTCGTCACCATCCCATTTGTAGGGCTTAGCCAACCCATCCAATGCTGGGGGTATAGAATATAATTCTATTTTTACATATTATCATGAAATGATCCCTCTTTGTCCCCATGTATTAGGCACGTGGAAGCCACACATTGAAAGCTTTGTCGCGTGGTGTGCCTCTGCATGTTCGCGCAGCTTCTTGTGCCACTCTTGCCTCAAGTTCCAGGGTATCCACTGCCCCCAAAATTGGTATTGATTGTCTGCGGGTCTATCGTCATTTTCCCCTTGCAATGGCCATTTTGGGGGGTATTTTTGGGGGTATACCCCATTTTTAGACATCCAAATCTTCCACAATGATGATCCATTCCCCAGCAACGAAACGGTCAGCCCCCTGTCCCGCCTTGCCACCTCAGGATCTTCCTCCGAGTCAAAAGAAGGGGGCTAGATACACTGTTCCACATGGATTAAGTATGTAATATACAATTCTGTAACCCAATGGTCTGGTCTGTATATCTCCATCCAAAAAACCATCCAAAAAACCATCCAAAAAAAGGCCAATGTCCAAAGGTAGCTGCAGAATTGGATCATCATCCCCATCCCCAGGTCCCCAGGTCCCCCATCCCCCGATCCCCCGTGCCGTCCTTGTTGGCCGCGTCCTCCTTCGCCTGCAGCCGCGCCAGCACTTCGTTGGCCGCAAAGCTGGTGGGGTCGATGGCGCTGCAGCGGATGCCGGTGCCACAAATCGGAGTGCCTGCGGCGGGGGATGGGAGGCAAATGGATTGCTTGAAGAATGGTAGGTTTGATTCTTGGTTACTGGGTTACTGTTGTGTTGATTCATGTTTTCTTGAATTTGGGCGATAGTTGACAATTCTTTGAGGATTTGGTGATGACGTTAGTGTGGGATGATTTCGAATGATTGTTCTGATGGTTTCCCACAATTCTTGAGGACTCGAGGCCAGAAAATCTATCAAGATTCAAAGTGGCACTATGTACGGGAAAGCAAAGTGTCAAACACCTTCCAATTTAGGATTGATGAGCACAAGGAAGTTTGCACCCTAGTTGGGGGGTTACATCCAAACTTATGCGGGTTACTACCATGGTTGTACGCATTAAAATGAACCCCACTGCACCCCAAAGTATGGATCGATGTTCATCGGTGAAATATCCATGGCTGGTCTTGTGCCTTCCATCTTGCTGCCCTGAACCACACCCTCGGGCGAACGGAAGTTGAGCTGCGCGTACCATTTCAGCGACCCTGGATATGTGCCTTGCGTGGCAATGACAGAATTCTCAGGGCTGTTGAACAAGAAACTAAAACCGCATCAGAGCATCAGTATCGCAACTCCGTTTCCAAAACCGCTATCCCGCTATGAGGCTCCACCCCTCTTTGATCCTCCTTGCAATTCGATTTTTTGCCCAGCCACGAAAGATGACCTCATCCAACTGGCCACAGGAGTGAAAAACCTCCCGCAAAGAGTTCTCGGTGACCTCGGGTGTCACCGTGGGGCCAACCCATGGGGTTTTAGCCAGGGAAAATGATCAAAAAAAATGGTGGGTTTTCCACTCCACTCCACATTTATGTTGGTTTACAGGAGGGTAACACTATATAATATCCATCAATATCCATCAATAAATGGTCAAAATGGTTGATAACTATATAATATCCATCAATAAATGGTCAAAATGGTTGTTAACTTGGGTATATCATCCGTCAATTGATGGTAGTTCCCTTTCCCCGTGCATATTAAACACACCCTATAAACCACAAGGTTTAGTGGGATTTACGCATTCATAGGGGACCAAGTATTCATTCATGGTGAAAATAATCGATGGTTGAATTTCACAGCAAAATTCAAACAGATCAAAACCATTGAGAACAAAATGGTCATCGGGACGGTTGTGAAAACAAAACAGGTAACTATTGGGACTATTGGGCAAAAAAAATGCAAAGTTTCAAAAGTTTCCAGGCGTGCTGCATTGTAAACTTGGAGCCCACTGCCGGTGACCACTTGAAACTTCTGGCTTAGTACTGGCCCCATTCCTTTTGGAATGAGGGGTATATGATGTCATATTGGCTAAAATTCTCCACTTTACAATGGTGAAACCATGTTAACCGCCCCCATTCTTGTTGATGTTCAACCCTCAATCATCCGAATCATCCCTTCCCCTGATCCTGACAAATTCAAAGATCACCCATTTTGAAAAAACAAACTGAATATACCCTCTGGTAATTTAACGTAGCTATGGAAAATCACCATTTTTAATGGGAATATCCACTATAAATGGCCATTTTCAATAGCTATGTTAAATTACCAGAGGGTAGATCAAATACTAAACCAGGCTTTTGTTCGGGTGGTATAAAAAAACATTAACACAAACTGGGGGATGTTTTCCGAGGTACATTGACGCTGAGGTTGCTGACCTCAAGGGCGCGGGCCAAAGAATGTCGGTTCTAAATGGTTGATGAATGTTCATGATATATTCATGAATATTCATGATGGGTCCATATACCATTTTTTTTGGGTTGTTTTTATCCAATGGTTGATTTTTATGGTCATGATGGGTCCAGATATTGGACCATGAGCCGAGAGCCAAGTGGCGTAGAGGCTGTTCTTGTCCTTCACATCAACAATTGCCCCCAGAGACACCGCCGCAATGACCGAGGGGGTCGTTGTGCTCGGCATGGCAAAAACGACTGGCTCAAAGATGAAATTCGATGATTGTTTGGCACTTAATTAGGCAGGCTGCCGGACACTCATCGGCTAATGGACTTAGAAAAAAGAATCCAGCGATCTAAATACCAAATCACAATCTTCTCATTTTTTGCAGTGGATATGAAGCATATTTATCCATATTGTTCCACCGTCGGAAGAAAAAAATGACTAAGGTTGATGAAGACCTTCTGAGCTATGCTGCATTTTCCTGTGACAGTTCTGTCTTCCCGCAGTTCTTTGGCTGCAACGCCACCGTTGAGGATAGAGTCGGATAGAGGGGAGATTATCCATGGAATTCCACAGGCATCTCAGGAGGTCCCTTTGCTGGCGAGGCAGTAAAAAACCTTGAAGAATCCTTGGAAGGTATGGTTCTGGGGAGCGATTGAGCAGTTGCAACCCTTTTTTCACTTCTTTTGGTGCACAGGATCTACTTGGATCGGGCTCATGATTCCTGAAATCCCTCCTCGAAAGTTCTGTGTCACCACTGCCGCATTTAGAATCAAGTCTGTTCGCACCGCCACACGCGAAGAGTCAAGAGATGCCAATCTGGCCATGTGTTAAAAAAAGGTTGCAACTATTAAAATGAATCTTCAAAACCACCCCGCAACAAACTTTTTCCAACCTGTTCCCCATTTAAAAAATCAAAACATCGAACCAAAAAAAAATGGGAAAAAAAAAACTAGAAGTTTAAAAAAAAAATGGGAAACAAAAATCTAGAAGTGTTTCCCCCCAGGAAAAATCAACGAAAATGTTGTCCCCCCCCTGCTAAGCTGCCCGGCTCCAGCAGCCGCTGTGGGGCTTCCAGGTCGCCGAAGCGCAGGTGCTCCGCCAGCTTCGTCAAGTCCTCCCCCAGCTGCGGGGAACCTGAGAGAAATGGGCGAAAATTGATGGATGTGTAACGAGATCTAGATAGATATAGATATAGATATTAGATATATATATATATATAGATAGATAGATAGATAGAGATAGAGATAGAGATAGAGATAGAGATAGAGATAGAGATAGAGATAGAGATAGAGATAGAGATAGAGATAGAGGTAGATCAGATATAGATCAGATATAGATCAGATATAGATATAGACTATGATGTAGATTCAGATGATATGTGATGATATGTGATGATATGTGATGATATGTGATGATATGTGACGATATGTGACGATATGTGACGATATGTGATGATATGTGATGATATGTGATGATATGTGATGATATGTGATGATATGTGATGATATGTGATGATATGTGATGATATGTGATGATATGTGGATCATCAACGGACGTGATTTAAAAAAAAAAAAAAACATCATCAGACATGTCTTTTTGTTGTGTCTTGTCCTAAACCTTGACCCAAACAGACTCCACACGGGCAATGAGGTCACTTCAGTTCTTTTCGCGGGTGTGAAGTTGTACATGAGTTGACCCCTTGGCCATGACATTTGCGAAAACGCAGAGTCGCAGAGCAAGGCGACAAAGGACTATTTCGATATGTGAAACCTCATCTAAACTAATTAAACATGTTGTTTGTGTTTTTGATGCATGTCCATCACTGATTCTGGCACTTTCCAACACCTCTCACAATCCAAGCGATGTCATCAGCTTTCAAGGAGTTTCTGGAATTATCTCCTGTACTTGAGCAGTTGGTGGCATCAAAGTTCGCTTCACCATTGTCGAAGCAGGCATTGCGCCTCCAGGTGAAAAAAGCATGTGTTTCATTCATAATCTTCAGGTCACCAATGCCAAAGGCACCTTGTCGAAAGGCGGACCAGGCCTTGTGGGGATTCTCAAAGGGGAGCCAATGGGCGTAGGGTCCTTCCCGGTTCCCGCCATCACCTATGTTGATGTAGCTTGGGCCACAGGCATTGGTCTCGTTCCTATAGGCGGGCCAGGTACGCTCGAAGGAATGCACATGGCCGGCCAGGACCAGATTCACGCCGTGCTCGAAGAAGATATCCTCCAGGTGCTCCATCATCACCTTGCAACAAGGAAACATCCAACAAACATTCCTTAACCTTTGCAAATGATTCAACAGATAAACCGATTTTGGAAAAGCAAAATAGCATGTGTCTATTGTGTCTCCAAAATAGGTCAACCAATGGACCTATGGTCAACCGTCATGGTCAACTCCTGGCCTTGGCTTCACCATAATGTCCCAGATTGGAGTTGTACCAAGGTGCGTGCATCATCGCCACCAGCCAGGGCGTCTTTTTCCGATCAAAACTTTTCAAATCCTGAAGCAACCACCTGTATTGATAGCTCCCTGCTTTGGCACTGGCATAAGAATTCAGTCCCACGACATGCATCGGTCCGATGTCCAAGCTCCAATAGTTGGGGTCCGAGGACCCTGATTGAAGATACGGCATGGGATAGCGGACATTGTAGCTCTTGAAGGCTTCGGCGGAGCCATACTCATGGTTCCCTGGAACTGTCATCACGGGGACCTGCGATCCCAGGGTCTCGAACATGATGCCGAAGGAATCCCAACGCGGGTAGTAGCCATCGGCATAGGAGAGATCTCCAGTCAAAAGGACTACGTCAGGTTTCAAGCCGCTCAACAAGTGCATTGATGAATTGGACACTGGCGTCTGGCCAATATCACCTACCAGGCCTACATGATAGGGATACTTGTACATTGGATATGTGAATGTGAAGCTTCGATCATCATTCTCCACCTGATAGGTGTAAGTTTCTCCTTCTTTCAAACCTGTGAGCACCACGGTGTGCACCTTGGGGGAGTCATAGCGTTCCAAGGGGTTCTTGTACCATCCCATCTTGTTCCCTTCCACCTGCTGCACCCCAATCTCTCTCCAGGATGGATATTTCCAGCCAGTCTTGGGGTCATAGGCCCAGGTGTCGGTGCTCATATCCCGGGCCACGATGGTCTGGTCCAGCCCAAAGCCTCCTTTCAGCGGAGGATCCCACAGCATGGCATTCCAAAACATCAGCTGCGAGTAGGTCTCCGCCTTTCCCACCGCCTCCAAGTCGAAGGTTGCATGGCCTTCGAAACGGCCATAACGCACCCGTGAGGCCGTGTCAGACTCGGGCTGGGAGACGAAGGAGACCACCATCTCTCCAGGGGCTCCAAGCTGGATATGGACCTGTCCACTGCATGGTGGATGTGGGCACTTCTCGTTGGGAATGAATTGGCTCGCCCCCAGATCCAAGTGATTCTTGGGACGCACATATGCACTGGTTTTCACCCCAGTTGGCTGTTCGGAGTGAGCAATTTGGGATTTTTTTGAAGCACCTTGCTGCAGGACATTCAGAGCACAGCCTGAGGTGTCCGAGTCACATTCATCATCAAATTCATCTTGTGGCATCTGCACACTGGCCAGCGCAAGGCCGGCGAACAAAAATCTCAACATCGTGGCTGCAAAGCGCTTCTAATAAGACAAGGGAGCCGTGAATAGCTGAGAGCCATCTTTGAGCCAGAAGCCATAGGGTCATTGGCAAACGACAATGGTATTCTCGGACCCTGTTGATTGTATTGATTCTGATTTCTGATGTCTTCAGAATGCTTGAAATCCTACAATCAAGTGGATCTTCATTGATATAGGTCGGGAGCACGGAGTGGGCAAGTAAAACGATGCCTCAAATCCTTTGTAAGCAGCGGTGAATAAAAAGGACTCAGAGCCAGCACATCAGGGCATCAAAAAGCATAGTTTCGATGCACGATACTCTTTGCTTTCAACACCACAGCTCTTATCCTCTTGATCACAGCATTTAATCATGCAAATTGAGGGTCGCCATTGGTGTTTACTCGAAAAAAACATCGGAAAAAAAAAAAAAAAAACATACTGCCCATACTGCCCATAGTATTCATCGTTTCCATTCAATCGGTACTAATATCTTTTTTCCATGGATCGATGACAAAATGTGCAGAAGACAGCCATGGCCTGGGCACTCTGGGCAGCCGGGCGCAAGAAGGCGTTGAATGGGCCCAGCAAGCCGCCAGTGGCCTCATTCACTCTGGTCTTCAAAGGCCTAAGACGTTCAAAGGCCACGGCATGCCACGGCATGCCACGGCGAAGATATCATGAATTACGATATGTTTATAGAATATTGGTAGAAAAATTGGTATGATATGTGTAGACCTTCTTTTTGCCCTGGCTGGTTCGTATAGTTAGTTTTCCTTCTCCCCTCATGGGAGGAATACGTTCAGGAGATGTTCCACGGTTCCACGTGATTAAAATATCATATATATATATATATCATATATATATACTGTATATACATAGTAGATACATACATATACATGTGTGTATTTATGATGTGTGTGTATCCATATATCCGCACATCCATCTCCATCCATCTCCATCCATCTCCATCCATCTCCATCCATCTCCATCCATCTCCATCCATGTGTCCTGAAGCATTTGGATCTTCATCCCCCATCAACCGCTCGTGAGGTTGGCACTTGCCGGAGGAATCTTTGGCACCAGCAACGATCTGGTCCTAAATGGCCGCTCGACGCTTCCACAGCAGAGCCGATGACACGAATTTGTTGGGACTTGAAGTGCAGCGTGTAGAATATATACCACCATTGATATCTATACATTATAACTAATTTGAACTGATATATCACTATTTACTGTATCCCCAAATATGACAGGGAATTGACATGGTATATGTACAGCTCCATACGGAAGTCTCCAACACTCATTGACATCCGAACGTCGCTTCACAGCGGGTGTCCCGTTTTGTGAACGTCCACCAAGCGCAGTCCAGTCACGTAGAGTTTTTTCTGTTTCTCTGATAGGTTGGTTGGTAGCAGCTCTGGCAGACGCGACAGAGTCATGGTGTGCCCTAAAAACTGGGCTCCAAAGGCGCTGTCTTCGTGGTTCAATTGTGGTTCATCGTGGATGCAAACTCCAAATGATCATCATAAATATCATGATTGCAGGCCACCTGCGCCCAAACCAGGACTGTACTCTCAAGCAGAATCGATGTCATTATGCACATGTGTGTCAATCTTTAAAATTTCAGATCGTGAGAGGTTGGCTGAGTCGAGCCGCAAGCTACAGAGGCACAGAGGTTACAGAGTGTCTTGCAGAAACTCAAAGGCTTTTGCACACAAACGGTCAGGGATATAGGCTGATATCACGCTCGGAGGTACTTTTTTGGAACAGGCCGTAACTAGACTGCCATGCGGCCATGCTATGTACATCTGGATTTCACTTTGAATTTGCAGATTCACTGGACTTTGTCCAGAGCTCTGGTTTGGGTTGCTTCTGATTTGAAGCCAAAGGGCACAAACTGTGCTGATTTAGCTATGGATGGTGCTAGGCCCAGCAATTCCAACACATGAAACATGCCCCCTGTACTGTCGTGCCGGCAAAATCGATGTCAAATTCCCCCAGCTACACTTTATCTGTGCAAACTCACCCATAACACAAATGACACTGTCTCCATTCAACCCATTTCCGAGTTTATTTAAGTCACTGCAGACCCGCTGAAAACCAGGCGTCTGTGCACCTGATGCCTCACTCACTGAGGCTGATCTCGATCTCTGCGAGCTCAGACTCATCTGGTGGCTTGGACGCTTCCAGTACTTCCGGCACGTCCGGCACGTCCTGCAGTCATCATGGGCTCCAGTTGCAAGAATAAATGCCAAACATCTGGTGGATGATCCTGTCCCTGTTGTGGTTCACCTTCAAATTGCTCTTTGCAAAGCATGTCCTTCCGAGGAACTGGTTCTTTAGAGGAGCTATTCTCCTGTCGCCAGGTTCTCAAAGTCCGCAGTTCTACCGTTTTTCAGAACCTGCAGTTCTTACTTTACAGATCAATGGATTGATGTGCTGGATTTTTTTCCAGGAAACCGCATAGTTAACAAAAAAAACATCCAAAAATCGTGTGGTTTTTCCGGTGTCGATTTTCCCAGTCGTCAGCCGGACAGTTTCGCAGAGCCTCTTTCTCCATGTAAATCTTAGCGACATCTTCTTCGGGCTCTGGATCTGGTGGATCTGGGGCCTCATGGAGACTGTTTGGCGCTGCGCTACCAGAAAAAGATGGAAAAATGCTAAGCACGTCTATATTATATATATATATATACATATCATATGATCACTATTTAGTTCAGTGATTTTAAACGTTAAAAAACCAACGAACCTTTTAAAGGAAGACAATCCTGGTGCTGTTCGCCGCCTCCAAGAATTGCAGGAGCAGAGCCACCAGCGACGGTGGGGCTTCACCTTTGTTCACCACCTTCGCTAGGGCTCCGAACCTCGCGGCGGACGGGGGGGACGATACCCCAAAAATCCTGGCACTGTACATGGTGTTGTGTTTTCAAAAAAAAATAACGCATCACCAAACCGTGAAAATTTTGGGGTAGCCTGTTTTCAAAGGAACCCGAGCCTACTTGGAACCGGAAGAATGTGGAGTTTTCCGAACATGGTGATATTCGAACCAGCAAAATGGGAAAATTGGGCAAATGGATCGAAATTTATGGTTGGTTTCTTCAACACAAAGAGTTGGTCATTTTTTCGCAGTGTTCAAAACCAGGTCTATGGATTCCACTAATGAAGTGTAATGATCCCAATATATTGGTTAGTAACGTACAGATACCCTCTGGTAAACTAACATAACTATGGAAAATCACCATTTTTCATGGGAAAACTCACTATAAATGGCCATGTTCAATAGCTATGTTAAATTACCAGAGGGTATAATCCCCGATCTAACCATCAGCCAGGGGTAGATCCCACTGTTCGGTTCGCTGTTCTGTCGAGGCGCCACGCTGTCAATCTCGCTGTGGTTCCAGGTAAACCACCTCCGAAACGGCCGTCATTTCGGGGAAATTCATGGGAGGTACTGCCAAGATGCTGAAGATCGGTCATCTGAAGCCTGAAGCTCTCCTATGATGTTGCTGCTGTTCGAGTTCTAATGCGACACGACCTGTCTGTGATAGTTCAAAGTACCCTTTTGGTCCAACTTCCAGATTGCTGCAGACGAAAGGGTGACAGCTCAGCTACATTGGCTATACGGCTATACATGCTGAGCTCAATCAGAATCAACAGCAAAGATACAAAGACA